>Ga0265798_10001764_pt1 | contig 32856 bp, 26 predicted proteins | sample P3T30metagenome_FD_192430 | JGI IMG/M metagenome (GOLD analysis project Ga0265798, IMG submission 192430) | Plant litter microbial communities from East Loma Ridge, Irvine, California - P3 T30 | ecosystem: Environmental > Terrestrial > Plant litter > Unclassified | place: USA: California... | reverse complement strand
AACGATTGTAGCACCTTATTGAAATCGTACAATACTTTCGTGGTGATGACTGGCCATCTGGCTACGAAGTACAGACCCACAGTACTTCGTACCACGAACACGCACAATGGCAAACTCCGAATGTCCGTATTTCACCAAATTACTCCAGGAGCCTCTGTCTCAGACGTTCTATGGCCTCCTTGCTGATACCAGCTGCTTCCAAGTACTTCTGAGTACCGCCATATTTTTCCTCGACATGGGCATGCACACTGGCCACCACGCCAGGAGGACAAACAGCGAATTGCTCACTCAGTCCAATCGACGCAATCTCCTTGATCCTCGACTCCATCTCAGGTGCAAGCTCTGACTCGGACAGTCTGTAGTCCTTATCGATGACATCTTGGTCGACATCAAGCAGAAACAACACCAGCATGATGATCAAGCCTGTGCGATCCTTGCCTTGCGTGCAATGGACCAAGACTGGCCAATTCGTATCTTCGGCTAAGACGTCGAATACTTGCTTCACTTCCTTCTGGCACACATCCAGCGAGGTCTTAGCAAGGCCAATGAGGCCCATTTCTTCCATGTGCGGAGAGAGGATTTTGATCGCGTCTTTGCGATACCCAAACAGCATCAGTTCGGCTAGGCGCAAGAATTCGAGCCATGACAACTTCGATATCAGCATGCGAGAGAACGACGAGCCATTGAAGTTAATTTCAAAGTATTTGAGGCCGGGTATCTTCAAGGGCTCAGCGACTTCATCGTTGGTTTGCGGCAGAGCTGCAGATGCCTTGATGTTTGCATCTCGCTTTTGGGCCTGCTCGATGTGCTCTGTTCTAACATCGTCAGCACTATACATCGACTTTTCGAAGTAAAGCTTACTTGGTCCGTAGGTCAATGACGCTTTTGATTCCGATTTCTTCAACAAGTCGTGTCCTGTCCTGAACGGATGCTTCGTCTGGCCGAGCACTGCGAAACAGCAGCCCGGAGTGCAAGCGTCTGAACAAACAGTGAGTGAGAGAACAGAGTGTATGACCAGGATTGGAACTTTCCTCGACTCTGTAGCACGGTTCACATATTCACCGACATCCCGAAAGTTCAGTACGCTTCTGAGCGGCGTCTGGAGTGAGTGTGCCATCTAAGAGCAGACCGGTGAGCAATGGTTCACTATGCTAGTACGTAGCCAAGATTTGCAGAAAGAACGTAACGTGTAGGAACGAGTCCGAACGACGTGCTTTAGCGCTGACGTCGCTGCAGGCTAGTATGGGTAGTTGTTGTCGGGCGACTGAAATCCTGGCAGAAGAGCAGGTCCACGGTTTGCTCCGCGAAAGTTGTCCCGTGATAGGTGAGCATCATTCGAGTGTCGACCAATTGAAGCGAGTGGAGATTCCAATAGGTCGCGGTAACTGTCACACCTCCACAGCTCTACAGTGGAGTGGGTTGATTCTACAGAATCGCAATGGATATTGCGAAAAGGTCGCTCACGGTCGGTGACAAACTGCTGGCTCAATACCTGGCAAGAGGCATGATTGTGTGTGATTCGGAGTACGTTGAATGCAGGGGCCAGGAAATAGATGTTTGACGGCTCACCTTTAGGGGACCCCGGACAAGATGTCTTTACTGTTTTGGCTCGTAAGTAAGCCTTTTGGGGCTGGATTGTGTGTCTCGATCTACAGGGCGAACTGACCGAGGCCCAAAAAAGTAAGGTAGGGAGATCATCCGCGACGCATGACGTAGACTCCGTTGAATGAATGCTGTGCCATCATCATATTAGCCATGCGCGCACCAAGTCTGGCAACGTTTGCACTTTCCTCCGCCTGCGGCGTCATCCTGCCTTCAATCAGATACGAGAGACTTGACAAGGTCAATACGCGCTGGAATTGATAGTCAACATTGAGACACCGCAATATGGCGTCCACAGGCCTGAGTATGAGTGCGCCCGCAGCACCCGCTGACAGTGGATCTGCCGAGGGCATGCGCTGCCCCGACCCATCCGCGCATCAACACACCAAGAACAATGGTCTCCAGAACCAGGCATCCGCTGCCGCTCTCTACGCCACGAAGCCCGGCGCCAGCAAGGAACAGTTGTCACGAGCCATAAACCCCCTTGGGCCTGACGGAAAGCTCTCTTCTGCGAGTAAGTCTTGATGTTTGGTGACAAACACTTGCGCCATGTCTAACATTGTCCAGGCGCCGCAACCAGCCTCAAATACGCGAAAGCTTCCGACCTGCCCGGCTTCCCCATCGTCGGAATCGATCTTAAGAACTCTGCTGGAGCTGCGGCGCTCCTTGCAAACCAGAATCAGAAGAGCCCTGAGTGGTGGAAGCCGGAGCAATCGTCTGCTGCGGGCAAGGCCGCTCTGCTTGCCCACAAAGACGGCGTGAATCTGAACCTATGGAAGCCAGAAGCTAGTGCCGACGGCCACTCTGCAGCAACCATCGCCATGCGCAAGCAAAACCTCGGTCCCGGTGCCGTCGACTATGGATACACCGACGACGGCAGGAAGAATGCCTTCACTGCAGCCACCGGTGCACACACGTCAGCGGGTCTCGCGCGTACCCAGGCAGTGCCAGTGCCGCCTGAGAGCTACCCTGACGCCAGAAACTCCGCGAAGAACGCATTGGGGGCTGCCTCTCTTGCCCACAGTGCCTCTGTGAAAGCGACCCCCCACGCACCCGCCGCGAGCTCTAAGAACAACGGGCTCGGCGCGATGGAGGCAGCTCGCATACAGCATGCAAAGGGCATCTCCCGGGAGATGTACGGTAGCGCACCTCCCGTTGCGCTGGAAACAGAGGAGAAGAACCGAAACGCCGCGCTACAAGCTTCTGCCATCTCCATGGCAAAGAAGATGTACGACGTGCAGCAGCACCAAACTGACAACGCATCTGCTGCTCGCTCCGGTGCTACCATTGCTCACGGGCAACAACCTGCTACTGGTGAGGAGGACATCAAACAACAGGCCATGCGCTACATAGGAATCCAAGAGGCTGCCCAGAAGCTTGCTCAAGAGCGTCTGGCAAAGATAGGCTACGACGAGAACGCAGCTTACAGGAGCTACTACGGCTATGAAAAACAGCCTCGTTCAAAGCTGTCTCTGCGCCGTGGCCACAAAACTACTAATAGCGACTCCAAGGCCGCTCCTGCCGATGACTCCGACTCTGATGAGGATGACTTCCGCTCGAGACGCATTCGGTCACAAATGGAGCAGTTCAACAAGACGTTGGCCGATGTGGATGCTAAGAAACGCGAGAACGACCGCAAGTTCCTCCTAGCTGCTGCAGAGCGAAAAGTTCAAGCACAGATGCAAGCCCAGGACCAGAAAATCTATGACAAGACTGGCAAGATGACTCCAGCCATGATCGATGAGTGGGATGCGAAGGCTCGCCAGAAGGCAGCAGCCAACTCGGAGACACGTATGGAGAATCACGGAAAGGTTCACATTGGTAATGGCAAGTGGATGGACCAGAGCGAAATCGATGCTATTGCCCAGGCTCGGATCCAGCCCACGTTGGACGAGATCGCGGACAAGACGGAGAAGCGACGTGCAGAGGACGAGAAGAGAAGGGCGGAAGAAGAAGAGCGCAAGATGGAGCTTGAGGAGAAGAAGCGTCGTGAAACGACAGAGAAGGAACGCGCCGCCGAGATCAAAGCTGGAGAGAAGCAATTGAGAGGTAAGTCGCTCAACACACACTGTCTGAAACATACTGACTTGAGACAGATGAGGAGAAGCGGACCGCAAAGCAGGAGAAAGAAGCAGAGAAGACCGCCGCGAAGCAAGAGAAAGAAGCGGAGAAGGCAAAGAAGGCGGAGCAAGATCGTATGGCCAAGGAGGAGAAACGAAAGTCCAATCGCGTATCGACTGCTGCACCAGTCGCCGCACCAGTTGCTGCAGGTGCTAGTACAACTGCCAACGACACTGACGACCTGATACGAAATTCCACTACCGCAGCCCCGGTCCAGGAGTCCGATGCGACCTCACCCACCTCGCCGAAGGGCGGTCTGAAATCGATGTTCAGCAAATTGAAGCGCCGGTCTAAGCACACATCTGCTGGCTCATTCGGTTCAGGAGAAGTAGGCAAGGATAAAGAGACAGGCTTTGTTGGTGGTGCTACCCTGCGATCTTCCACCTCCCAGTCTCAAGCTCAGTCCCACACTTCGCCTACGCGCGCCACTTCTGGCGACGAACGTCCTCACAACTTGGGTGACGTTGAGCCCGCGGCTGTTCCGCACGTCAACGAGCTTGATGACACATACTCTGACGTTTCGTCGCTGGAGGAACCTAGAGGGCGGTCCAAGGAACGTCTTACTGGTGCTCCGACTAAGGCGTCTGGAGCTACTGAATTTGAGGAGGCGCAGGACCATTTCGATGAGGGACTTGCACCGCCGCCGACGTTTACGACTGATGCGGATAAGGAGACGAGAGGAAGCCCGACTCGCGACTCGAAGTTCCGAGAGGTGGGCATCTAGGTAATGATATTGATAATACCGATCTGTACGGTTTTGATACCGAATAATCTGCGTTGTTTTGTTATATAAGTACAGAAGCACATAGGCTCAATAATGTAGTAATATTGATTATCCCGTCAGTAAATATTGTGCTGCCTGAAAGCTGTTCGAGCTCCCCATCTTGAGCCGATTCTGATTACATACAGATACAGGAAATCCTTGGATCGAATGACTGAACAGGCGTTGCTTGTAAAGGCATTTCAAGTACAGTGTCTCTCACCGCTCCCTTGAGCCAACCCTGGTGCAGAGCAAACGGCCATGACTGTTGCACTCATACGGCATTGGATGCTTGAGACTTGCAAGGTTGCTAGCATAAGTACCAATACCATCTGGGCAAAGGCGCTCGTGTTTCTTGTTCACCACATTTAGCGTTTCGTATGTCCTAAATGTTGACACATTAGGTACGAGCAAATCCATAGTGTACGAACAGACATCAAGCACGCTTACCTCATATTTGGGGGCGTCAGCCAAGCACTAGCCTCTCGCACGAGCCACCGTCTACGGAGCGTATGTGGAAACAACACGAGGAGCTCCTACTCCTTTCGAACATCACCAAACTCACCACCATCCCGCCTCTCCACACAGTCCCTCATTTCGTATTGCGAGCCTCTGGAGTTGTACATCTGGGCCCCGTCTTACTTTCCTTCCGATACCCTCTGCTTGCGCGTCCTTTCACCCCGGTGAGCTAGGAGCAGGTCTGTCGCAAACATGGCCCAGCGACAGGTCCCATTGCACGTCGCGCAGCCGACGCTGGTACGTCACAACAAGAGAATATACAGATTGATATAGAAGCTAACATATCCCTTTGTAGCTCACAAACCTGAACATCACCGTACGTTAGCCAAGCGCAGCCGAGCCTCCACCGCGAAGGCAGCAGGAATAGCTAACAAGAAACACAGCCGGCTTCGATATCATGGCAGAACTGCGTGAGTGGAGCAATCCAATTTGAGCCGCCGGTGTCATTTGAGCTGACAGACTCGATAGACGCTCGAGTCCGACAAGTACGTTTGCGTGCGCCAGGTCAACACCGACACCAACGCCCCCGCCGAGACGGTCATCATCGATCTCAAGAACACAAACAATGTCATCCGGAGACCTATCCGCGCCGACAGCGCCATCATGCACTTGACAGAGCCCATCATAGCTCTCAAGGCGCAAGGACGGACGCTGCAGCTCTTCAACCTCGAGACCAAGGAGCGCCTGCAGACATACAGCCATCAAGAAGACATTCAGTTCTGGAGATGGATCAGCCAGACCACCCTTGCGCTTGTCAGCACCAAGGCCGTATACCACTGGGATGTGCTTGACTCGAAGAACGCTGTAGCCCCTCGCAAGATCTTTGACCGCGGCGAGCAGCTCGAGGTTTGCACTTCTGGTCCGTCTCTGAAAGTATGCGTCTAACATGCTGTGTAGAACAATCAGATCATCAATTACGTGACCAACGACGACGAGAGCTGGTCATGCTTGGTCGGCATTACCTCGAACCCAGCCGGTGGCATCCGCGGTAACATGCAGCTGTTCTCCAAGGCGAGGAATGTCAGTCAGCCTCTTGAGGGTCACGCCGCGACTTTCGGTACCATCCGTCTCGATGGCGCCTCGACCGACACCAAGCTCTTTGCGTTCGCCGTAAAGTCAACTTCAGGTGACGCCAAGATCAACATTGTCGAGGTCGACCACAACGCCGCGAACCCAGCCTTCCCGAAGCGCCTGATCCCGATTCACTGGCCTGCGGAGGGCACCGGTGACTTCCCACTCGGCGTCCACATTGCGCACAAATACGGCATCTTGATTGTCATCACAAAGTTCGGTTTTATACATCTTCATGATCTTGAGACTGGTACGGCTTTGTTCCTGAACAGGATATCAGAAGAGACGGTCTTTACCACTGCGCGCGATGACGAGGGCACCGGTGTGGTTGTCATCAACAAGCGAGGACAAGTTTTGCACACCACAATTCGCGAGGACACCCTCATCCCGTACATCATGGAGAATCCGGCATGCGCGGAGATCGCGTACAAGCTGGCCTCGAAGGGTGGACTTCCTGGTGCGGACCAGCTTTATTCGCAGCGATTCGAGAACTTGATGTCGCAACAAAACTTTGCAGAGGCAGCGAAGGTCGCCGCCAACTCACCACGTGGATTCCTGCGCACGACGAACACGATCAACAGGCTGCGCCAAGTACCCAACCAGCCAGGCCAGATTACGACATTACTGCAATACTTTGGCCAGCTGCTGGACAAGGGTGGCCTGAACAGGGAGGAGACGCTCGAGTTGGCTCGACCCGTTTTCTCACAAGGCCGCAAGCACCTCATCGAGAAGTGGCAGAAGGAGGGCAAGCTGTTCTGCTCCGAAGAGCTTGGTGATCTCGCCAAACCTCACGACTTAAACCTGGCCCTGGCTATCTACAAAGAGGCAAACGTCCCTCAAAAGGTCGTTGCTTCGCTTGCCGAGCTTGGTCACTACGACCTCATTCTCCAGTACTGCAACGGCGTTGGCTACACCCCAGACTACAACGTACTGCTCCAACATGTTGTGAGAATCGACGGAGAACGTGGAGCAGAGTTCGCATCGCAGCTTGCAAAGAACGAGGGAGGTCCACTTATCAGCATCGATCGCGTTGTCGACATCTTCCAGTCCCAGGGCATGATCCAGCAAGCCACTGCTTTCCTCCTTGACGTCCTGTCGAATGACCGAGAAGAGGAGGGCCACATGCAAACCAAGCTTCTCGAGATGAACTTGCTCAATGCTCCCCAGGTCGCGGACGCCATCCTTGGAAACGAGATGTTCCACCACTATGACAAGGCCCGCATTGCTTCCCTCTGCGAGAACGCTGGTCTTCTCACTCGCGCTCTTGAGCACAACGACGATCCTGTCGCGATCAAGCGCATCATCGTCCAGACTGACAAGCTCCCAGAGGAGTGGCTGCTCAACTACTTCGGTCAGCTGACCGTGGAACTCTCGCTTGAGTGTCTCGATGCCATGCTCACGACGAATATCCGACAAAACCTGCAAGCCGTCATCCGCATCGCACAAAAGTATTCAGACTTGCTCGGTGCCACCAGAATCATTGATCTGCTTGAGAAGCACCGAACAGCCGAGGGCCTGTACTTCTTCCTTGGCTCAATTGTCAATGTAGCTGAGGACAAGGATGTAACCTTCAAGTACATTGAAGCTGCCACTACCATGGGCCAGATGAACGAGGTTGAGCGTGTTTGCCGCGAGTCCAATGCATACGACGCTGAGGCAAGTGCACTGAACATGAAAGGTTGGGATCTGGTTGCTAACAATGATTACAGAAAGTCAAGAACTTCCTCAAAGAAGCAAACCTCACAGAGCAGCTACCCCTCATCATTGTCTGCGATCGCTTCAACTTCATTCACGACCTGGTCCTGTACCTCTATAAGAAGCAGCAGTTCAAGTCGATCGAAGTCTACGTGCAGCGAGTCAACCCTGCAAGGACACCGGCTGTGATTGGTGGTCTGCTTGACGTCGATTGCGACGAGTCCATCATAAAAACTCTACTCGCTTCCGTCACTCCATCATCGATCCCTATCGATGAGCTGGTCTCCGAAGTAGAGTCTCGCAATCGCTTGAAGCTGCTTCTTCCATTTTTGGAGCAGACTCTTGCCAGCGGTAATCAACAACAGGCTGTGTACAACGCCCTGGCCAAGATCTACATCGACTCCAACAACAACCCGGAGAAGTTCTTGACCGAGAATGATCAGTACGACACACTCACTGTCGGCAAGTACTGCGAGAAGCGCGACCCGAACCTTGCATTCGTTGCCTACAATAAGGGTCAGAACGATCTGGAGCTGATCAACATTACGAACGAGAATGCCATGTTCAAGGCACAGGCTCGCTACCTCCTCGAGCGTGCCGACAGTGAGGTGTGGGACTTTGTGCTCAACCCAAACAACATGCATCGTCGTTCCCTCGTGGATCAAGTAACGTCGACGGCTGTTCCAAAGTGAGTTTGCACCATCCTACCTGGACTTTCATGCGACAACTACGGCTGAAGTACGACGGAGTGCTTGGGCAGAAGCCCCTGAACCCAAACTTGCAGCCCGGAAAACAATGACCTGTCCAATATACTAACATCACGAAGTGCACAGGATCCCGAGCGCGTCTCGATTGCCGTCAAGGCCTTCATCACCGCAGACATGCCTGCAGAGCTCATTGAGTTGTTGGAACGCATCATTCTCGAAGTTCGTATTCCACACTCAATGCGTCCCAAAACTCATGCTGACGTCCTTAGCCTTCTACCTTCTCAGACAATCCCTCACTTCAAAACCTCCTTATGCTCACAGCTGCCAAGTCCGACCGCGGTCGTATGATGCATTACATCCAGGAGCTCGAGCACTACACACCTGAAGACATTGCCCAGCAATGTATAGAAGTTGGCATGTTCGAGGAAGCATTCGAGATCTACAAAAAGCATGGCGAACACACAAATGCCGTCGGTGTTCTTATCGAGCACATTGTTTCCGTCGATAGGGCCCAGGAGTACGGAGAGCGCGTAGAAGCTCCTGAAGTCTGGAGCAAAGTTGCAAAAGCCCAACTTGACGGCCTTCGCGTAACCGACGCGATTGACTCGTACATTCGTGCCGGAGATCCATCGAATTTCCTTGAGGTCATCGAGATCTCCACACATGCTGGCAAGGACGAGGAGCTCATCAAGTTCCTCCGCATGGCTCGCAAGACCCTGCGCGAAGTTCCCATCGACACTGCACTAGCTTTCTGCTTCGCCCGTACTAACCAGCTGCCCGAGCTCGAGGACTTCCTGCGCGCTACCAATGTCGCTGACGTGGAGGCTTCGGGCGACAAGGCCTACGAAGAAGGTTACCATGAGGCTGCTAAGATCTTTTACACCAGTATCTCGAACTGGGCAAAGCTTGCGACTACTCTGGTACACCTTGAAGACTACCAGGCTGCTGTTGAATGCGCCAGGAAGGCCAACTCCGTCAAAGGTATGTTGAATCGATCCAGCCTAGACTATACGAATGAATGCTAACTCCGTAACTTGCAGTCTGGAGACAGGTCAACGAGGCCTGCGTTGCCAAGAAGGAGTTCCGTCTTGCTCAGATTTGCGGTCTCAACCTCATCGTTCACGCCGAGGAGCTCGCGGACCTCGTCAAGCAATACGAGCGTAACGGCTACTTTGATGAGCTCATCACCGTGCTCGAGGCTGGCCTTGGCTTGGAGCGTGGTAAGTGCTTGAGATCGTATTGCTTATGAGACTGTATTGACTCTATCCAGCACACATGGGAATGTTCACGGAGCTGGGTAGCGCACTCGCCAAATACCACCCAGAGCGTGTCATGGAGCACCTCCGACTCTTCTGGTCGAGAATAAATATACCAAAGATGATTCGTTCCGTCGAGGAAGCGCACCTCTGGTAAGTGTCATGTAGAAATTGCACGTGAGGCAAACACTGACATAGTACCTACTATTAGGCCTGAGCTTGTTTTCTTGTATGTACACTACGATGAGTGGGACAACGCAGCGCTCGCCATGATGGAGCGCGCTGCAGATGCGTGGGAACACCAGGCCTTCAAGGACACCATCACCAAGGCAACCAACGTCGAGATCTACTACCGCGCCTTGGGCTTCTACCTCGAGGAGCAGCCGACACTTTTGACCGACCTCCTACAGGCGCTTACTCCTCGGATTGATGTCAACCGTGTGGTTCGCATGTTCGTCAAGTCTGACAACATTCCACTCGTCAAGCCATTCTTGCTCAATGTTCAGTCGCAAAACAAGCGTGAGGTCAACAACGCCCTCAACGACCTACTGATCGAGGAGGAAGACTACAAAACTCTGCGTGACTCGGTCAACAACTACGACAACTACGATCCGGTCGAGCTCGCGCAGCGCCTTGAGAAGCACGAGCTTGTCTTCTTCCGCCAGATCGCGGCCGACATCTACCGCAAGAACAAGCGCTGGGAGAAGTCGATCACACTATCCAAGCAAGACAAGCTGTTCAAGGATGCAATCGAGACCTCCGCGATGTCTGCCAAATCAGAGATCGTCGAGGATCTACTGCGATACGTACGTTCATGCCCTTCTAAGCCAAGATGCATAGCTAACACGCACTACAGTTTGTCGACGTCGGCAGTCGGGAATGCTACGTCGGCATGCTCTATGCTTGCAACGATCTCATCCGGCCAGATGTCATTCTGGAGATGTCATGGCGCAATGGTCTTCACGACTTCACCATGGTATGTGTGCCTGACAACAACTCGAGTAATACATGCTTACCTGCCATAGCCATACATGATCAACCTCCTGTCCAAGCAGACGGCGACCATTGCGCTGCTGCAGAAGGACAACGAGGAGCGCAAGGTCCGCGAAGCTTCACAACAGAAGAAGGAGGACGACACACCGATCCTTGGTTCGCGCCTCATGCTTACCCAGGGCCCCATTGCCTCAGCTCCGTCTCCGGGACCATACGGGCAAGCCAACGGCATTGCCCCACAAGCGACAGGCTACCGTGGATTCTAGAGCACGATAGTAGGAGGGAGCCAGCAATGCTGCGCTATAGATGTGATGTTGAGAGCATTGATTTCGATCTACATATTGATCTTCGGGTTGGAGGAAGTGCAAAAGCGAGTGCATAACATCATCCTGGATTAGCAGGCAGCGGATGTACTCTAGAGGCGTTCCGGCGGTCTTTGAGTCGGGTTGTCCTCTAAGGACATCTCTAGGCTTGTGTACTCTATCTAATCATGTCATTTGTTTGTTTCAGACTTCATGATGAACAAAATATTTGTGCTTGCAGTGTCAGTTCGGTTGTTCACACGCCAAGATGCGGATTGGTTTGACCTCTGCCAGCCACCAAAGTATGCTCGCCTGCCAAGTGGTTGAGATGTTTCTCTTTATGGGCACACGACTCAGCGGGCGCGGGATCTCCGCAGGGCTGGCACAACGGCTCACTTGCTCTTCTCACAAGGAGGGCCCTGAGCACGATCTAGGCTTTGCCCAGCGGGTCTGCATAGCACCCACGAACAAGCCCGTAACGGCGTGGAAAAAATGGTGCAGAATCGACTTCTTCACAGGCATGCAGGTACGCGGCAGGATGACGAGACAACAAACTGGCAGGAATTAACACGGCTGTGAACGATATCTGTATTCGGTTATGCAGACACCGAGCGTGCGCCGAAGCAAAGCGAGGGACCATTTTTGCCGAGCTTAAAGTCAACACCACGTCTTAATCACGGAAAAGTGCAGGCAGATAGCAAAAGATAGCCTGGACGCCTGGCGGTCAAACGAGTGGGACCTAGCGGTGATGGTGCGTGGGAAAGTGTTTGGACGAGCACCTGGCCCGCAAAAATGCTTGCTTACCCTGGCTGTCATGCAGCTGTCGACGCGTGGGATTACAACAAAAATGTTTTGTACATGTGAGAGCGTCCCGTATGGGATGCGCGGCGGGACCACTGAGGGAGTTGGCAATTGCATGAGGTGAGCGAATGAAGCATGGGGTGCGGCTCTCGACAATCACCCCGCTCGTGGAGGGGCAGTCAGGAGCTCTAGCCATTGGTAGCTCGACGAAGCTCGGAGGTCCATTACTTTTGCTGCACAAGAAGTCGCCGACGGGGTCCTGTAGTCTTTTAGTTGCGTTTCAATCTGAGCTTGGCTTCAGATCACTTTTAATAGCTGGCTGTATTGGGATTAAAGCTGCGCATTGTGGTTGGAGTGACTCGCCAGAAACAAGACCTCCCAGCTTCCGATACCGCCGGTATATAGTTCTCTCACACCTCCCCTAAGCTTGCGGTTCCCAAATTTCCTTATCTAACTCTCTCCGCTTCCCTCCTTCCCCTCGTACTCACAAGCAGCCATCCAGCATGGCTTCGCTTACACCCGAAAAGAATTCCTCGTCGGCCATTGACGAGAACGACTTCGACGAGGGCGACCATGGCGAGCACCACCCCCACCGCAACTCGGTGCACCACCGCCTGCGAGCCAGCAGCTCTATTATGCAGCTGAAGAAGCTGCTGGGTACGTTGCCCGCACTCAATGGCTCACCAATCGCCCTCTAACAGTTGCGGTAGTCGCCAACCGAGGAGAAATCCCCATCCGCATTTTCCGAACAGCCCACGAGCTGTCTCTCCACACAGTCGCCGTCTACAGTCATGAGGACCGTCTCAGCATGCACAGGCAGAAAGCCGACGAGGCCTACGAGATTGGCGCCCGCGGCCAGTACACGCCCGTCGGTGCTTACTTGGCCGGCGACGAGATCATCAAGATCGCGGTCGAGCACAATGTGAACATGATTCACCCGGGCTACGGCTTCCTGTCAGAGAACGCAGAATTTGCGCGGAACGTTGAGAAGGCTGGCCTCATCGTGAGTTTTCCTGCTTCTTCTATTCTTTGTTTACCCTATGACGCAGTCCGTGGAGGGGTCGCGCTTGCCAATCGCAGCGGTGAAGCGTATCTCTGCCGCTGATGCGACAATTGGCGGGGCTTCACTTTATCTCTGCGCTACGCAACGCCTTGTCGATCGTAGACATGCTTTTTCGAGCAAAATGTAATTTGTTGAAGTAAAGCTTACAAGTCTGGATCAGTTCGTTGGACCCTCGCCCGACACCATCGACGCGCTCGGCGACAAGGTCTCCGCAAGGAAACTTGCTGTCAAGTGTAATGTCCCTGTCGTCCCAGGTACTCCCGGCCCAGTCGAGAAGTTCGAAGATGTCAAGGCCTTCACGGATGAATATGGCTTCCCAATCATCATCAAGGCCGCATTCGGTGGTGGTGGGCGTGGTATGCGTGTAGTCCGCGAGCAAGAAACGCTCAAGGACTCATTCGAGCGCGCAACCTCAGAAGCCAAGTCAGCATTCGGCAACGGCACTGTCTTCGTCGAGCGCTTCCTCGACCAGCCCAAGCACATTGAGGTCCAGCTTCTTGGTGACAACCTTGGAAACGTTGTGCATCTGTACGAGCGTGATTGCTCCGTCCAGCGTCGCCACCAGAAGGTCGTTGAGATTGCGCCTGCAAAGGATCTGCCTGTTGAGACGCGCGACAACATTCTGGCCGATGCCGTCAGGCTGGCGCAGAGCGTCAAGTACCGCAATGCGGGTACAGCTGAGTTCCTGGTTGACAAGCAAAACCGCTACTACTTCATCGAGATCAATCCCCGAATCCAGGTCGAGCACACCATCACCGAGGAAGTCACAGGTATCGATATTGTAGCAGCACAGATTCAGATCGCCGCTGGCGCGTCGCTCGAGCAGCTTGGTCTGACTCAGGATCACATCTCCACGCGAGGTTTTGCCTTCCAGTGCCGTATTACCACAGAAGACCCAGCGCAAAGCTTTGCACCAGATACTGGAAAGATTGAGGTTTATCGATCTGCTGGTGGTAACGGTGTTCGTCTTGACGGAGGTATGCCAAAACATATGACAGCCGTTAGAAGCAGGTCACTGACTTGGAATGACTATAGGCAACGGATTTGCAGGTGCCATCATCACACGTAAGTACTTCCTGGATGTCTCGACTGACAACAAGCTAACTTGCATTACAGCGCATTATGATTCAATGAAAGCTTTGTCCTCCCTCCCTCCACCTTCTCCGCTAACATCCTCGCAGGTTGGTCAAGTGCTCGTGCCGTGGTTCCACATATGAGATCGTGCGCCGAAAGATGCTTCGTGCGCTCGTCGAGTTCCGTATCCGTGGTGTGAAGACCAACATCCCTTTCTTGATCAAGCTCCTCACACATCCCACATTCGTGGACGGAAAATGCTGGACAACCTTCATCGACGATACCCCTGCTCTGTTCGACCTTATCGGCTCCCAAAACCGCGCGCAGAAGCTTCTCGCGTATCTTGGTGACCTTGCAGTCAACGGCAGTCAGATCAAAGGTCAGATTGGCGAGCCGAAGTTCAGGGGCGAGATTCCCATTCCCAAGATCTTCGACAACGCTGGTAACGTGGTTGATACTTCTGTTCCTTGCACAAAGGGATGGAGAAATATCCTCGTTAAGGAGGGCCCCGAGGCTTTTGCTAAGGCAGTCCGCGCGAACAAGGGTTGCTTGATCATGGACACCACATGGCGTGATGCTCACCAGTCTCTTCTCGCTACCCGAGTGCGAACAGTCGATCTGCTCAACATCGCCAAAGAGACCAGCCACGCTTACGCTAACGCCTGGGCTCTCGAGTGCTGGGGAGGTGCCACCTTCGACGTGGCCATGCGATTCCTTTATGAGGACCCATGGGAGCGTCTGAGGAAGATGAGGAAGCTCGTACCCAACATTCCCTTCCAGATGCTTCTTCGTGGAGCCAATGGTGTTGCGTACTCCTCGCTTCCAGATAACGCCATCTTCCACTTCTGTGAGCAGGCGAAGAAGAATGGTGTCGACATCTTCCGCGTTTTTGATGCGCTGAATGACGTTGAGCAGCTCGAAGTCGGTATCAAAGCTGTACTGAAGGCCGGTGGTGTTGCTGAGGGTACTGTGTGCTACTCCGGTGACGTAAGTTCTAATTCTGTAGCCTGGAATGGATTCAAAGTTGCTAATACGATTTGCAGATGCTCAACCCGAAGAAGAAGTACAACCTTGAGTACTATCTAAGCGTGGTCGAGAAGATTGTGGGAATGGGCGCGCATATACTTGGAATTAAAGATGCGAGTCCCCGTCAAACCTCCCTTTGTCTGACATGAGCTAATTTATCTCTTAGATGGCTGGTGTGCTGAAACCTCGCGCCGCGCGACTCCTCATTGGTACAATCCGTGAGAAGTACCCTGACCTCCCTATTCATGTCCACACCCACGACTCTGCCGGTACTGGCGTCGCCTCCATGGTTGCCTGTGCCGAGGCTGGCGCTGATGGTGTTGATGCTGCTATTGACAGCATGTCTGGTATGACATCCCAGCCTAGCATTGGTGCCATCCTGGCTTCGCTTGAGGGCAGCGACTTTGATTCTGGTCTGGATGCTCACATGATCCGCAACCTCGATGCATACTGGGCACAACTGCGTCTCCTCTACTCGCCATTCGAGGCTGGTCTCACCGGTCCCGACCCCGAGGTGTACGAGCACGAAATCCCCGGTGGTCAGCTCACCAACCTCATCTTCCAGGCCTCGCAGCAAGGTCTTGGTGAGCAATGGGCTCAGACCAAGAAGGCTTACGAGCAGGCCAATGACTTGCTCGGCGACATCGTCAAGGTCACCCCCACCTCCAAGGTCGTTGGTGACTTGGCTCAGTTCATGGTCTCCAACAAGCTCTCTTACGACGATGTGCTGTCTAAGGCTGAGCAGCTCGACTTCCCATCCTCCGTCCTGGAGTTCTTCGAGGGCCTGATGGGTCAGCCCTACGGCGGCTTTCCCGAGCCTCTGCGAACACAGGCTCTCCGTGAGCGACGGAAGATGGACAAGCGTCCTGGTCTCTACCTTGACCCCATTGACATCGCCAAGGTGAAGTCAGATCTCAAGACGAAGTGGGGTGATGCCACCGAGTGCGACGTTGCATCCGCCATCATGTATCCCAAGGTCTTCGAAGACTACAAGAAGTGGACGACCAAGTACGGCGACCTGTCTGTGCTTCCAACGCGCTACTTCTTGTCCCGTCCTGAAATTGGCGAGGAATTCCACGTCGAGCTCGAGAAGGGCAAAGTCCTCATCCTCAAGCTTCTCGCTATCGGCCCGCTGTCTGAGCAGACTGGTCTCCGCGAGGTGTTCTACGAGATGAACGGCGAGACACGTACCGTGACTGTTGAGGACCAGCACGCGGCTATCGAGAACGTCTCGCGACCCAAGGCTGATCCTACTGACAGCAGCCATGTTGGCTCGCCCATGTCTGGTGTCTTGGTTGAGGTCCGTGTGCACGATGGTAGCGAGGTCAAGAAGGGTGACCCTGTTGCTATCCTAAGCGCCATGAAGATGGTAAGTATTCTAAATCATGCAATGACTAAACTTATGCTAATATATGATACAGGAAATGGTCATCTCCGCACCTCACTCCGGTAAGGTCAGCAACCTGTCCGTCCGCGAAGGCGACTCTGTCGACTCTGGCGATCTCGTCTGCAAGCTTGTCAAGTAGACGTGACGTCTTTATCGCAGGATCTATATCGGCACCAAGAGGCAAGTCGGGTAGACCTATGGGGCACGCAATGTTTAGTCACGACGTCTTTGCCTAGTTTTACGATTACGAATAAAGAACCGTTCTCAGTGAATATGCGCATTGATTTGGTGTTGACTACTCATGGGAATGAACGACATTCTGACCGAGCCATAAGTATGACCGGGGCAATAATGTGTAATAGTATTGAAGAACAGTCACAAGGAGCACTTGGGAGCATGTTTTTAGGCATACAGCTCTCTATAAATCTACTCTAGTGTACACTGGCTCAGAGTGGGCCGTGGACAGAATTCAAGGCCCGGGAAACTCAAACCGTGATACTCCGGAAATATAGCATCGGGTACTCCTGGCTTAAGCAGCCCTACCAGCAACTTCAACGCCGAACGCCATGCCATGCTTTAGCAACCAGTGCTTCGGAAGCCGCTCGGAGCAATCTGGGCAAATGCTTCAAGATCGATCCTCTCAGTATGACTTGCTCATCCCATACCACCAAAATCTAGCTTCCTCGCGATCTTGTCTACACGTCCATTCGCTGGCGTTTCTCCTCCCTTTCTCTTTAAGTCTTCTCCAAGTTTGGCCTCTCCACCTCCCTGCTTTGGTAGCTTCTCCTTCTTCGTTGGTCTAGGCATGTTCGTCCAGTACCGGTGCTCTAAGCATTGTTTGGCAGACAGACGTTTCTTCGGGTCCATGTTCAACATGCCGCGAACCAGGTCGATGCCATCATCTCCTAGCAAAGGAAACGTGGCACGCCACCAACTCGTCGGCTTGCCCATTTTAGCTGCTGTGCTGCCCTTATTGATACCCGGCTGTTGCGCAGGGGCGACATAGTATCGCAGCGACGACACGCCCGGCCACGTCTCCTCAGTCGGCGTCCCAAAGTGATCGCATATCGTCGCCAACTGCCCAATATCCGTGTCGCTCGCAAGGAAGAAACCCCGAATCGCCAGCTCGGCAATCACACAGCCCACACTCCATATATCCACTCCGCCCGCATAATGGTAGCATCCATACAGCAGTTCCGGCGGCCGGTAGAAGCGCGTGATAACATTACTCGTCATGCGCCGTCCCGGATCTGCGAATCCCCTTGCAAGACCAAAATCGGCCAACTTGACGGTTCCATCCGCGGCGATGAGTAAATTATTGCCCTTGATATCGCGATGTAGGACGTAGTTCTCGTGACAGAACCACACGGCCTGGCACAGCATGTTTGCCCAGCTCTTGATGTCCGCGCCGCCGTATATAATCTTTTTATTCTTCCACAGCTCTTCAAGATCTCCCAGCGGTAAGTGCTCGAGCACAAGACTGAGGTTCTGGTCCTTTGTGCTGAAGACGGCATGCAGGCGGATGATGTTCGGGTGCTGCAGCTCCGAGAGAAACTTTATCTCGCGGATGGCGTCCATGGCGATGCCGTCTTTGAACTCGGCGTTCAGCTTGATCTTCTTGATGGCGACAAGGGAGGACGGGTTGCTGCGGTAGTGGCCGGCGTACACGATGGCATAGGTTCCTTCTCCGAGCTTCTTGCCGGACACGAATTGCTCGCGTACTTTGGCGTTCATCTTTTCGGCGAGGTCCATGCCGCCATCGCTGGGGTCGGAAGCTGGGGCGACGGGAGAGCGCGGGGCTTTGTTGCTGGAATTGAGGATCGCGAGGGCTTTGGAGCGCGCGGCGATGGCGTTGGGTTTGGCGCCTGGAGGGTTCGGTCGCGGGCTGAGAGCTACGGGAGACGCCATGATGGGCGGTGAGGTGTGAAGTGGAGGTTTACTGGTGGGAGGGTGCGTGGATTGCTTGAGGGTGTAGTTGTGATTGGTGCTGGAGTTCAAGGTGAGGCGCAAAAGGGAGAGACCGCTGTTGGTGGGAGGTGTGTGTTCGGTGAAGGCCTCCTCATGATCGCGTAGTCTTTTTTTTTATAAACTGCATTCTCCTCTTCCTCTACTGTCTTTGGTGGTGAATGAGTACAGATCAAGTGCACGTCGTCCTAACAATGCGGCGACGGGCGCACGGCCCCGATCATTCTAGCGCGTAACTTCGTGAACTTTTGCGGGGAGCTCGACACACCACCGACGCCTCGACGAAGCCACTATCCTCGCAAAATGGCCTCTTCCACCCGCGGAGCTCCCGGCACAGTCGCCGTTATCAGCAAGGAGATCCCGAATCGAACGTAAGTCGTCCCAATCGAGTCCTCACGTGCCCCGAAAGCCAACACCACACGCAGGTCCGCTAACAGAACGTAGTCTCTATATTCGCGGCCTTCCAGACAAGATTCCGAAATACGACCTGAAAAGGAACCTCTACATGCTCTTTGCGACCTATGGTGTTCTGCTAGATGTGGTGGCTATGAAGACCATGAAGATGCGTGGACAGGCGCACATCGTGTTCCGGGATCTAGATGCCTCGACGCAGGCTATGCGCGCGTTGCAGGGCTTCAACTTCTTTGGCAAGGACATGGTGCGTGTCAAGCCTTCAATTGAGAATCAAATGCTAAAATTTGGGTAGCAAATCGCCTACGCACGAACAAAGTCAGACACCATTACGAAGCTCGAAGGATCGTACGAGGTGCCAGAAGTGGAGCGCGAGAACGAGCCGGAAGAGGTCACAGCACAGGCAGCAGGCTTCGGCGCCGCACCAGCAAAGGCAGTACCTGTGAACGCGCCAGTGACAGACGCAGCAAAGGGACAGAAGAGGGGGCGTGACGAGGAGGAAGAGGAGGAGGAAGATGCGGGCTCGGAGATGGACGTCAGTGACGACTCGGATTGAGAGTCGTTCAGAAGGACCTAGGAGATGATACCCACGAATACCACGCAAGGATGCGCCGCAGGCCGTGCCATATCTTGGAATCTGGCGAAGTCGAAATACAAAAATGTATGCAACGCCGATGGAGATGATCTCGGTCTGGCGCTGACTGTATGTAGGGAGCCATACTAGCACGTAGCTTCACATGTCAGGTAAAGCAGTCGTGATAAGGAGGCGATTCAGTAGGAATATGAGACATGTGCATCGATTGGGATGAGTTGTAAATGTTGCAGCAAGCATGTGTATAAAGGTTAGCCGTGTCTGTTTGTGCTTCCGTCCATCCTTCCTTCGTCCTCTCTCACTTCACCACCAAACACCAGAAGCAAAAAGACAAAAGACAACAAAAGACGCAAAAACAAAAAGAAGAAGAAGATATGGCGGTACTGGGAATCGGACCCAGGCTTTCACAGCTATTGTGTGCGACCACAATGTGACGTCCTACCTCTAGACTATACCACCGTTGAATTGATTGGTGCAGATGTTGAGAATTATATGATATATAACCACCATCTATTGGGCATTGGCATCAGCAAAAGCGAGAAGCGAGGGAACAGACAGATTGGCGTGGCGTACGAAAATAAAGTAAGTGGGTCCACAGCAAACAAGTGAGTCAGTCAGTTTTCACGGGCAGCAAACGACCTCACAAAGACGGAATCTTGAGCCTGATGAAAGAAGGTGGGTGACCGCTTTCAGCATTTGAAATATTACCTTACCTTCGCAGCGTATCATTTGTATCTTTCGCAAGACCGACTACCTTCCTATTCGTAATCGCCCTGCACCCATCCAAGACTTTAACCTGCTCATCATCTGGTAGCAGATATCGACAAACAGGCAAACATACTTTGCTACGATTTGAGCACACGCCGCCCCTCTTACTCTACCAGGGAGTCACCTGCAAGTTCAGATACGAACAGAAAAGGAAGGTTTCCAAGGCTTCCCTCCGCGAAAAGAACAAATGGCTGAACTGGGTTCGCGCCAATGGACGTTCCGTGAGTTTCGTTTTGCCTTTAACTATTTTTTCAGTGTGCTTGAGGAATTGACAGTTCCATATGACATTCGAGTAGAGACAAAAAGTTGAACAAGGTAGGTAAAGGAGGAAAGCAGAGACCGTGTACGGAGATTGGGAATGAAGGGTGGGTAGATGGCCGGTAGCAGTATGAACGGTAATGTGCATACATCTGGTGTTACAGGCAGAATAGCAAGTGGTCACTTGGTTGAAAGTGAGGTTTGGATGTTCGCGGTTGTTGGGCGATGCAAATGATGACCACTATTGACTTATGGTAGTAGCCCACTGTCTTGATCTCCTTCATACCACCAGAAATAGTGACACCGAGCTCGAGGACAGCTATCTTTCCCAACACAGAGGTCCACGAAATGTAAGTAACTGTGCAAAAGGCTGGGGACCCTGACTCATGTACATGTCTCGCATACTGCCACAATCTTCGTCCAACGATGTCCTATCCATATCTAGGAAGGGGGTCCTACTGGGAGAAGGACGGCGTTCAAGAGGACTTGGGTAAGGGCGACACCAAACTTGGCTGCGAAAGCTGGGTTCTGGAGATCGTCCAAGAACACGGTACGGTTCGTGCAGCCTGAGATTGGGACGCCGTTGAAGCGATCAGTCAAGTAGGTAAGAATGTCGCCTGTGCTAGTCGCAGCCTGGGTGAAGTGCTCTCCAGCCTGGGTTCGCACGTATGTGATGGGAACTCCTCTATCGCAGAACGACTTGACAAGAGCATCGGTGTCGGCAATGGGAGAAATCTCATCCTGCTCTGACTTGTAAACGAAGGTGGGGAATTGTGGGATGCCGTTACGGTTCATGGAGGCGCCGAGCTCGATTGTGTCGATTGCGATCTTGTCTGGAGGTTAATGACGTTAGTATAGCTGCTCACAAAGTTCCGAATCCAAGCTCAGGTCAAGGAAAGGATAAGCATACCATCAAAGATGCCCTTGCCCTGCTTGAAGTATTTGAAAATGTCTTGTCCTGCGAAACCAACAACATCGGCATAGAAGCATTGCTTGCCAGCCTGGTTGATAGCGGCAGCTGTCTTTGGCTTGAGGCTTTGCTGCACAAAGCTACCAAATTCCGGATAAGCGTTACCTAGTCCCAGAAATCCGGCAGCGGCAATGCCAGCGAAAGGACCCTTGTTGATGCGGTTGAAGACGTTGGTAACATTTGGAGTAACACCACCGATAGCCATGCCGATGATGGGAGCCTCTGGGTAGTACTTGACTTGGAGTTCGGAAGCCCATTCAGAAGCCAGGGCCCCTCCACTGTAGCCCCACATCTGGACCTTTGCCTGAGGGGAGACACCTGTGATAGATTCAGATGCGAGTGCGGCACGGATGCTGTCGAGAGTTGCGTAACCTGCCTGAAAGCCTGCCACGAAGGTCGATTTCGGTCCCTCCCAATCAGGCGAGTTCACAATCCATCCTTGGTTGAGCGCTGCGGCAATCAAGGCTGCCTCAATGTTTGCGGTGCCCGGATCTTTGAGGGCCGCCTGATTTTGGATGGCATATGACGGTGCGCAGTTGATCTCACCACCACTGTCCTCCGCGACTTGGTAGTTGATCACTTTCTTAGGGTCGGCATTGAAAGGCACAAGAACGGTGGTGACGGTGACGGTCGGCTTCCCCTGAGCGTCGCTGGTCCGGTAGAGCAGCTGCCACGAGCCCTTCAACTGAAGAGGAACGAGATTCAACAGCGCGACTCCACCTGGCACAGGACGAGAGTTTAGAATTTGTCCAGGTTTTGCAGACTCGAATCCCTGGGGTGGGAGATAAAAAGGGTCATCAGATGGAGGGATAGGCTTCTTGCCAACGAATTCACCAATTGCTCCGAGAACACCCCCCTGAGGGAATGCGGCAGCAACTGATGCAAGCGCGAAGAGCACGAACTTGATGTGGGAAGATCGCATCTTGGTTAATGATGAAAGGAAGATCGATTATAGAATGGAGGGTAGTGATGACTCTCAATAACGATAGGAATGGACGGCCTTATGTACTCGAATCCCACAGCGCATGCATTCATCTTGTCAGATTTCGGATTTCGAGGTTCATTTGTGCCGTCACATGTGTGATCTTGATACTGCCTGCAGCGCAAAGGACCGAGTAGTTGAAAAGCAGTGGATACCGAGGCCTTGATATGGTTGGCTATTTTATGGGCGAGCTCGTCAGGTTGCATGAGAAAGTAAGAAACGTCTTCATGTGCGTACCTTATGGGAATTCGAGGCCTTGGTTGAAAGCAAAGGCCTGATCGTGCTAAGTTGAGATCGCCAGCGGAATTTATAGACTAAAGCTTGAATCGGATACCCGAAGAGTTGGCGGGCTGTCTAGATGCGAATCGCGTTTTCGATGTCAAAATCATCCCTTCATGATCAAGACTTGCCGCTGACAACGAACACTAGGGAGAAAGTCGGCCCGCGTGGCTTTGCAAGACGGAAGTGGATCTCACAAAATCCATCTCCCCAGCAATCTGACCTTACTCTGCCGAAAAGTCAGTAGTTGAAGCTCTCGTGATCTTTCTGTATCGAAGTGTAGCCCAGTGTCTGTACTACGTAAGTGAGCTTCTCCGGCATGTGCAGTTGAGCACTGAGCGGTTCAGTGCTGTGGCAAGCAAGAGACAGGAGCAACACGGACGTCTCTTGAGTATAGAGATCGGTCAAGATGCCAGCCAATGAACGAGATTCTGGATACCGAGGGAGGTGTAGAAAGGGCTAATAGCTGCACCGAATCCGAAGCACCCCACAGCACGCTAACCCCTGAACTCTCCGGAGAGCATGCGGGAGGATCTTCTTAGTGTACATGGCTTGCTCAGCGAAATCTGACTAGTTGCTGGTACTCAATGCGGGATCAAGAACAAGGGCAGCGCATCTCCGGTATACCCACCTGTTGTTACTTTTGGCTACAGCAGTGCACGCCGCATATGAGGACGCACATTTGCAATGCTTGCGTTTGGTCCATCGCAAGATCCAACAATGCCGGGAGAAGACACTTAACTCGACACATACCACCATCTCAAGGCGTCTCTCTCTCGTGAACGGTGCTGTATGTAGATTTGAAGCAACTTGCGTGGTTGGAGAAGCGCAGAGAAAAGTCGCATTACCCCGGTTGCTGGATGCCTCCAGGGACGCAACTAATTGGCGGCGTTGAGTATGGTAGGTAGCGATCGACACCGATCATGATCCGAGAACTAGGATCAACAGAATCGTAACATCTTCCTTCAGCCTTGTTGTTATTGATGTGAGGGGCGTCGAATGGTGCACGTCAAGGCTAATCATTCGATCGACGCACTGTGTAACCCCTTCTCCAGGAAGTGCGGTACACAGAGACCTGAACGCAGCACATCCAATCTAATTGAAGGTGTCCAGGCATGTTGGAGTAGGAGCCATACGCTGGACAAGATGGCTCATTTGTCATGCCTTGCAATGAAGATATCGTCACATTCGACGGGGTGCAAAGTGGAATGTTGAAGAAGTGGTCGCATTCGGCTCGACAGTTGGCTAGGCCATAAAGTGGCAGTCGGTGTATGTTCGTGTGAACCCCGTCGAGTGTAGCAAGATTCCAGTCTCAATAATTAGAGCATATAGCAATCACCTAGTATGAAAGTCGCGCGCACAATTGACTGTTTCTATCTCTGGCGCTGTCTCATCTCTCAGTCCCGTCACGGGGCAGAATATGCTTCCAGATGTCAGCATCGACGTCACACATAGCCCAACACGAGAAAGGTGTACTTCAATGATGAAAGATCAAGTGTCCAGCCTTGATGTTATTCTGATGATCTCGTGCTAGCCCTCACCCGGAGGCGTTACATCCATAGCGTCAATAGTTCAATGGACTCCGCCCAGTCTATACGGCCGGAGCGGCCGTTACCCACGCAAGTTCACACCCAAGGTCGCCCCGAGTGTGCCAGAAAAGTCCTCTATACAATGCCCAAATCCCAAGAATATGCCCACCATGAGCTTGATCATACAATGGCCCCCTAGTGTACAGCTAGAAAACAAATACCCAAACACCTGCCAGATGCTTCTAGATATGCAAGTCGCCGCAAGAAATCCCAATCAATGATAAAATGCCGCATGTCGCTAAGTCGAATAAAAACCCGAAAAGCAGGGAAGCCGAAGCCGAGGAGAGGCGCTTCGAAGGGCAATGGGTTGCCCTTCAACGCGTGACCGAATAGTACCACCGAAATAAAGGAGACCTGATAGGTGTTTGTCGATCCTTCCATGTCTTTGAGGCGAGATGGAATAATGATCTGGTATATTGTCAGGTCGTGTCAGTTGAAGGAGCCGCCAATTGACATACATAAATAGCTTTGATGGTTTTTTAGCCCCCATCTCGGGGCTGCGGCTCATCACCAGACCCGGCCATGCTGAGGTGAAGTGATGAGGGTGATTCGACTCGAGGGTTTGGTGCACCACCGTCGCGCGGCTGTGGATCGGAGTAAGAGTGATGGAGATCAACACTCGGGGCGCGCATATTGTTGGTGTTGTTATAGCTGTTGTTTGATATGGCTGTGCAGATGGTTCGTGGTGGCTGAGGGTATCAGGCTTGGGTATGGTGACTGAGGCAGACTCGAGGTTGCTTTTGAGTGTAGATATGCTGGTTAATGTATGAATGGAAATGTCTCAAGCCGTTGAGGCGTCGAGGGCGTATATAAGTCTCCATCCTGAGGCTCATAGAAGCCTGTCGGTGGTTGCCGCCCCATGTGCGCGCCTGAGCAATGAGTCCTCAGTCGGTCAGGTACAAGGCATGGCTGCCTCTTTCAAGGCTATGACGCGAAAGTCCCAGATGAATTCCTCCGTTGAACTCCAATGACAACCTACAAAGGGTGTAAAAGCTCAGCCACACATCAACGGGGCGAAGAAACCATTGGCCAGAGTATGATAAACAAGGCTGCAGGTAGGCTCCAAAGCTTCTAGCGCTGTTCTCGAAGCCTGTCATCCCTGGAGGACTTTGGCGGTGACTGGATTAGCCCACCGCCCTCACAGTCATTTGCAGCTCATAGCCACAGCCCCGAAAGCCGAATTACGAGGTAGGAAAGGTTGTAAGGCAGAAGCGCTGCTTTGGGGTCCTAGCGGATGAACCCACGTTCGCTGCCTAGTTTGGCTGAGTGAACGTCGTGACCAGGAAGCACAGCCGCAAATGCGCGAATGCGCAAGCCAGGGACGGCAGACCACAAGGCATCCTCCAGGCACGGCGGGGAGTCAGTCTTTCGATAAGTAGCCCGAGGTCCTTCAATCGCTTGCTAGCTTTGTGCTCGATGACTCCAGCCTTGCTCACCGGAGACACAGCCCGTCGCTGGCATCGAGGAAGTTGTTGTTCGTGGAGATGCTGCGCCCACCTTGCCGCCCTGGGAACATTGTCGATTGTACATTCGGGACCTGCCAGCGCCCCATGGTGAAACGGGGCTGCGCGACAAGATCGAGGAAAAATTTATTTGCAGAAATCCCGGTGGAATAGCGACAAAGGTGATAACAAGAGGACAAACGTATGAAGCGCTGCGTCGGGTTGAACGAGGTGCGGCGGTCCCGGGGAGGTAGGCACGTTACCAATGCGGACTCCCGCGGTCGCTAAACACATCGTGCTTTCCTATTGGAGTCAGCATCTATTCCTGCGAACACCAGGACTCAACCAGCTTACAGTAACCCCCACCGTCCCTGGGTTGTTGGTCTTCGATGCTACCACCAATCCTGGGTTTGTTGTACATGGAGGACTTCATGGCTGAGTTGCTGAGGAACGTGATTGCGTCGGGTTGTGGTATCGATGGGCGGCTTAAAGATGATCACGGTGAGACGTTTCTAAGACTTTCGCGGAGACACAAACTTTGTAGCAGCGATTCAAGTGGTATCAATGTTTGTGACTGTAGTCTAGAGACGAGCTATGTATATACTCATGGTGCGTCCCTCGCGGTTGATGGAAGCCATGTTGCTGTCCTCCTCACGGGGCACCAAGCGGGCATAGGGCAACGATGCGTGCTTCGTGGCCCTTCCCTGAGTACGTACTTCAACGCACAGTGAAGCTTGAGGCATAGCATTCCTAGGATGACTCCTACGCGGTGCCTGAAGGGGAAACATACGAAACAGATTAGCAGTGGAGTGACACAGTGGCCAATCGAACCTTCGCCTCATCTACCGGTGTCTCAAACAAATGTCTACGATAGCCGTAGCAGAGCTGATGACATAATCTCTTTGGAGACCGTGGTGACCGTGACCCAGGGACTACGGAGGACTTGAAATGCAAGTGGCGTCCCCATTCGTCGCTTCATTTGTGTTGTTGCGTTATTGATCGTCCACTCCGCCAGCATCACCATCGTGCCGTCTTCCTTGACATCCAGGCTTGTTTTTTTGCGACCTACGACCTCGATAGCAAGTAGCCGTGGAGATTCGCGTCTCAAGCCACTCGCCACCCACCAGCGCCGCCATGTGCTGGCCGCATGGTCTCAGAGAACAATGGCGCTTTCAACGCGCTGTCAATCTAGAAGCAGAAGCAGCCGCGATCTGTGCATCGTGTCATTGCGTTCAGTCGGCTTGCTCCCTGCAGATGCAGGTACACGCTCTACAAGCTTGGTGTGTGCTCATCGATTCTCGCCAAAATCTTCCATGTCTTCTCGACCAGCAAGCCACGGTTTCATCCCTTTCTAGCGGGTCACAGAGTGCGATGTTTGACACAGGAGATTTTGCGCGTTCCTCGCTCTCGCCCTTCGAAGCTTGCCCGCTGCGCGCCGGCGCCCTTCGTTCACGATAATCAGCCACGACAGGGCAATCAGGCGAAGAGGATTGGTTGCATGTGAGAACGCCCCACGAAATGTCCTTCAACACTGCCCCGGCGAACAATTGGTTGATGGCTCTCGCACAAGTCCTTCGCGTTGACTGCGATATTCTTGCGCACCTGCGCAGGCAGGCACCTGTCCTCCGAGATCCAGCACCAAAAATCGTCCACGGCAAGCCGTATCATCGTCGCAAAATTCAAAAGAGCTACGATGTTGAGGTGCGTGGCTCTGAGCCGACTCGCACATGCACTCCAACCAAGTAGAGATCAATGGCGCCACGAGTTGGTCAACCACCGTCGACTTCCAAGCTTTGAGGACATTACTTGGATCGGCGCTTCGGTCCGCGACTGGTTTCCAGGGCTTGCAAAGCGGTTTCGACACGTGCCCGTGGACATCGCTTCATAGTTCAGAAAGCCATACTTCACTTTGAGTCACGCACGGTGCAATTGTCCTCATGTATTTTGAGCAGTTAAACATACACGCAGCAGTCCGGTGATGCGAGACACTTGTCTGCTCTGAGACAAACACCAATATCGTGGCTAATCGATCTCTAGTCGTGGTCTCGGTGTATCTCCTTCAGAAAAGTGTCCGCATGCGGACACGTACCCATATCCGGTTCCGGCATTCACTCTACGCAGAATCGTTTACCAACTACTTCAATCATCAGTCACTTCAACATTTTGGCCGTACGGGTCAACCTACTTGTTGAAACTGCTTGCCACACCTCGCGCTTCGATGTCTGCTTGTTTCTGGAAAGCGTGTTTAGTCTTGATTGAGCTCCAGAGAACACTATTGCTCTATCTCAAAGCAATGGAGCGTCACACTTTGACGCTCGATGCCTTAGCTAGAGATTAAGTGGATTTGCAGCGTCACCTTCACAAACCAAGCTTGGACGACATGTGCATGAACGATACAAGAAAACAGTGTGCATCAATCGTAACAAGCAATGACCCCGGATATAGTGGAAAGAGTTGCGTCACAAACCGACTCATAATGCGCCTCTCAGTCTTTGCCGTAGCTACGTTCAGCTGTGGAGCTCTAGCCCAAGGCGCTCTCGACGCAATTCCAAAATGCGCTGTATGTGCTCTAGAAAAGTGACATTCGCACGTACTGAACATGATCTCTAGCGAGGGTGCTTTACGGGCCCAGCAACCGTAGCTTGCGCCAGCAGCACAGATTTGGCGTGTGTTTGTCGCAACGCTGAAAGCATATCATGCTGCGTGTTAGCCACATGCTCGAAGGCAGACATCGATGGTAAGTGAGCATTTCCTTCAGCCAGCACTCGCTAACCTGAGACTGAAGTGACCATAACACTCGCGAGTCAGCTTTGTAAACTCCAGAATGTCGAAGTCAATACCAAACCCTCTTGCCCGTCCGCCACGGCTGCATCCTCAGCTCTTCACGGCAGCGCCTCCGCTACCCGCCTCATGCTCGACACAACCCGCCCTGAATCTGCGATGGCGACTGGTACCGGTGCTGCGGCGCCTGCTCAGACTGCAGGCGCAGGGTTTGGCCTTGGGATAGCTGTAATTGGATTGATGGCTGCTTTGTGAACAGGGCCATATATGGGTAGATGTTGCAGAAGTGTTGGACAACGGTTGCTTTGTAGATGCGTCGAGATCCTTGAAAGAAAGTAATTAGCTGATTGTGATCATGTTGTTCGTCTCATCGTACGCAAAGCCGCTGATGAAACATGTTACTTCGTGACCTATGTGCGCGGTGCAGTGCTCAACCAAGATGCCTGCAAAATCAGTATGAGATATTGGGTGGGAAGGTGAAAAGAGCGATTGTTGTGTAGCAGAGGTGCTTCAAAAAGTGACATGCCCACATGTGCACGCTAGCGGGTGAAGGCTAATGCGGGGTGTTTACTCGCGTGCTGATCCTCGACGCCAACCCTCAAGCTGTCATTCCACCGTCTAGCCGCCGCACCGGACCCACGAGACCACCACACCCAGCCTCTCCGGCACGACCATGGTGGACACCTTCACCGCACGGTAGAGTTCGCACTTCGAACCTTAGACCTCAATTATGGCGACGAGGTCAAACTTCAAGCGGGCGGTGCCCCAGGCCCCGCCGTCATTCCTGTCTTCGCTGCGGACTACCGAATTGGTCGCCGAGTCGAAGGCAATCCTGCCTGCAGGTAGGATTGCACAACGCCATGGCAAGGCGCGAAGCTGACAGGTGCAGAGCTCATCAACACAATTCTCGACTACCTCCCCGTCGCCGACATGTTCAGATTTGCTCGCACGTCGAAACGCATGCAGGAAATGGTATACGATGACACGAGATGGATTCAACGTCTCAAGAGCATGGGATGCTGGAACGATGTTGAGGCAAAGAAGAGGTTTGAAGAGTCCATGCGGAGGAAGCTTGAGGCACAAAAGGCGGAGGAGGCGCGAAGAGCAGGCGTAGCTCTCAACGGGCATGTCAATGGGCTATCACTTGGTACTGATGGCCAACCGCGGCTGAGTACGACATTGTTTGATGCAACTTTGGAGGAGGACTTGCACAGGACATCTCAGGACTCTGGGCTCAGGCCACGGGCGACCACGCTGGATCGTGGCTTCAGCGACATGACTCTGTCAGCCTCTGGACTACCTGCCCACGCACCTACGAATACGTCTGACCCGCAAGCTGCGTTGAAGGTTCTATCGAGAGTACGTTCCATCAGAGGAATGGCGCGGCAAGAGTACGGCAAGATCTATGGAGCGTTGGCTACATATTATTTTGACCTATCAAGGTCGACCAGCCACACAGACCCTATCCTGTTCCGTACATATCGCGATCCCGAACAGCAAGCGCACATGCTGTCACAACTCAAGACCTTTGCCAAGAGTGATTATGCGCAGGGCTGGTACCAGCGCGAAGAAAAGCTGGATTCGATGATTGGCATCTTTGAGAATGCAGTGCTTCGGGAATTTGAGCAAGGCTATGCAGAGAAAGATTTTGATGGGCGCATGAAGCGATTCGCCCATGTGTTGGTCGCCCTCAATGGAGGGGCAGCGTGTCTCGACTCATTTATTCACAATCATCCCCTTATGCTCGAAAAAGAGAAGCTGGGTAACCCGACGGACTGCTTGGAGCACTATGGTACAAATCAACTGAACTTGCAGGCCTCCCACGACTTCTTCCGAGGCCTGGCGATCGCCTTGAACGAGGAGGCGGCCGTGATAGACCGCGTCTTCCCGCCAACTGTCGATGTTCTCCGACCGTTCTTGGACCGCGTCGCAGAAGACATCATCTCTGAGTACCTCACGACGTTATTGGACGAAGCGCATGATATCAGCGTCGAGATCTATTTGAAAGCCATTGCAGGTGTTTTTGATCAAGCTTTACAGCTTGCTATGTCACTCAAGCCTACACGGGCGTCGGTAGCAAGTTTTCAAGATGATGCCAAGCGAACAATAACAAGATGCTTCGAACAACATATCGACCTGTATTTACAGGAAGAGTTGGCCTATTTTACGAAACGCTCTGCCGCCGAGGTCGATGCTTGGGAGAAGAGGCTGGCGGATGAAGAACAGACGACCGAGACCTTCTACATGGCCAATGTAAATCGCAAAGCCGTCAAGCAGGACTTTCTAGCGTCCTTCAAGAAGGTGGTCATGATGCCAGTCAACGTGCTTCCTTCGATGGGCAGCTCGGCTGCTTCCAAGTCCACCGCGACAGGGTTTGCTATCAACGGCAGCAACACTCTAGAACCAGGCACACGATCCGGCACACCTCTCCCAGATGAACGCGCCCCGTCCCCTCGTCTTGAAGCTCCACGAACAGAGCTTGCTGCCAAAGCAGCTATCATGAATTCTCGCTTGGAGGGCATCAGGTCGCTGTTCAGCATCGAGGTAGCGTTGAACCTCACACACATGGCAAAATCTGGACTCGAGAGAGCTGCCCGCTTTGTACAATTAGGTGGGCAGTCCGGCGAAGAAGCAAAGGAACAAAGTGAGCAGATATTTATCAACTTGGTATCAATCCTGGGAAACCGGCACATGAAGCTCGGATTTGACAAGGCTGTCAGTCATTTGGCTGTCTACAAGCCCCGCGAAGTGGCTGATCACAGCAAGGAAGGCGTCGCGCCTCTTGTTGCGTTCTTGGAGTTGGTCAACGTCGGTGATCTCATACAACAGATGGTAGAGGTTTTCTACTACCAGGAGCTTGTCGCTGGTAACCTTACCGATCGCGACGATTTCCTCAGCCTTGCTTCAAAGGAGAAGAAGCGATTCGAATCAATGCTGGACGAAAGAGTAGCTGCAGGTCTGAACAAAGGCATCGATGTGCTTATGGATGAGGTGGAGTACTTATGTGGGACTACGCAGCAACCGTCAGACTTCAACCCGCCCGTGGGACCCAAGGGAGTGGTCGAGATTTTCGACATCGGGCCCAGCGAGACGGCAATGAGAATTGTGGATATCGTCTCGTCACACACGAACATGCTGGTGGGTAGCACGGACAAGAACGTGCTCGATGTGTTCAACCAGGAAGTGGGTGTGCGCCTCTTCGCCGCGCTCTGCAAGCATCTCAAGCGGCAGAGGGTCAGCGTAGACGGCGCAATCAAGCTCATCAGGTACGTTGACGGCACAAGAGTCCGCTGAGACAAGGCTAACAATGAATAGTGATATGAATGCATACTACGCCTATATCGTCTCGCTGCGCAACAAGTCGCTGGTGCAGTACTTTGCTGCCCTGCGCGAGCTCTCGCAGATCTACCTGATCGATCCGAAAGAGGCAAAAGAGATCGCGACCATCATTGCAGACACGGACCGCTACAAAGGCATCTTTAGAGCAGAAGAGGTGTACGAGTACGCAGAGCGAAGGGCGGACTGGTATCAGATCAAAGGCGCAGTCGAGAAGCAAATGTATGGTGTCGGCTGTTTGGTGATGTGAGGCTTGACAAGCGGCTCTGCAGCCTTGCGAGCTACTTAGCGTGATCCGCCGCTTTGATACATGCGGCCATCCGAGAGAGCAAGTAGCGCGGCAACGCAGACAAACCAAACTATGCAGAGAGATTGATACCTACCTTTGATGCTGCATTGTCTTTTTCCGCAAACCAAGCTCGTAATCCCCTGTTTTATGTTGCGTATCTGTAACTCCCGGTTGACAGCCAAAGATCCCCAGCCTCCTCCGCGTCGGCCTCTGTTCCTGAGCCCGTGCGCCCCGCAAGTGACCAATTCAAGTTCACTTCATCATTGATGATCATTCACGCCGACAACGCTTCCTGGCTATCTGCAAACATCATTCTCCTGGAGACACCTCCGCGCCTGCACTTGGCTATCCACAGACCTTATCACTCATCAGAAGCCTCCTTCATCCAAGTGGTATACAGCGCAAACCCCACTACCTCGTACTACCCATTTAGACGGTCCGGCGTACTTGCTCGGAGCTCCAGTCTCTCACCTGTGTTAAGCTTAGGCTCGCGTCACACCAAGCTTTTGCTTGGGTGAGAGACTATCCAGCTGCACGTGTCTTTGCAGTTCGCACGTGCAAAGTCCGCGACAGTATTCAATTGCTTGGGTCGTGGTACTCGCAGCACCAACCCAGGTCCATACCAGCGCAAACTCACAACCACCAAGTCTAGCTCACTGCAGCAAATCAGACCCTCGCCATTGCTGCTCGTGGCCCCGAGATAGTAGAAGCATTCCCTGGCAGACCTTACCCTTCATCTCCACATCATACCTGCAACTCTGCGACACTGCTGCCATGGCGGGTAAGTCCTCGTCGGCATCCAGGACGCGTCGAATCC
>Ga0265798_10001762_pt1 | contig 32877 bp, 32 predicted proteins | sample P3T30metagenome_FD_192430 | JGI IMG/M metagenome (GOLD analysis project Ga0265798, IMG submission 192430) | Plant litter microbial communities from East Loma Ridge, Irvine, California - P3 T30 | ecosystem: Environmental > Terrestrial > Plant litter > Unclassified | place: USA: California... | reverse complement strand
AAATTCTTCAACAGTGCCGCGGCTGTTATCGCAAAGTAATTTTATAAGCTGAAAAGGGTGTTCTGCAAAGCCGTAAATTTCGGTGCGGTTACAAGTGCTGGTAACAATAAGGCTGCTAATACCCTCCCGTTTTGCCTGCTGTAATAACGCTTCTTTTGCCGGAGCATCTAAGCTAAACTTCCCCCTGGTCTCTGCATCAGCTTTCCTGTAGCTTAATCCTACTGCATAAAAATACTGGTGCTTCGACATGTTGTTATGGTCCATATACACTTCTCCTAAAAGTTTCACAAAATTATAACTATACGCTTTTAAAAAGTAACGCTGTAAGTCCTATTTGTGTCGCTGTGGGATATTTTGATCCTTAAGCGTTGTTTTTTGCCGAAATACGCTAAATTTGTAATGAAATCAACGCCTTGCGAAATCTTAGTTTAGAACTATTCTAAATAAACATAACTAAGATTGGCAAAATGGTGTTTAAAAAAATACCGCTATGGGGTCTCATGAAGAGGTGATGATAGAAGAAGGTTTTTATGTGCTGCGGTTTGAGAACAACAGCGACGAAACCTCGCATTATGAAAGGGAAGTAGATACTGATTTAATACAATTTCACTTTGGGGTTAAGGGCCGCGCAAAGTTTATATTTAACCAGGGGCGTTATGCGCTCGACCTTCGCGAAGAGCTTTCGTTGTTTTTATATAACCCGCAAAAAGAGCTGCCCGTTCACTTGGAAATTGCTCCGCATAGTTGGGTAATATCAATACTTATATCCATAAAAAAGTTTCACGGGTTCTTTTCAGAACAGGCCGACCATATTACGTTTTTAAGTTCGGATAATATAGATAAGAAGTATTATAAGGACGAAAAGATAAACCCGTCTATGACGATCGTGCTAAGCCAGCTGTTTCATTTTAACCTGCACCCGTCTATAAAAAAATTATATTTTAAGGGTAAGGTGTACGAATTGCTTAGCCTGTACTTTAACCGTGCCGAAGATGCCAATACAGAACAGTGCCCTTTCCTGATTGATGAAGAGAACGTAATAAAGATACGTAAGGCAAAAGACATTGTTATTGCCAACATGGCCGAACCACCGGGACTTGATGAACTGGCCGATAAGGTAGGGATAAGCCTTAAAAAGCTTAAAATGGGCTTTCGCCAAATATATGGCGACAGCGTGTACAGCTTTTTATTCGACTATAAGATGGATTACGCACGCAAGCTGCTCGACAGCGGATCGTATAATGTAAATGAGGTTGGGCTGCGCATAGGCTACAGCACCGCCAGCCATTTTATTGCGGCCTTTAAAAAGAAATTTGGCACTACGCCGAAGAAGTACCTGATGAGTATGGTGGAGAAGGTTTAGCAGCAACCCTGGTAGTAGAGACACATTGTATGCGTCTCATGTACAGACAAAACATATAGCAAACGCTGCAACGCGTCGCTATAAAGAATACGTTAAATAAAACAAACACAACAGGTCTTGCATGGTTTTTGACTAAACAATGCCAGCCAAAAACAAACAAACAAGCACAGATGAAAGGAGTACTGTTAGTAAACCTGGGGTCGCCTAAGAGCCCAACACCTAAAGACGTTAAGCCTTACTTAGACGAGTTTTTAATGGACAAATATGTAATAGATGTCCCTTTTTTGTTGCGTGCACTTTTGGTGCGCGGCATCATCCTTACTTTTAGAAAAAGGCAGGAATCATCGGCGGAAGCCTACGAAAAAATTTGGTGGGACGAAGGTTCGCCACTAATTGTACTGTCTAAAAGGCTGCACAACAAAGTGCAGAAAAACGTAGAAATGCCTGTTGCGCTTGCTATGCGCTATGGCGAGCCATCTATAGAAGAAGGCTTGCAGGAACTTGCCGATAAAGGGGTTACCGAAGTGCTGCTTTTTCCGTTGTATCCTCAATATGCTATGGCATCTACACTAACTATATTAGTTAAGGCAGAAGAAGTACGCAAAAGCAAATTTCCTCAGATGAAATTTACCGATGTACCGGCCTTTTACAACAAGCCTGATTACATAAAGGCATTAGCCAACTCTATAAAATCAGGCCTGGAAGGTTTTGAATATGACCATCTTTTGTTTTCGTATCACGGCATACCTGAGAGGCACATCCGTAAAACCGACGTTACCAAATCACATTGCAAAATTGATGGGTCATGCTGCGTAACAGAGTCGGCTGCACATGCATTCTGTTACCGCCACCAGTGTTACGAAACTACACGCCTTGTGGTAGAGCAGCTGGGCATACCTAAAGAAAAGTACTCACAAACGTTCCAGTCGCGCCTTTCGGGAGATAAGTGGCTGGACCCGTATACCGATGTTGAGGTAAATGCAATGCCGGCAAAAGGCATTAAAAAGTTGGCAGTAGTAACGCCTGCGTTTGTATCTGACTGTTTGGAAACGCTGGAAGAAATTGCTATGCGCGCCAAGGAAGATTTTGAAGCTAACGGCGGTGAAGAGTTTCATGCCGTGCCGTGCCTTAATGATAACGACGAATGGATTGGCGTACTTGCCAACTGGATTAACGAATGGGCACACGCTGAAATACCTGCTGTTTAAATGGCGGTATCATCCACAGACCTTGAAAAGAAAGACATTAAGAGCCTGCTCATAAAGCAGAGCATCCCCTCATCTATAGGCATACTCTTTATGAGTGTGAACATACTTATAGATACCATTTTCGTAGGCCAGTGGATTGGTTCGCTCGCCATTGCAGCGCTATCGGTAGTAATGCCCGTTACCTTTTTTATAAGTAGCCTGGGCATGGCTATAGGGGTAGGTGGCAGTTCTGTACTTTCACGCGCCTTAGGCAAAGGAGATAAGGATAAAGCCGTTTCTACCTTTGCTCATCAATTGATGATGACGCTCTTGATATCATCACTTTTTGTTGTTGCCGGGCTTTTGTTTGATGATGAGATACTGTATGCCTTTGGTGCCGCCGGAAAGATAACCGCTCCCGCTAAAGAGTTCTTTTTACCTATTGTAATCGCGGTGCCTTTCCAGGCATTGAGCATGATGGGAAACAACGTTATACGTGCTGAAGACAAGAGCAAACATGCCATGATAGCCATGATAATAAGCACAATAGCCAACCTTGTGCTTGATGTGCTATTTATAAAAGTGCTTAACATGGGCATTATGGGCGCGGCCATAGCAACGGGCTCATCGTTCGTGCTGAGCTTTTTATACATACTGTGGTTTTTTATCTATCGCAGTGAATTAAAGCTAAAGTTGCAGCATTTTGTATGGAATAAAAAACTATCGTGGGAAATTATCTCTATGAGTTTTGTAACCTTTGCCCGCCAGGGCGTTATAAGCTTGCTGAATGTTATATTAAACCACACCTTATTTGCTCAGGGTGGCGAGGCTGCAATTACTATCTATGGCATTGTGAGCCGTATGCTCATGTTTGCGCTTTTCCCGGTATTAGGGGTTACGCAGGGCTTTTTGCCTATTGCAGGCTACAACTACGGTGCGGGCAATACCGGCCGCGTTAAAGAAAGTATTCGCCTTTCTATACTGTATGCAGGTGGGCTGGCCATTTTTATATTTATAATCATCATGGTACTGGCAAAACCCATTGTCTCAGTATTTACTACCGACCCCGAAGTTATTAAAGCGACCCCGGGCGCATTGCGCTGGGTATTTGCAGCATCGCCTATTATAGCGGTACAGCTGGTTGGTGCGGCTTATTTTCAGGCAGCGGGCAAACCCGTTAAGGCACTTTTGCTAACGCTGAGTAAGCAGGGCTTTTTCCTGATACCGTTGGTATTAATTTTGCCACAGTTTTTTGGTATTTTTGGTGTATGGGTGGCTTTCCCTATTGCCGATGTACTGAGTACCATTGTAACGGGCATCTTCCTTAAAAAAGAAATGAATACCCAACTTAAAGACGAATAATGCAGGAATATTACGATTACATAAAAGCCCTTCATCTTATATTTATCATAACCTGGTTTTCGGGATTATTTTATGTGGTGCGCCTTTTTGTATACCAGGCAGAAGCCCAAGGCAAGCCTTCGCCGGAAAAAGAGATACTCATTAAGCAATACCAGTTAATGACCTACAGGCTGTGGTATATTATCACATGGCCATCTGCCGTGCTGGCTACTATATTTGCGTTAACAATGCTTTATTTAAGGCCCGTTTTACTATCTTTAGATTACATGCAGGTAAAATTTGGGTTTGTGTTTCTTTTGTTTTTGTACCATGCACGCTGCCAAGTATTTTTTAAGCAGCTGCAACAAGGCAACAGCACAAAAACATCCGGGTTTTTTAGATTGTGGAACGAGGGTGCAACCATTATACTTTTTGCTGTAGTGTTTATCATCATAGTAAAAAATGCCATCAACTGGATTTATGGCGTAGCGGGCATTATGGCTTTCGGGATACTGCTAATGTTAGGCTACAAATTTTATAAAAAGATACGTGAGAGGAACAACTCCTGAGCGGATGAAAGAAAAGTTTAAGATAAAACGCTGGTCGCTACGGGTAAGGATATTTCTTTCTATGATATTCATTACCCTTATAGCCTCGTTGCTTATAGCTATCGTTTCTATTTATCAGTTTAAAAATGAGGCCAAGCAATACCATCAGGATCGTTTGGAACGCAAAGAAAACTCTATTAAAGAGCATATTAATTACATTCTTGCCACTACTACCTACCCGTTAAATACCGAGAATTTACCACTCATCTTCAGGGAACGCATCCACGAATTGGCTAATATTCATGGTACGGAGATTAATATATTCGATCTTAACGGGCACCTCATAAAATCATCTAAAGCAGCATTTAGTATAGATACCGTGAGCCAGAACATACCTAACGGCATACTGCGGGTGATCCGTTCTACGGCAGAGAAACGATATGTCGATTTAAAATCGGAAGAGGGTGTAAAGTTCCGTTCATCGTACAGTTATATAAAGGATACCAAATTTAAACCCCTCGGCATACTAAACCTGCCGTATATAGAAGACGACGGTTATTACGAAAAAGAGCTCAATAATTTCCTCATGCGCTTTATGCAGGTGTACTCGTTCATGCTGCTTATCTCGGTAATAATAGCCTATTTCTTATCAAGCTACATTACCAAATCGATTAAAGAAGTATCCGACCGCATTAAGGAAACCCGCCTTAACGAAGTTAACGAGAAGATTGATATGGGCGACTCGCCACAGGAAATAAGCCTGCTTGTACACGCGTATAATGATATGGTTGAGGATTTGGACGAAAGTGCAGCGAAACTCGCGCAAAAAGAGCGGGAAGAAGCCTGGCGTGAAATGGCCAAGCAGGTTGCTCACGAAATTAAGAATCCGCTTACGCCGATGCGCCTCACGGTTCAGAGTTTTCAACGCAAATTTGACCCAACTGACCCTAACATTAAGGAAAAGCTTAATGAATACAGTGATACGCTTATCCAGCAAATTGATACCATGACGTCGGTAGCATCGGCATTCAGCAGTTTTGCCTCCATGCCTGCACAACAAAACGAAACCCTTAATGTGGTTAAGATCGTGCAGCTGGCGCTCGAAATTTTCAACGAAAATTACATTACCTTCCATGCTGATGAACCGCGAATTGTAACGCGAATGGACCGTACCCAACTCATCCGGATCATTACCAACTTGGTAAAAAATGCAACGCAGGCTATTGATGAACGGGAGTCGCAGCCTATGGTAGATGTGCGCGTATTCCGTGAAGGTAACACTGCCAAAATTACTGTGCGCGATAATGGTAAGGGCATTAGCATAGAAAACAAAAACCGTATTTTTGAACCTAAGTTTACCACTAAAACCAGCGGTATGGGCTTAGGGCTGGGCATCATTAAGAACATTGTAGAAAATTACCACGGCACTATTACCTTTAACAGTACTCCCGGAACAGGAACCATGTTTATTGTAACCCTGCCTATTATAGAGCAGCAACCTTTAAAAACAGAACAAACAAACCACTAATATACTATTACCATGGCATACGAAAATATTATTACCACTGCCGAAAGCGGCATAGGCGTTATAACCATTAACCGCCCCACCAAGCTTAATGCACTTAACAAGGCTACTATTGTAGAGCTTAGCGAGGCTTTTAATGCTTTTGATGATGATAAATCGGTAAGGGCTATTATTGTAACAGGAGGCGGGGAAAAGGCTTTTGTAGCCGGTGCCGATATTGCAGAATTTTCTGAATTTAATGTAGAAGAAGGCGAGCAACTGGCGGCTTTGGGTCAGAAGTTATTGTTCGACTTTGTACATAATCTCGACACACCTGTAATTGCGGCCGTAAATGGTTTTGCTCTTGGAGGCGGCCTGGAACTGGCTATGGCGGCACACTTTAGGGTAGCGAGCGACAATGCTAAAATGGGCTTGCCGGAGGTATCGCTTGGGGTAATTCCCGGATATGGCGGCACACAGCGTTTACCGCAGCTTGTTGGTAAAGGGCGCGCTATGGAAATGATAATGACAGCCGGTATGATAACGGCACAGGAGGCACTTAGCTATGGGCTTGTAAACCACGTAGTGTCCCAAGCAGAATTGTTAGACTTTTGCAAGGCAATAGCAGGCAAGATAATAAAGAACTCGCCGGTAGCCATTAGTAAAGCGATTAAAGCCATTAACGCAAGCTATACTACGAGCGGCTTTGATGTAGAGATTGCAGCCTTTGGAGAATCGTTTGGTACCGAAGATTTTAAAGAAGGCACAACAGCTTTCTTGGAGAAAAGAAAAGCGGAGTTTCCGGGTAAATAAGCATATTACTTCTATCAATAACAAAGCCGGCTAACTATTAGCCGGCTTTTATTTTGCCCTAAAGGCGTTAATTAATTAACGTACTATATTAATAGAACAGGATATTAACGGTTTGTGCCTGTCCGGGTACGTAGGTGGTAGCCGTCCATACAGCGTTAACTGTTGTGCCCGCTATAGTAAATGTTTGCGTGGAAGCCCAAAAGGGTATAACCATTTCGCTGTTAGGGCCAATATAAGCGCCACCCGTAGGGGCCGGCACTCCGGCCTGATATGTAAAGCCCGAAGGTACCGGATGGGCAATGCCGCCACCATATGTGTTGGCAGCAGGTGTAGTACCCATCTGAAATCTTAACCAGTCCAGCCTCATATATTTATGAAAAAAACCGGACGCTATTCCGTAAGCATTCATACCGACACCCGTGGTATTAAAAGTACTGTACGTGCCGTTAGGCTGAAAGCCATAGCCGGGCAAGGTAGTATTCATATATACACGTGTTTGCCCAGGGTTCAGTACCGGCTCAAAAACGCCTTCCTGCTGATAATTAAAATCCCTGTGCAGATTTGCCAGGCCGGGATCTGTAGGGGTAGGCCAACCTAATGCATCGTGAGACACGCCAAACGATGAATGGTCGTTAATACCATCAAAAAATGCTAAGTGATAACGTGGGGCATAACTAAGATAAAAAGGCGTCTTGTTTTGTATAATAACTCTTACCGGGGCACTATAACCCTGCGCAAATGTTGTTGCAGTACTTAACAGTACGGCAACCAATAGTAATAATTTTTTCATGGCTTAGATGTTGCTAAAGAAGAGGTTAATAATATCCGAATCGTTAAGGCCCTGTGTAGATACACCCATATCATTAAGATAGGCTTTGGCATCGGCAGCAAAGATGGTAGTGGCTTCATCACTGCTTAAGCTTTGCTGATTTTTAACGTACTTGTTCAGTACATCGGCAGCACCAGCCTTTAAGGCATACGTTTCAGGAGTTACTTCTTTGGCCTTTGCGTTAACTGCAGTGGCCTCGTTTTCCTCTTCATTAGAACATGCGCACATGCTTATCCCTAATAGGGACAGTAGTAGGATTTTTTTCATAATCAAATAGTAATTAAGTGGTTGGATAATTATTTAAAGCTATTTAAAAAAAATGTACGCTTATTAAAACGATATTAACTTTAACATAAATTTTGCATAATTGCTGCTTCCAAAATGTTGATAGTTTAATCATTTGTTGTTTTAGTTGCATATGTTTTAAATTTATTTATAAAAATATGCAATTTTGCATCCTAATGTTGTAATTCTATATTTCAGATTTATTTAGAAATTACATAGCGGTCTTCAAACATGAAAAAAACCCCGCAGCAACCCGGAGGCCACCACGGGGTCACCGCTAAGCGTTTATATGGTGTTATCTGTAAATTGTTTAAGGTCACGTGTGTTTTTTTGCACAGCTATAGAGGCAAACAGGCTCAGCGCGAACGACATACCAAAGAATCCCTTCTCACTAAGCAGCAGTTCGGCATTCCAGAGGCCTACTATAAGTAGCGTGACTGATGCTACGGTGCTAAACCAGCTTATACCATAGTATATGTCGGTTACGGCTATGCCTTCCAGCCTGTCCCTCACACTCTTTTGTACTGATATTACGGCAAATAGCCCAAAAAGCAGTATGGTAAAATAGTAGCCTTTTTCGTTTAAGGCCATTTCGGCGTTAAAGAGCCCTATGCAAAAAGCTACGGTGCCGGTTAGCAATGCCATCCATGAGGCGCCCACAAAGGCGTTGCTGGGTTTTAAAGGGCTTGCGCCGTTGTTCTTGTTCTCTTTTCGTGTTTCAATAGTGTTGCTCACTTCATTTGTTTTTAGCGGTTCCATAATTTTTGTTTTTAAATTATAAGGCAAATCTCCGCCAAAAAATAAATCCGTAAAACTCAATTTTAAAATAAAACTGATGATATAAAATCGCTAAATTTGTTTTTATAGTTAAAAAAATTGCGTCTATGAATACGGTGTCCGAAATCATTAGTTTAATGAATTACAATGATAATAAAGCTTTTATGTCATTTTTAAAGAAGAAGAATACTCGTAATGATACCAAGAATACAAAACTCTTCAAATTATTAGAAACTGACGATATAAACATCTTAAAAAATTTATATTCTGATGCTAAAAATAACGATGCTTACCATGCCCTGCGCAAAAGGCTCTATGATAACCTTGTTGAGTTTATGGCCAACCGAACTTTTGAAACTAATACCGGTGATGCTCATGAAGTGCTTCGTTTACTGGTGGTTAGCCGGTTTTTCCTGGAACATAAACTTACCAAAACAGCGTTTAAGTGTCTGGCTAAAGCCGAGAGTAAAGCCGCTGCTTTAGAGCACTTTAGCTTGCTTAATGAAATTTACCACACCCAGATTCAATATGCGCACCTTAACCCTGATGTTAACTTAAATGCTGTTATTGAGAAGTTTAACCTTAATAAGGCAAGCATACAACGGGAGGAACAACTCAACATTGGCTATGCTTTGCTGCGCAGGGAGCTGGAAGAGATACAGTACAAAGGCAAGATTATCGATCTTAAATCATTTATTTTCAGCACGATGGAATCACTTGGGGTGTCGTTAGATGAAGCGCTTACCTATAAGTCGCTATACCAGATATTGTTCATTGCTAACGAATATGCCAGCATCAACTTTAATTTTAACCTTATTGAGCCGTTTTTCATCAAGAGTTACGACTTTATAAATGCTAAAAATAACCAGGGCGAGGGGCAGCTGTACTACCACATCTACATCCTATATTTTATGTCAAATTTTCACTTTCGGACTCTGAGATTCGATGTTAGTGAAACCTATCTGGAAAAAATGCTGGAGCAAATGCAAAAACAAAACAACAGGTATTATTCCCGTTTTAGTTTGAGGTATTTTTTGCTCGTGGCGATCAACAAAAATTTTTCGGGCAACCCGGGCATGGCGATTGAAATTGCCGAAAAAGCCCTTAAGGGTGCCACGCTAAAATCGGACCCGGTAGATGTTAACGACCTGCGTATTTGCCTTATCATGTTCATGGTGCAGCAAAACGACCGCACGGCCTTAAAATACATGGGTCAGTTTGCACACACCGACAGTTGGTACGAAAAAAAGCTGGGCATGCTGTGGACCATCCGTAAGAGTTTACTGGAAATTTTGCTCTACGTAGACGTTGAGCATACCGAACTTGCCCTCTCCCGCCTCAAGAGCTTTAAGCGCCGTTACAAAAAGTACCTTGCTGAGGTTAAGGAAGACAGGGTTATGGAGTATGCCCTGCTGGTAGAGCGCTACATCTTAAAGCCTGAGATCGCTACTCAACCAGCATTTGAACAGGCTATACAGGCCATGCTCGTGCCGGGCGAACCCCACGATATATTTGTGATAAGCTTTTTAGGATGGCTGCTGGCCAAGGCCGATAGGCGCAAAAGCACTTATGAGGTTACGCTGGAACTGTTGAGTAAGAATAATAAATGATAGAAAGAAGATAATAGACAAGAGCTAACGGGCAAGAACCAATAGGCAAATAACAAGTAGCAACGAGCAACTCTAAACCCTCAACTCTGAACTCCAAACCCGAAACTACACATGTATCACTTCATCATCTATCAATAACTCTTCGCGGCGCATGCGCAGGAGTACCTGTGCCACAGCAACTACATCTTTTTCGCAATAAGTTACAATACGGTCTATGTCTTTCTCTACGTGAAAAACATGGCCTACCTGGCTACCATCTATATCGCCTTTGGGCGAGGGTATGCCCAGTATCTTGGTGAGCAGCTTAAGAGAGGTAAAGCTCTTAAAATCGCCAAACTTCCATAGCTCCATGGTATCAAGGTGGGGTACTTCCCACGGCTTTTTGCCAAAGAGGTTCAGCTTTTGCGGTATGGGTAGCTGGTTGATGATCATACGGCGGGCAATGAAAGGGAAATCGAACTCCTTGGCATTGTGGCCGCACATAATGTGCTGGGGTTGGCTAAAATGGTTGTTAAGCAGGTTGCTAAAGTCTTTCAATATCTTAGGCTCATCCCCACAAAAAGACGTTACTCTAAAATGGCGAATATCACCCTTAAAGGTAAAATATCCAGCAGAAAGGCACACTATCTTACCAAACTCTGCCCAAATGCCGGCGCGGTCGTAAAATTCCTCGGGTGTATAATCGTCCTTGCGCTGGTACTGCGTTTTAAGCGCATACAGCTCGCGGGTATCGTCATCCAACAGGTTAAAATTCTCCTGTTCCGGTACGGTTTCTATATCTAAAAAGAGTATGTGCTCTAATCTAATTTTTTCGATCATCCTATATAATTTCCTGTGGCTATGAACCACTCAACTTTTTCAATTTCTGACCTCACCCCAACCCCTCTCCGAAGGAGAGGGGCAGCTTCACTCGGCTGTTTACCGTACTGAACTGCACACTGTACCTGTTCTCGGCTCCCCCGGGGGTAAGGTCTTACACTGTTTTCAAACTAACGAGATTCTTCGACTCCGATGCACTGCGCTCAGAATTAAACTCCTGCCCTTCAATACTTTACGTAAGTGCATCTCGCTCCCCTCTCCTTCGGAGAGGGGCTGGGGGTGAGGACTATGCGGTTTCTCCATAAAATATCTAACATTGAAATACTTTGACTTCATTAAGAACAAAATACTTGTCGTTCAATACGCCTTCTGTCCTCACCCCAACCCCTCTCCGAAGGAGGGGACAGCTATACTCAACCACACTATAATGATGTGAGTTGCCGTACTATACCCGTTCCAGGCTCCCCTCTCCTTCGGAGAGGGGCTGGGGGTGAGGACTATGCGGTTTCTCCGTAAAATATCTAACATTGAAATACTTTGACTTCATTAAGAACGAAATTCTTGTCGTTCAATACGCCTTCTGACCTCACCCCAACCCCTCTCCGAAGGAGAGGGGCAGCTTCACTCGGCTGTTCACCGTAACAAACTGCATACTGTACCCGTTCCGGGCTCCCCTCTCTTTTGGAGAGGGGCTGGGGGTGAGGTCTTACACTGTTTTCAAACTAACGAGATTCTTCGACTCCGTTGCACTGCGCTCAGAATGACACTCCTGCTCCTTAATCAATCCTTGAGTGCATCTCGCTCCCCTCTCCTTCGGAGAGGGGCTGGGGGTGAGGACTTTAGAGTGCTGCGGATGAGGTTAATTCCCCTTCGTCATCGCCAATCCATTCCCCTTACCGTCTTCCCGTTTCATTTTGCCCATCATTTTATAGGCTTCATCCACATAAACATAAAAATCATTACTGTGCGGGTCGGTGTCCGTTTGCAGGCCTTTGGTATGGCCCAGGCGTACAATAATGACCTTATCATCAGGCACCACAATAACAAACTGACCCAGGTGGCCGCGCATATAGTACATTTTTTTACCAAGGTAATTGTTAAGCCACCATCCATAGCCATACTGCGGCGATTGCGCAAAGCGGGGGTTCACCATTTTAGCAACATCGGTACTATCTAACACCAGCGTGCCGTTCCACTTTCCGTTGTGTTCAAACAATTTGCCAAAACGGGCAAAATCGCGGGCATTGCTGCCTATGCAGCAGTAGGCTTTCTCTATACCTCCATCATGGTCAAGCTGCCACAGCGCATCATTCTCGGCACCCATAGGTTTCCAGAATTTATCCGACACATAATCCGACAGGTGCTGGCCCGTAGCCTTAACAATAACCATAGCCAGCAACTGGGTAGCGCCGCTTTTATATTCAAATGCCTGCCCCGGCTCGTGGGTTATGGCAATATTTAATAGTGTTTTTTCCAGTTCATCGCCAAAATAGGCCCGCGTAGTAATGCTAAAGGCACTGCTATAGGCCTCATCCCAGTCCATACCCGTAGCCATGCTCGATAAGTCGCCCACGGTAAGCTTGGCGGCAAGCCCCTTTTTAAATTCAGGAAAGTAGTCGCCCACCTTTTGGTCAAGGCTTTTTATTTTACCCTCTTCAATAGCCTTAAACATCGCGGCACTTACCACGCTTTTCGCCATAGAAAACGAGTTAGATTTTGAGTCGGCGCCATAACCATCATAGTAGCTTTCGTGCCAAATGCTGTCATTCTTAATAATAAGGTAAGCAACAGTACCCAGTTCTTTATTAACATCCTCAAGCCTCTTAGTGCCCGGCACTTTATTATAGTCGGCGGCTTGCGGCCACGGCTGCGGCGTACCTTTTTTAATGGTGCGGTTATCAAAATGGGTGTAATCATCCAGGTAGGCCGTAGTTTTACCGTGCAGGTACACCACGCGCACTGCCTTAAGCAGGTAATCTACATCAAAAATATACAGCAGGGCTACAATAACGGCAATGATGCCAACAAACCAAAGCAGGAATTTTTTCATAACAGGTGGTTAAAGTGCTGGTACGAATTTACATAAAATTTGTTACGATGCACTAATGGGTGCCCGGCTAAAAACTACCTTTGTATTTAAACCTCTTGCATGTTACCCATAGCCTACCATCCCATTTATAAGCACCCGTTACCGGAAGGGCACCGTTTCCCAATGATTAAATACGAGCTGCTGCACCAACAGCTCTTGCTGGAAGGCACGGCAGTGGAAACCGACTTCTTTTCGCCCGGCATGCCCGATATGGCTGCCGTACTGGCCATTCATAAAAAAGAATATGTAGATGATTTGCTCAACCTAACGCTCGACCCGCGTGCGGTGCGCAAGATAGGGTTCCCGCTTTCGGCAGAATTGGTAGAACGTGAGCTGCGCATTTCACAAGGTACAATTACAGGCTGCGAAAAAGCACTCCAAACCGGCATTGCCTTTAACATTGCCGGTGGTACGCACCATGCGTATAGCACGCACGGCGAGGCGTTTTGCCTGCTTAACGACCAGGCTATTGCAGCCCGGTACCTGTTGGACAATAAGCTTGCATCTAAAATATTGATAGTTGACTTAGATGTACACCAGGGTAACGGCACCTCCGAGATCTTTACACACAACCCCAACGTGTTTACCTTTAGCATGCACGGCAAGACTAATTACCCTTTTAAGAAAGAAGTGTCCGATCTGGATATTGCCCTGCCTGATAATACCCCAGATGATGAGTACCTGGCTATTTTACAGGAAACGTTGCCCAGGCTAATCGACAGCCATAAACCCAACTTTATATTTTACCTGAGTGGTGTTGATATTTTATCTACCGATAAACTCGGCAAGTTGGGATGCACCCTAAATGGGAGCAAGCAACGCGACGAGATAGTGCTGTCACTTTGCCACAAGTTGGAGATACCCGTGCAATGCAGTATGGGAGGTGGCTATAGTCCGGAAATTAAGGTTATTATAGAGGCACATGCTAATACGTATAGGGTTGCGAGGGGGCTTTTTTGATTCTCTCCAGGGTCAAATAGGTACACAATGTAACATTTGAGTGAAGCTAAGGCATTAAACTTCGTTGCGTTAAGCAAAATAAAAGTTGAAGCGTTAAGAACGATTTGCTGTTTGAGCGAAGCGAGTTCAAATGGTTTAGCTGAAACTTATATTTTGTAGCAAAAGAAGTTAGAGCCTTGAATTTTTGTTTCTTTTGTTTCAAGACAAAAGAAAGATAGAATTACCTATTCCGCTCCTCCGGAGCTCAAACTAAAAAATCAAAAACATTGCTATAAACATGCCGCTCCTCCGAAGCTTACGGTGTATTTTTGCAACAAAATTCCACCACGATGCAAACATCATCCCTTATAGAGAATACTAAAAATTTTGTACAGCAACAACTTAACGGTGCCGAGGGTGGCCACGACTGGTTCCACACTCTGCGTGTGTACAACAACGCCCTGCTTATTGCTAAAGGCGAGGATTGCGACACAACAATTGTTGAACTGGGTGCACTGCTGCATGATATAGCCGATAGCAAATTTCATGACGGCGATGAAACCGTTGGCCCTAAAGTGGCACGCGAATTTTTAGAGAGTCAGAATGTTCCCGAAGCAACCATAGCCGCCGTTATTGCTATTATAGAGAACATATCGTTTAAGGGTGGGAATTTTGAGAAACAATATAAATCCATCGAATTGGATATTGTTCAGGATGCCGACAGGCTCGATGCGCTTGGGGCTATTGGCATTGCGCGTACCTTTAATTATGGTGGGTTTAAAAACCGTGCTATTTACGATCCGGCAATTTCGCCCAACCTGCACATGACAAAGGATGAATATAAGGCCAGTACAGCCCCTACACTCAATCATTTTTACGAAAAGCTGTTACTGCTTAATGACACCATGAATACCGCCACAGGTAAAGAAATTGCGCATGGCCGCCATGCATTTATGGAAACCTTCCTTTCGCAATTTTATGCCGAATGGAACGGGGAGAAATAAGATTACTACTTAAAACAGACTTTGCTGTACAGGTGGTGTTTCGTGCTCCAAGAGCCATTTTTTACGCCATAATCCGCCGGCATAACCGGTTAACGACCCATCGCTGCCTATAACGCGGTGGCAGGGCACCACGATCCATAATGGGTTTTTACCATTGGCAGAAGCAACGGCGCGTATGGCTTTTACATCGCCCAGTTGTATGGAGAGTTCCTGGTACGATGTTGTTTTTCCAAACGGAATCTTTAATAGAGCCTCCCAAACCTTTTTCTGAAAGTCAGTCCCCGCCGGGTTCATCTTAAAGCTGAAATCATTGCGTTTGCCTTCAAAATATTCTTGTAACTGGGTAACGGCCTCGGCAAGGACATCAGGTATAGTTTCTGATGGCGCGCCACCTTCATCCAACACCGAAATTTTAGCCACGCCATGCTCATCGCCGGTAATGGCGGTAAGTCCTAACGGGGTTTTGATAAAGGCGTGTTGCATAATGGAACGCGGATGACGCGCCTGCCCGACTGATACAGGCGGGGATGCTTCGCAGCGCGGATTTTCACAGATTTTCCTATTACAAATGTACAAAAAATTACCCCTGAGTATAATCAGGGGTGTGTATTGAATTATATGTGAGATTGCCACAGTCGTACCTCCTTCGCAATGACGGGCGTGAAGTGGGGAGTCTGAAAATCCGTGTAAATCTGCGACTGCTTGCATCCACGCCTGTATCAGTCGGGCAGGCGCGTCATCCGCGTTCCATTTCAGTATGAGTGAAGCTACTGCCAACTGTCACTGAATACCGCCAACTAATCCTCCGCTTCAAGCTCAAAAATTTCGTTTACGGTCTTGTCAAACAGTTTTGCCAGTTTAAGGGCAAGTACGGTACTGGGTACATATTTACCGGCCTCAAGGGCGTTAATGGTTTGGCGGCTCACGCTAATACGGTCGGCCAGGTCCTGCTGGGTAAGGTTGTGTATGGCGCGCTGCACCTTTATGTTATTCTTCATGTTGCAGGGTAGTATAAAAGCGGTACATTTTAAATCGGAACAGCACTATAAAGATAATAAGCTGCGAGAACATGGCTGCCATAAGCACATTAAAAAAGGTAAAACCATAAATAAACAGGTAGCAAAACAGTAATATACTGTAGTTAGCAATAGTAGCCCACGCAAGGCTGTGCAGGCGTATGAATGCCACCATTTCATCTTCATGCTTTTCCTTAGCAAAGCCGAATACAATGCCCGAGACTATTATAAGCGCTATTAAAATTTCATCGGCAATGTCGTTCTCAATCAACTTAAAATAAACCTGATCACCCAGTAACGAACCTCCTCCGCCAAAACCTGTATCTCCAATAATGGTAAACACTTTTGTAGTAAAGTTAAACTTGTTTTCAAAGTCAAAAATAAAATAACCAAGCAGTATCAGGAATGCTGTTACAAACACAACACCACTAACTGCCTTAAACCTGTGCGGAAATAAATAACTTGTTTTCATGATTTGATGATTTTAATTTCGGCTAATGTAAAACAAAATTTCCAATAAGTAAAATAAACTTTACATTTTGTAAAACAAAAAAGCCATCGGTTAAGATGGCTTTAGTATTATAACTATTAATTAGTTTTGTGTAGCTGGTACCGGAGCAGTCTCAGGAGCAATTACTTTACCTTTAATAGTAAGTACTTTGTTAAGTTCTGTATCGTTAGCAGTTACAGTAATACTTTTGTTAAAAGAACCTGGGTTAGCAGCATTGTAAGTAGCTGTTACGTTACCAGACTCACCCGGTTTGATAGGGGTTTTAGTGTAGTTTGTAGCAGTACAGCCGCAAGATGCTTTTACGTTAGTAATAAGGATAGTTTGCTTAGATGTGTTTTTAAAAGTAAACTCGTGAGATACCGGTTTGCCTTTTTCTATATCGCCAAAGCTAAACGTGTCTTCTTTAAAAGTAAGGCCTGTAGGCTTAGCATCAGGATTTACAGCGGCAGCAGCCGGTTTAACAGCAGTTCCTGTTGGTTTAATGTCTTTTTTAGGCGTTACCTGTTGTGCATTAGCAGAAAAAGAAAGGAACAATGCTCCTGCAACTGCAAAAAGAGAAAGTTTTAATGATTTCATAATTTAATAAATTTTCTATTAGTTGATAATTGTTTTCAATTTTAATATCACAAATATATTTACTTATTGCCACATATTTGTTAATCGCTTTCAAACTATTGTTAACGACATGTTAACGGCTTGTGGCTAAGCATTATTTAGTGTAATATCGGTGTGTCAAAGTACGTTTGGCACAGGTATAACAAATTACGTTCCAAAAAATTTGAAATTCAACAAATTAAATATAATTGTTTTTATAGGCCTCATTGCCATAGTGGGGGTGCTAACCATGCAGCTGGTTATGCTTAACCAGGCTTATATGTTTGAAAAAAAGGAACTTGGCGAAAAAATTCACTTTGCCCTGCAGGACGTAGTTACCAAAATATACCGGGATAATAACAACGAGCTGCCTGCCCAAACCCCCATAAAAAAAGTTAGCGAAGACTATTATATTGTTAACGTTCAGGATGTTTTTGAAGCCAGCATACTGGAGTTTTACCTTAAAAGCGAATTCCAGAAGGTAAAGCTGGATATGGATTATGAATATGCCATGTACGATTGCAGCAGCGATGAGATGGTGTATGGCGAATATATTACTGCCGGCGATAAGCCCGCCACTGCCGATAAGCAAAAATGCGAAAACTGCTTTACCAAGCGCCCCGGGCTGGTATATTATTTTGCGGTGCGGTTTCCCGGCCTGCGGCATAGCTATATATCATCATTACAGCAGTACTGGATCTATACCGGCGTGCTTATGCTGGTATTGGTTATTTATGTGTATTCGGTTCTTTTGCTGCTAAAGCAAAAAAAGTATACCGAGCTGCAAAAAGACTTCATCAATAACATGACGCACGAGTTTAAAACGCCGTTGTCTTCGATACTTATAGCCTCTAACTATGCCGTTAAGCAGGATGCTATAGAAAATAACCCCAAGCTTAGCAAGTACCTTAAAATTATTATTGAGCAAAGCAACAAGCTTAACCAGCATATAGAGCGCATCCTTTCGGTAGCTAAGACCGAGAGCGGACTGGTATCGTTAGAAAAGAAGGCTTTTAACGTGGTGGAAACACTGGAGCTGGTTAAGGATAATGCATCGGTTAAATTTGAAAATGCTATCGTTACGCTCTCCGCAGATAAACCTGATTATCAGGTAACGGCCGATGAGTTTCACTTTTATAACATTACCTATAATATTGTAGAGAATGCCATTAAATATGGTACAGCAAACCCCGAGATACTCATTAGCGTAATAAGCGAGGTGGGCAGGGGAGTGCAGTTACAGTTTAAGGATAACGGCCCAGGTATAGCATCTGAACATCTTGATTTTGTGTTCGACCGCTTTTACCGAGTGCCGCGCGAAAACAAAAAAGAGGTAGAGGGTTTTGGCATTGGGCTTTTTTATGTAAAAAAGATTTGTGAACTTCACGGCTGGAAGATCTCCATTAAAAATAATGTTGATGAGTCCGGCTTAACCATTAGCATTTACATACCCAAAAGCAGCATGGCATGAAAAAACGATTACTCTATGTAGAAGACGATAACACCCTGGCATTCCTCACGGCCGATAACCTGGAGCAATACTATGAGGTGGTACATTTTACAAACGGTAAAGATGCCTTTGAGGCTTTTAAAACAGAGGATTTTGATTTGTGCATACTCGATGTAATGCTGCCCGAAATGGATGGTTTTGAGCTTGCTGCTGCCATTCGCGAGCGCAATGTGGCGGTGCCTATAATTTTCCTTTCGGCTAAAACGCTAAAAGAAGACCGTATTAAAGGCCTTAAGCTTGGCGCGGATGATTACCTGGTTAAACCCTACAGCATTGAAGAGCTGATACTTAAAATTGAGGTGTTTTTACAGCGTAGCCAGAAGACGCCTGCCGTTAAAGATACCAGCTGTACCATAGGCTCTTTTACCTTTGACCCCGATAATTATGCCCTCATTAAAAATGGCGAAACTACCCAGCTTACCGAGCGGGAATCGGCTCTTTTAAAGCTTTTTATTGATAATAAGAATACCATACTTAAACGCGAAAAGATATTAACGGCCCTTTGGGGTACCGATGATTATTTTATGGGCCGCAGTATGGATGTTTTTATTTCGCGCCTGCGCAAAATATTTAAAGATGATGATGCCATACGTATAGAGAACATCCCTCGTATTGGTTTTAAGCTTGTTGTAAAAGAATAGCTTAGTAAGCCGAATCGTCTTCAAACTGTATAAGTACATACAGCTTTGCTTTTTTATCATAAAAACCAAGCAGGTAGTAGTCGTTAAACGGTATAACGGTTTGTAACGATATACTATCGCTGTTGTTGCTTATAAAGCGAGATATTTTATCTATGGCAAGCTGCTGAGGATTAAAGGGGCGGTGCTCAAAATTTTCATCAAACAAACCTTCAAAGTAAACCGACTGCGTACGGCTCGGGTCCACAAAACTGCCCACGCCGCCGGCACCATAACCCCCACTGGCAATAGAAGCCCCTGTAAGGGCCACGCCCATTATAATATCACCTGTGCTCAAAATACTGCGCACGCCACCGGCAACTACCATTATATCGTTTGGTGTTTGGTATATAGATAATGCTGCTTCGCCCCAACTGGCACGTGTAAGAAATTTAGAAGCATTTTTTAAAGTGCCGCCACCCTTTTCGCCGCTTTGCACTAAAAAGGGTGAATTCCTAAAAGTAATGCTTTCACTTTCGGTAGCCGTATGGGTGTTTATGAGTTTTCCTGTAGCGGCATCACTGGCAGTCAGTGCTATTGCCTCCTCGTTAAGCTTAATCTGGTACAGTTTATCTACATGATAAAAAGACGCTGATTTAGCCACTTTATTAAGTGCAGGCTGGGGTATGATTCTTTCAGATATTGTGTAAGCCGGTGTTGCAATACTTATAACCTGTGTAAAGGCAGGTAAATGATCGAGCGTTATAACCATCTTATCTTTTAGAACATACAGCTTAATTTTAGAGGCCGTAACCGGCAGCGCAGTAAAATCGGGAATGTCAATTTTTTGCAGCCCATACTCTTCTATCAGCTCAACAAGCGTTATATCCTTATTATCCGAATCTTTAAAAACCAGGTCGGAAAAATCTAAAACCTTTTGTACATATTTGCTATCATTAAAAACGTACAGTTTTAAAAAGTCGTCGCGCTCTTTTTTGTTTTCCTGTTCATCGGGTAGCGACAGTATAAAAAATGAGTTATTCTCGCTAAACGTGCTCAGTATGGTTTCGTCTTTTAAGGATAATTGTAGTAGCGATCGGGCTACAGCACGGTTCTCAAAATCGAAACCAAGCGACTCTATTTTGGTAAAGTCGTCGTTAGCCCAATATACCTGTGGCTGCCCTGCCGCATTGTAGCTGTAGCCGCTCATAAAAGAATATTCTTTATCGGGGCGGGTGGTGCTAAGGCTGTCTTTAAAAAATACAGCTGCGTTATAATTAAGGGCGGTTAGCCTGTTTTTATCGGTAGCAAAAACGGTAAGCGCTTTATTTTGTGCCTCTTTAGCGGCAAGTATCTCGTGGCTGCTGCTTGCTTTTTTAAGTTCAAGGTGCTGCATGGCAACAGGCGCCTGGGCAAAAGCAGTATGGGTAAGCAGTGCCATAAGCACAACAGTTAGTATCTTTTTCATAGTGGGGGGGTAATTAGCTGCAAACTAATAACATCAATTTTTGAGCCAGTTTGTATAGTGAAGGTACAAACAAAAAAGATATGCTGCCACTAAAGGAAAAGATGGTGATTTTATTCCGGGAGTTTCATTTTAAAATATTCCGGGCGTTCTAAATTTTCACTATTAGGGTCAGATACACTTGCTTTTACAAGCAGCGTCTTATTATCCATCCACTTAATTTCTTCGGGACCCCAGGTTTGCAATTCCCTTTCTGCTATAAGTTTTGGCTTAGGGGCATTTTCAAAAAGCTGGATGCCGTTAGGGGTAAATGCCGCAACTAAGTCGGTATTGCCGGCAATAATGTGTTTACCGTTGGGCGAAACTACCGGTAAGCCCCAAAGGTGGGTTATATCTCCCGTTTGCCTGTCAATCAAAAGATAATCATAAGCCTCGTAATACGTTCCCAATACCAAAAACTGATTTGCGTTCTCTAAAAAGCCGTGGTAAGAATAACTGGCAAAACTGTCGGCATCATCTTCGTCATTATCATCGTCAAGCAGGACAAGGTCTTTAGCATTCGTTTTTATGATAAGCGAATCCCCTACTCGCTTAACCAAAGCATTGTCTTTCAGTAAATTTTTCGTTTCCGAAGTGTCGATTACTGTAGTTGCCGCCACAGCCTCAAAATCTGATTTTTTAATCTTTTCCACATGCACCAGTTTACTACCCAGGTAAAAGGTATCTAATTCAGAAATCAGGGCTTTCTCCGGAGTAGTAGTTACTTCCTGATTTTCGATTTTTTTATCGTTTTGGCAACCAATAAAAAGTAGAGTAATTAAAACGGCAACGAGTGTACTAATGTGTTTCATAAAAGCTTATATAATGTACTAAAGTAATAAAAAAAGCCCCCGTTTCGGAGGCTTGTATTTTGGTATTGGAGATTTCTCCTTCGTCGAAATGGAACACTGTGAACTTTCGACTTTAACTTTAAAAACTTTTAACTAACTAATTACCTCACCATTATCAACACCATCGGTATCCGGATTTAAGAAAACCAGTTTGCCTTCGGGTTTTTGGGTCATAAGTATCATGCCCTGGCTTTCTACACCGCGCAGGTTGCGGGGCGCCAGGTTAACCAGTACGGTTACACGTTTGCCCACAATTTCTTCGGGGTTAAAGCTTTCGGCTATACCACTCACAATGGTGCGCACATCAATACCTGTATCAACTTTAAGCACTAAAAGCTTATTTGCCTTTGGCATTTTAGAAGCCTCTAAAATAGTGCCTGTACGGATGTCCATTTTAGAGAAATCCTCATACGTGATTAAGTTTTTTTGCGGCTCAACAACTTTATTATCCGCTTTATTAGCAAGTTTAGTAGCTTCCAATTTTTCTACCTGTTTAATTATTTCTTCGTCTTCAATCTTAGCAAAAAGCAATTCTGCCTGGCCTATCTGGTGGTTGGCTGCTATAAGGTCAGATTTCAGCGTAATATCATTCCAGCCCAATTTGCGTTTACTGTCGCGTGCATCGTTATAGCTTAATGTTTCATCTACAACGCCCACTAATGCAACAGGTTCCGGTACTTCATCCATCTTAAGCATGCCTTTAAGTTTGGCCGCTGTAAATGGTAAGAACGGTTCAGATAACACAGCCAATGCCGCAGCAATTTGCAATGCCACATACATTTGTGTCTTTACCCTCTCCGGATTCTCCTTTATAACCTTCCACGGCTCCTCATCGGCCAGGTATTTATTACCAAGGCGCGCAAGGTTCATAAGTTCTACAAGGGCTTCCCTAAAGCGGTAGCGCTCTATAGAGCTGGCAATAACAGCAGGGTAAGCACGCATTTCGGTAAGGGTAGCCTCGTCAATGTCACTAAACTCGTTAGGCTCGGGCACTACACCCTCGTAATATTTATTGGTTAGCACCACAACACGGTTAATAAAGTTACCAAAAATGGCAACCAGCTCGTTATTGTTGCGTGCCTGGAAATCTTTCCATGTAAAATCGTTGTCTTTAGTTTCGGGCGCATTGCTGGTAAGCGCATAGCGCAGTACATCCTGCTGGCCCGGAAAATCTAAAAGGTATTCGTGCAGCCATACCGCCCAGTTTTTAGACGTAGACAGCTTGTTGCCTTCAAGGTTAAGGAACTCATTAGCCGGAACGTTATCAGGCATAATGTAGCTACCCTCTGCCTTAAGCATGGCGGGGAATATAATGCAATGAAACACAATATTATCTTTACCAATAAAGTGTACCAGTTTGGTATCTTCGCTTTTCCAGTACGGCTCCCAGTCTTTACCCTCGCGGGCAGCCCACTCTTTTGTAGACGATATGTACCCAATAGGCGCATCAAACCAAACGTAAAGCACTTTACCTTCGGCACCCGCTACAGGTACGGGTATACCCCAGTCAAGATCCCGGGTTACGGCACGTGGTTTAAGCCCGTCATCAAGCCACGATTTAACCTGGCCAAAAACATTAGGCTTCCAGTCGTTCTTGTGGCCTTCTAAAATCCATTCTCTCAAAAAGGTATCATACTGGTCTAAGGGTAAAAACCAGTGTTTGGTAGATTTTAATATGGGCGTAGTACCGGTAATGGTACTTTTAGGATTAATCAGGTCAGTAGCATTAAGCGATGATCCGCAGCGCTCGCACTGGTCGCCATACGCCTCCTCGTTACCACATTTAGGGCAGGTTCCAATAACAAAACGGTCGGCCAGGAACTGATCGGCTTTTTCGTCATACAGCTGCTCGGTAACTTCCTCAATAAACTGGCCTGCATCATACAATTTCTTAAAAAATTCAGATGCCGTATCATGGTGTACCTTAGCCGATGTACGCGAATAGTTATCAAAAGAAATACCAAAATCTTCAAAGCTTTGCTTAATTATAGCGTGGTACTTGTCTATAACTTCCTGCGGTGTAATGCCTTCTTTTTTAGCCTTCATAGATATGGCAACGCCGTGCTCATCGCTTCCGCAGATAAACGCCACATCGCGGCCCTGAAGCCTAAGGTAGCGTGAGTAAATATCTCCGGGAACGTAAACACCGGCCAAATGGCCTATATGTATGGGGCCATTGGTATAAGGTAATGCGGCGGTAACAGTATATCTTTTTGGATCTTGTAACATCTTTTCTTTTTGGTTTTACCTGCAAAAATACGAAATAATTGCATAAGGTGTAGTGTATTGATGCTGCTACAAATTGAACAATTATCCCGGAATAAATAAATGGGAGTTGGAGTGTAGCAATACTTCTAATGTCAATTTTTTAGGATTACAAAAACTATGTTTAGTAATCGTTAAAGCATAGAGGCTTTAAATTTTTATTAGCTACCTTTGGGTCTATTTTAATTAGACTAAACGTGCAGGAACCTACAGACATGAACACGATACCGGGCGATTTTAAATTTCCTAAAGCACCAACAGGTGTAGAAGGACTGGATGAAATTACCGAAGGTGGTTTCCCTAAAGGGCGGCCAACATTAATTTGCGGTGGGCCGGGCTGCGGTAAAACGCTGCTGTCTATGCAGTTTTTGATAAAAGGCATTACTGATTATAATGAGCCTGGTGTTTTTATGTCTTTTGAAGAGCCAACGGCGGATCTTTCGTTAAACGTAAAGTCGTTAGGTTTTGACCTTGAACAGCTTAAAGCTGATAAAAAATTAGTGGTAGACCACGTTCGTGTAGAACGATCGGAAATTGAAGAGGCCGGAGAGTATGACCTTGACGGGCTTTTTATAAGGTTAGGCTATGCCATAGATACTGTAAAGGCAACCCGTGTTGTTTTAGATACGCTCGAATCGCTTTTTGCAGGGTTAGACAATCAGGCAATCTTGCGTGCAGAGCTGCGCAGGCTTTTTCATTGGCTAAAAGAAAAAGGCGTTACAGCGGTTATTACCGGCGAACGCGGCGATGCTACCTTAACACGCCAGGGGCTGGAAGAGTATGTGTCCGACTGTGTTATTTTGCTCGACAACCGCGTAACAGAACAGGTTTCTACCCGCAGGCTGCGTATTGTAAAATACCGCGGCTCTACGCATGGCACTAACGAGTATCCTTTTCTTATAGATGGCGATGGTATATCGGTTTTGCCCATTACCTCGCTTAAACTTAATAACGAAGTATCAAGCGAAATTGTGTCTACAGGTGTTCCCGGACTAAATGATATGTTTGCCGGCGGCGGGTTTTACCGCGGCAGCAGCATATTGGTATCGGGCACGGCAGGTACCGCAAAAACTACGGTTGCATGCTATTTTGCACACGAGCATTGCTTAAGGAAAGAACGCACGGTATATTTTGCTTTCGAAGAGTCTCCACAACAGCTGGTGCGCAACATGCGCTCTATAGGCATAGACATAGAGCCACATATAAACGCCGGATATTTGCAAATACATTCATCGCGTCCGTCGTTAAACGGCCTCGAACTGCATTTGCTTACCCTTAGAAAGATAATTAAAGATTTTAAACCTACAACGGTTATTATAGACCCTATAAGCAATTTAATAAACGTGGGCAGCGAGCACGAAGTTAGCTCTATGCTGGTTAGGCTTATAGATATGCTTAAGGTTAACAATATTACTGCCTTGTTTACATCGCTTAGCAAGCAGACAGACAATTTTAGGCCGGACCTTTCGGAAGAATTTGTATCGTCATTGGTAGATACATGGATTACCGTTAGGGATATAGAAGGCATGGGCGAGCGTAACCGCGGTTTATATATTATTAAATCGCGCGGTATGGGCCACTCTAACCAGGTTAGGGAATTTATAATATCTCCAAAAGGTATTGAGCTTCTTGATATAGAGTTAGGGCCTGACGGAATTTTAACCGGTGCTGCGCGTAAGGCTAATTCACTTAAAAATGAATTGTCTGAGCTTAAATTGCAAAGCGAAATTGGCCGAAATGAGCGTGAAATTGAGCGTAAACGCAGGGTACTGGAAGCCAGTATAGCGGCACTTAAAAATGAATTCGAATCGGTTGAGGAAGAACTTAGCCTTTTAAAAGCTACTGAAGCGCTGCAAAAGCAGACCGCTTTAAATAAAAAGCAACAAGATGATAAATAGCGAAGAAACAGCGTTATCGCTAAACGAAAATGATGCCGCCGAATGGCAGTTGCTGCTTTATATTGCCGGGCAAACGCCAAAATCTATAAAGGCGCTTAGCAACATTAAAAAATATGCCGAAGTGCATCTTAAGGGCAAATACAGTATAGAGATCATAGATTTACTTAAAAGCCCGCAATTGGCCGAAGGCGACCAGATACTGGCTGTGCCTACACTTGTGCGACGATTTCCTGAGCCTATCCGAAAAATAATAGGCGATCTTTCTAACGAAGAAAGAGTTTTGGTAGGCCTTAATATAAGGCCCATAAAATAACAAAAACGTGCAAACCACCTTCAACAATTCAGCCGATCCCGATAAATACAAATTCATACTTTTTGTATCCGGCATGTCTGTAAAATCAAGCCGGGCGATAGAAAACCTGCAAAAAATTTGCAGCGACTACCTGGCAGATAATTTTGAACTGCAAATTATAGACATAAGCCGCGATATGGCACAGGCGGTAACCCACCAGATAATAGCTGTGCCCACGCTTATAAAGACCGGTCCAAATGCCCCTAAAATTATTTTAGGCGACCTGTCTGACACTCAAAAAGTATTACGTATTTTAGACATCAATCAGTAGCAGTTGGAGAATAAGGAAATACATACTAATAGATTATTATCTGAAATTAATGCCCTTAAGGATCAACTTTTTGAGGCACACAGCATTATAGATGCTATACGGGAAGGATCGGTAGATGCGTTAGTGCTGCATAACCAGGGTACGCCTCAAATTTATACACTGGAAAGTGCCGATTATACCTACCGCATACTCATCGAAAAATTTAGCGAGGGCGCATTGAGCATAACCCCCGACGGGCTTATTTCATACTGCAACGATTCCTTTTCTAAACTTGCCAATATTCCCGCTAAAAACATTACCGGTACTTACATAAAATCTTATTTTGATGTTCAGGAAGTTTTTGAAGACTTGCTTGAAGATGCTGAAAAAGGCACCGCAAAACGGGAAGTGATGTTAAATATAGGGGGCAGGCGTTTTCCGGTAAATATATCGTTTACCAGTTTAGCCCCAACGGTAGATGCTATTGGGGTTGTAATAACCGACCTGACAGAAAAAAAACAGCATGAAGAAACCCTGCTTAAAAACCAGCAGGAACTGGAGCTTAAAGTTAATGAACTTCATGCTACCAATACCAGCCTGGAGCAGTTTATACATGTAATATCGCACGATCTTAAAGAGCCGTTGCGGAAAATACTCATGTACATATCGCGTTTGGATGCAACGGCCTATGCGCCGGAAAATAACCCCGTGGGTGTAATTAAGTCATCTGCCATAAGGCTTAACTCGCTCGTAGACGATTTGGTTAAGTATGCTTTCAGCTCTGTTAAAGATGATATGGAACCCATAGATCTTAACAAGGTACTTAAAGAAGTTAAAGACGACCTTGAAATTAGCATTGCCGAAAATAATGCTACACTTATTATAGATGAATTGCCTGTTATAACAGGTACCAGTGTACAAATGCGCCAGGTGTTTAGTAACCTTATAGCTAATGCTATAAAATACAGTAAAAACGATATTGCTCCACAAATTACTGTAGACTACGAAATTGCAAATGAGTCGGATAAATTTTATTACAAGGTAAATATTCACGATAATGGTATAGGGATGGATAAAGCCCATCTTAATAAAATATTTACTATCTTTCAGCGTTTGCACATGCGTAACGAATATTCCGGAAACGGTATAGGGCTTGCCATCTGCAAAAAGATAATGGAGAACCATTCCGGCCGTATAGAAGTACAAAGCATACCGGGCAATGGCAGTGTTTTTAGCCTGTTATTTCCCATCAATAATTTATAATGACAAACGTTAAGAGCTTACATATTGTTATTGCCGAAGATGATTTTGATGATGCCGATATAGTGCAGCAAAGCTTTGAAAGCAACGGCAATTTTACAAAAATTGAACTCGTTAAAAATGGGCAGGAGCTCCTTAACTTGTTGCGAAACTGCAGCAGTTGCCCCGATGTTATTTTAACCGATATTAATATGCCCATCATGAGCGGCATAGAGGCGCTAAGAGAAATATATAAGGATCCGGCTCTCACACCAATACCCTGTTTTGTATATTCTACAAGTATTAATCCAACATACGAAGCGCAATGCAAAGAACTTGGAGTTAAAGGTTTTTTTATAAAACCCTATTCGTTTGAAGAGTTTAATAACATACCCGCTGTAATTGTTGAGGTTTTAACTGCAGGGCAATAATTTTTGCACGGTGTTGCTAATCACCTGCATTAAATTTTACTAAGTTTGTTTAACAAGAAACCCGGACTCAATGCAAAGGAAAACCCTGTTACAATTACTGTTATTACTCATTACCATACATTTTACAACCTTACTGCAAGCACAAAACATAATGAAAATTCCGCCGTACCTTACTAAAGGAGATACCGTAGGCATACTTGCCACTGCCCGTAAAATAGATAAAGCTACCATAGAGCCAGCCATAAAGCTCCTTAAAAGCTGGGGGCTTAACGTAGTGGTGGGTAAAACTGTTGGGCTGGATAACGACCAGCTTGCTGGGCAGGACTGGCAGCGCGCTACCGATTTTCAGGAAATGCTGGATAATCCCGCTATAAGCGCTATTTGGTGCGCTAAGGGCGGTTACGGTACCGTGCGCATGATAGACCGTATAGATTTTACAAAATTTAAGAAAAAACCTAAGTGGTTTATAGGCTTTAGCGATGCCACGGTGCTTCACAGCCATATAAACAATATGGACATTGCAACCCTGCACGGCATTATGGCCATCAGCGTTGCACATGCCACCCCCGATGCTATAGAAACGTTCCGCAAATCATTATTCGGCGAAAAACTGGCTTATAGCATACCTGCCCATAAATTCAATAAGCCGGGTAAAGCTACGGGAGAGTTGGTGGGGGGTAACCTATCGGTACTTTACAGTATCGTAGGGTCACGGTCTGAAGTTGATTACAAAGGCAAAATACTGTTTATAGAAGACCTTGATGAGTACTTATATCATATAGACCGCATGATGATGAATCTGGAACGCAACGGCTACTTTAAAAACGTAAAGGGCATTATTATAGGCGGTATGACCAAGATGCGCGATAATGATATCCCCTGGGGGCATGATGCTTTAGAGATCATTCAGGATATAACCAAAGAATATAAGATACCCATTTGCTTTAACTTTCCGGCTGGGCACATACAGGACAACCGTGCCCTTGTTTTTGGTAAAGAAATTACGCTTGAGGTTACCGCTACCGGCACAAAAGTTACTTTTGAGTAATGGCCGAGCATAACGAACTGGGTAAGGAAGGCGAGAAAGTAGCTGTAGAGTTTTTACAAAAAGAAGGCTACACCATATTACAAACCAACTGGGTATACCTTAAAGCAGAAATAGATATTATTGCACAAAAGGGCGATGTACTTGCCGTTGTTGAGGTTAAAACCCGATCCAGCATAGAGTTTGGCCTGCCACAGGATTTTGTAAAGCCGAAAAAAATACAACTCCTTGTAAAGGCTGTAAACGAATATATTATACAAAACGATCTTGACGTAGAAACCCGGTTTGATATAGTTGCCATTCATAAAAATCGGGGTAATTACGAAATTGAGCATCTCATAGATGCTTTTTACTATTTTTAAATTGTTAAATATTTAACAATTTGTTTTGTTTCCTTATATTTGTGAGCTAATCAACTACACACACAACCAATTAGCTATGAAAACCATTTCGTCTGTAGTGGAGCACTACATTAAAACAAAACCTTTCTTGCTCAGCGCGCTCTCGCAGGGTATTATTAACCTGACATCGCTGGCGCGGAACATGATGCCTGAACTGGAGCAGGAGTTAGGAAAAGACGTTAAGCAGGGTGCAGTAGTAATGTCGCTTAAGCGACTGTCGGAAGACCTTGACTTTAGGGTTAACCACAAGATAGTAAAGGTACTTAAGGGTATAGGCGAAATAACGGTGCGTTCATCGCTTACTGATTATACTTTTGCCGTATCGGATACTATACTTAACAAGCAGGCCGAACTTATCACGAATATTAACATGAACCCGGAAGTATTTTATACATCATCGCGCGGGGTAAACGAAACTAATATTGTGGTAAGCTCATCTATGAATCACGTGGTAGACCGCCTGTTTGCCGATGAAAAACAAATAGAACGTACCGATAGCCTTGCATCAATTACTGTAAAGCTGCCTAAAGATAACATTACAACCCCCGGCGTGTACTACTATATATTTCAAAGGCTTGCCTGGGAGGGTATCATTATAAATGAGGTTATATCTACATCATACGAGTTTACAATATTGGTAAGCGAGCAGGAGGTAGACCTTGCATTTAAGGTAATAAAAGACCTTAAAAACCTGTAATACATAACAATTACTGTTTAAATACTCAATAGCAGCCATGTAATTCTAAATGATATCAGGTGTATGCTAAATAGTTTTTCAGGACAACTTGTAAATCGGTATTTTGCACAAAATAATAAGGTTGGCTACCTCATAAAGGCTTAAAACATACATTTTTATATCCTATTACTCAAATGAAAAAAATTGCATTGCTTGTTGCGTTATTAAGCACAACACTGTTTTACGCCCAACATAAGGTTGGCGCAAAAGTAAGGGAGCTTGTGGCTCAAAACACTAAATTTACCTTATTTTCACCGTTGCAACACAATGCAAATCCTGGTAGCGGTATGGTAAATAAAATTGTGAACAATGCAACGTATGCCGTTATAGATAAAGCAGTGCTTGCTGCTATTGTAAAATCCAAACCGCAAACTATAGAGCTTTCCATACCCTATAACAATACAGTTGTAACTATGCAATTGTACCGTTCTTACGTTTTGGCTAAAGATTTTCATGCCGAGACTAACACAGGTAAAAGCATTTCGTACGAGCCCGGAGTATACTACAGGGGTATCATCAAAGGAGAATATGAGTCGGTGGCTTCATTCAATTTTTTTAATGGAGAAATGAACGGTGTTGTGTCGTCATCTGCCTTAAATAATGTTGTGGTAGGTAAACTTCGTAAAGAAGGAAAAGAAACTACCGATTATATCATTTATAGCGACGCTAATCTTAACGCCCTTAACAATTTTGAATGTGCTACTGCCGAAGCATCTGTTTCCGACAGGGATGTGCATAAATCAGGTATGGATGTTAATGGTGTGCAAAGCTCTAAGTGTACGAAAATTTATTTTGAGATAGATAACCAGTTGTACTTAGCTAACGACAGCAGTACTACAAATACAGGTAACTGGTTAACATCGCTATTCAATAATATCCAGACATTATATGCTAATGATGGTATAGATGTAGCCTTAAAAAGTTTTATGGTTTGGACAGAACCGGATCCCTATTTCGGAACAACTTCAAATCAATACTTAGATCAGTTTTTTGATGAATATCAGTTTAGCGCTTTTGATGGCGATATAGGCCAACTTCTTGGTATAGATGGTGGCTTAGGAGGCCTTGCCTACGTGGGTGGTGTTTGTAGTGGCCCATATAACGTTAGTTATGTAGATATAGATTATGAGTTTCTAAATGTACCTTATTATTCATGGACCATAGAAGCCATGACGCACGAAATAGGCCACCAGTTAGGCTCACCACATACGCATGCCTGCCAGTGGAATGGCAATAATACAGCCATAGATGGTTGTGGAACGCAGGCCGGTGCCGGAGAAGGCAGCTGTGCTATCGGACCTATTCCGTCGGCAACTACAGGTGGCACCATCATGAGCTATTGCCATCTTATAAATGTTGGTATTAAATTTAGTAATGGTTTTGGGCCACAGCCTACCGAAAGGATACTTAATTTTGTAAACAGTTCTTCATGCCTGGGCGTTGAGTGTATCTCGGTATGCGAAAATAGCATTTCAGAAATCAGCATTAGTGGTCTTAATGCATCAGCAGCAAACCTGGATTGGGACGGTACCGGTAACGATTGGGAAACATCCTTTGCAGCATACGCTGATGGGTTGGGCAATTGGAACTCTACATCATCAAGCAGCCTTAATGTAAATAATTTACAACCCAATACGTATTATATACTGGGAGTAAAACAAATTTGTGGTTTTGACGAATCTACCGTTAAAGAATTAATTTTTGCAACAGATGCCGATTGGTGTGCAGGCCAGGTATTTACAGATGTAGGTGGCCCTACAGCCCAGTACGGCAACAACCAGCATATTGAAAGGACATTGAGGCCGGATGCAGATGGGCAATACATAAAAGTTGATTTTACAACCTTTAAAATGGAAGCCGATAAAGACTTCTTGTATGTGTTTGATGGACCTACAACCAGCTCACCTTTAATCGCAACATTAACAGGTAATGTAGTTCCTGCCGATATACAGTCTTCGTCTCCGGATGGTGCATTAACTTTTGTGTTCGAATCAGATAATGCTACAACCTCTTTAGGCTGGGCTGCAAATGTATCGTGTGTAAATACTACAGCCGGTGTAACAGAGAATAGCTTTACTAATTTTAGCTACTACCCTAATCCTGCAACAAATTCGGTAACGATCACTTCGGCCGAAGAGTTCCAGGAAATTATGGTGTATAACGTGGCCGGACAATTGTTGCTTCATAAAAAAGTAAATGCAGCCAGTACTACTGCAGATATAGCATCGTTCTTTAACGGGGTATATTTCTTTAAAGTAATTGGCAATTCAAAAGAAGCCAATTTCAGGATTATAAAACAATAACAAAAAAAGCTGCATATTTTGCAGCTTTTTTTATAGGACAATTTGAAGTAAACTCCTTAAAACCAGCTGCAAATTTACAGCGTACATACAATAAATTACACGAATGAAAAAAATTACATTGCTTGTAGCTCTGTTTAGTGTTATAAGCACAATGGGCCAGCAAAAGGTAGCCGCTAAAGTAGAGGCACTGGTTACTGCTAAAACTGTTTTCAGGAAATTTTCGCCGTTTACTGTTGCTAATAACCC
>Ga0265798_10001761_pt1 | contig 32883 bp, 34 predicted proteins | sample P3T30metagenome_FD_192430 | JGI IMG/M metagenome (GOLD analysis project Ga0265798, IMG submission 192430) | Plant litter microbial communities from East Loma Ridge, Irvine, California - P3 T30 | ecosystem: Environmental > Terrestrial > Plant litter > Unclassified | place: USA: California... | reverse complement strand
TTCGTCCCCGCTAATTCCAGAAATGATCCTGGCGTGAATGGCAAAGAACTCGCTGGTGTCTTCGTCTGTAATCACGATGACAGGACCGTAACTAACCAACAGGTTGTAAATGCCTTCAGGCGAATAGCATTGGGGATATTCAATGGTCATTCCAGCGGATTCGGCAAAGTCCTGATGGTCGCCGGCGCTTAGCCCTTCCTCGCTGTCGAATAAGCTGCGATATTTGTCGCCGGCAATATCCATAGCGGTCTCAATGGCGTAGCTTTGTTGATCGCGCCAAGACATCAGCATGGTCGCCACGGTGGCCCAGCAGGCCATTCCGTTTGGTTGTTGAATCGGGAATATGTAACCCGGTACCTGGTAGTCAGTTATGGTTGTTGACATGATAAATGGTATTGAAATATCTTGTTAAAGGTAATTTCGTAACTGTCTGATACATAGTATAAATACGACATAGTTTAACTATATTGTATCTCCTAAACTCAAATCGTGTTTTTCAAATATTATTGTTGTCACCCGGCATTGAAGGAATTCATCAGTGGAATTTATGTGCTCAATATCGATTTCAGCTTAGTTGCCAATCTCTCACCGCTTTATACTTACGTGCCCACCTACACACGTTTTATTTGTTTTTATTTGGAAGATCCTGTGAAGGTGAAAAAGAACGATGGTGAATACGTCATTCGAGCCCGCTCTATCATCATTGGGCCGCAATTAACTTCTGTTTCATTGGACCTGGGTAAAAAGCATAGAAGTGTGATCGTAGGTTTAACACCATGTGGAATGCATCGACTGCTTGGCATTCCACTCGAAGAAATTGTCGACAGAGACTACGACGCGACGCTGATTTTGGGTCCTGAGGTCGAAGAAGTCCTTGACAGGCTAATGGGCGCGAAGACGAATGATGATCAGAACGAGGTGATTCAAAATTATCTCTTGTACAAGCTTTCACAACTCAGGCCTGCCTTGCCCTTCGACAAGGCAATGCTCCAGCAAGTACAAGCCAGGGGCCTCCTGTCGATAGACTTCCTTGCATCACAATCTTGCCTTAGTGTTCGGCAGTTCGAGCGCAAGACGCTTGAGCGGATTGGGTTTTCACCTAAACTATATGCCAGAATAATCCGCTTTACTAATGCTTATAAGTATAAGGAGTTAAATCCCAATGCTACCTGGAGTGACATTGCTTATCGCTTTGGCTATTTCGATCAGATGCACTTCATCCGCGACTTTAAATGTTTCGCCGGATTTACGCCCCACTTCCTTACTGAAAATGATCTTGTACATTCTGTTCGCTTTCAATCCATAGGAAACTAACCGTAAAGTCGGAATTTGCTAGCTAAGTATTTTGAAAGAACATTCAAGAACAGTCCAAGCCTTAATGCACAATAGGCTTATGCGCTTTTTAGCGGGATATTTCCGAGCGGAATATCCGGTAAAAGAAAAAGGGCAAGCTGACAAATATGTCAGCTTGCCCTTTTCAGGATTTCTGTTCTTCGAACTCAGTAGGAGCTTAGTTTGGCATTAATACAGTGTCTACAACATGTATTACGCCATTTTTTTGCTGAACATCAGCAATCGTCACCGTGCTCATACCATCTTTTTCATCTTTAAGAACGAGTTTACCATCTTTCATCCAGGCCCAAAGTTTACCTCCTGCAACGGTTGTAAGTTCGGCTTTGCCATTTCCTTTTTTAATTGCTGCTTGAATCGCTTCGGCGTCCATTTTACCGGCGACTACGTGGTAGGTTAAGATTTTAGTAAGTGTGGCTTTGTTTTCAGGCATCACCAAAGATTCCACCGTTCCTTTTGGCAATTTGTCAAAAGCCGAATTTGTCGGCGCAAATACGGTAAAGGGCCCAGCACCTTTTAACGTTTCTACTAAGCCTGCAGCCTTTACAGCAGCAACCAAAGTTGTATGATCTTTGGAGTTAACCGCATTGTCAACGATGTCCTTGGACGGATACATTGCTGCGCTACCTACCATTTTAGTTTTTTCAGTAGTGCTCATCGCAGACTGCGCCTGAACATTCATGTTATTTGCAAAAGAAAATGCTAGCACTGCAATTGCGGAGAAAATAATTTTTTTCATTTGTGATTATGTTTAAGGTTTGATTGATTTACGAAAACCACGCAGTATTGGATTTCAAACTGGTATAATTAGCTAAAAGGGATTTGGGTCTTTACCTCAGTTTTAATCTCAAATGCTGACTTTCAAGACTTCCTCATAGGTGATCAGATTTATTTTTCTTTCTATCTTTAATTACAGTAGATATTAAATAATTATGGATTCTATATACATCATCTCAAAGGTTTTCATCGCAATAGTTGCTACTGAGCACCTGTTCATTCTATGGATGGAAATGTTTGCCTGGGAAACAACCGGTAAAAAAGTGTTTAGAGATGCGCTGCCTGAAGAATTATTTAAGCCGACAAAGGGTTTAGCCGCCAATCAGGGACTCTACAACGGCTTTTTGTCGGCAGGATTGATATGGAGTCTTTTTATCTCCGATCCAAGCTGGCAAAATAACGTTGCTTGTTTTTTCTTAGCTTGTGTGATAACAGCAGGAGTTTATGGGGCGCTAGTGTCCTCTAAGAAAATCTTCTTCACTCAGGCATTACCTGCTATTATTACTTTGATATTAGTACTGTTGAGTTGAGCTTTAAAACCTTCGAATGTTTTTGACAAATAGATTGGTGGATTTTATCCTTATGTTAAAAAGATCTTTAGAATGAAATGGGATTGCGGAAACTGATTGTGGTGAATGGGAAAGCTAAGGCCTTCACACATCTTCACAGTCAACTCACCTAAATTGCCTTAGTATTGCACGTTTATCCCCAGTGTGAAAATATTTAAAATAGCTGTTTATCAATGTCTTACATTTATATTTAACTTAGATCAACGGCTATGAAAAGATTGTCCCTGAACTCGTTAATCGTTGTTGCCTTAGCTTTTACAATTTCGGCTTGTGAGAAAAACGTCGAGAATTTGAAATCCGTTTCAGAAGTAAAAGCGGCTGCTATGCCTGAGGTGGTATACCCACTTGTTGGAACGGACACGTCCGACCACAAGCTTCCGCCGAGGAAACTTCCAGACGCAGTTTTACAGTATGGAACGCTGGGAGAGGAGTATCCAAATCTCAAAGTCAATGTAATTGATACCGTTTGCGATGACTACCTCAAGAAAACTGTAAAATTCGACCTTAGCGCGCTGGCAGATGGTGAAGTTGCAAACTTGATCCGGGTTAAGGGTAATGCTATTGATACGGATCCCGACTTTAGAGAGGGTGCATTTAAAAAGCTAAGTCCTGGTCCAAACGGGTGGTGGACACACTGGAACTATAGTCCATACACAGAATCTGAAAACCCCATTGTACTGTACGCAATTAGCCGATTTGCACCTGAGGTGTTGTATCCGCTAAACACCATGAGCATTGCCCTACGAAAAGAAGTGAAAACCTTTGGGTTTGAAATTGCACCAAATGCCACCGGGAAAGATATAGAAGTGTTAGTGACCTATAAAAATGTTGGTGCAGACTACCGTTGGCCGCCTCTGTTTAAAGTACACCAAACCATTAGCGCTCCTTCTGGCGCCAGACTTATTGCTGTGACATCTAACGTCGCGTTTGGCTATATGGAGATCGCGATTAGTGGTGCAGAACTGAACGTCCGGAATAACGGGTTTGCAATCGCAAACATCAGAGTGGCGAACTAAGGGCGTATGTAGCTTGAAATAGATCTATTATTTAATAATTACCCGCTCTTTATGCATTATTAAGCATGTATTGCGCTTTCTCATGATAAATTATGACGGTTTGATTGTAGATTTATATAATTGAAAACCCTTTTTTACAATCATGAATATTCGTAGGATTATCGCGGTCTTTGTCATCATTTCGGTTGCTACAAAGCTTAACTATGCAACGGCTCAGCAGAAAGACGCCACGAAGCCGCTACCAGAACTCCAGCAGGACTTCGTTGACCTTGGCCTGGGCATGTTTATTCATTATGGCATGCCCACCTTTATGGATCAGGATTGGTCTGATCCTGATGCACCACTTTCGTTGTTTAAATCACCCAAACTCAACCCCGACCAGTGGGCCAAAGCAGCTAAGTCTGCAAACATGACCTATGGCTGTTTAACGACTAAGCACCACAGTGGATTTCCGATATGGAATACAAAGACTACTGGATACAACATTATGAACACGCCGTTAAAACGTGATGTCGTCAAGGAGTATGCAGATGCTTTTCGGAAAAATGGATTAAAGGTGATGCTTTATTACTCGATACTTGACACGCATCATGGTATTCGTCCTAATCAAATTACACCAGAAAGTATAAAGATGATTAAGGAGCAAATCACCGAGTTGCTCACCAATTACGGTGAGATTACTGCGCTGGTTATAGATGGATGGGATGCCCCTTGGTCGAGAATATCATACGATGATGTCCCGTTTGAAGATATTTATTACCTCATCAAATCCATACAGCCAAACTGCCTGGTCATGGATTTGAATGCTGCAAAATACCCGACCGATGCTCTTTTTTATACAGATATCAAGTCTTATGAGCAGGGGGCGGGTCAATTTATATCAAAGGAAAATAACCAACTTCCGGCACTGGCTTGTCTGCCGCTTCAAGAAAACTGGTTCTGGAAAACTTCGTTTCCAACAACTCCAGTCAAAAATGTGCAAGAACTTGTCAATAAATTTATTGTCCCCTACAATGCTGCATATTGCAACTTCATACTTAATGTTGCTCCGAATAAAGATGGTTTAATTGATGAAAACGCCCTTACCGCACTGAAAGAGATTGGTAAGATCTACAAGAAAGCGCCTCAACTTCCCAAAGTTCCAGCCCATGCAGCGCCAATAATTTCTAGTAATATGGCTATAAACGTTCGGAGCAATAGCAGTTGGAGTGACGACATGAATATTATGGATTTTGGTAATGATGATAACTTTAAAACCAACTGGACTTCCAATCATACGGTCAAAGAACCTTGGTACGAACTCATATTTGAAAAGGCTGTGCCATGTAATCTGATTGTTCTGACATCAGGCACTACATCTAAAGCAACTTATCGCCTGCAATACTATACCAACGGCAAATGGAAGGATATTCAGGCAACTAATGAAGGAGAAAAGAAAGTAAACATCTTCAGGTTCAAAAAAATTTGGTCCGAGAAGATAAAGGTAACGATACTTCAATCTGATAAAACACCATCCATTGCAGAACTCGGCGTGTTTAATGAAAGAACCTAAACAGTTAGACAGTCGCTTACCATAACATTCTCCTGCTGCTTTAGCACATTTGAAAGGAACTAGTAGCACTGTTGGATGCCCTAACAAAGTATTTTCAACGAACATCTCCAATAGCAAACTTTAAAAAATGACATGGGATTTGATATGAATCAAATAAATTAGAGCATGAAAATTAAATTTAAAAGTCTACTAACAATTGCCTTCGTCATGGTGCTACTAACCTTTGATAAGACAGATGCTACCGCTCAGCACGACAACAGGAAAGTAAGGATCGCAAATATTCAGATTGATCCGGTCTATTTGGCCGAGTATAAGGCAGCACTAGCCGAGCATGCAAAGGTAGCCGTTCGCGTAGAACCAGGCGTGCTCGCTTTGCAGGCCGTTTACGACAAAGCGCAACCTACTAAGGTGACAGTTTTTGAAGTATACGCCAGTGAAGAAGCATACCAATTTCATATAAAGACACCTCATTTCCTTAAATATAAAAATGGCACGCTTAAAATGGTGAAGTTCCTTGAACTAGTGGAAGTCGAGCCGATTGCTATAGAAATCAAACCGCAGCTGATTAGAAACTAACATGCTCAGGTATGCCGGTTAATATGCCGCACTACATATTTTCTGCAACTTTTCTATTGTTTTTTCCTCCTCGTATAGCTCGACGAAAAATTCCTTCTGCCATTTCTTTGTGCTGAGACCTTGTCTATTAACAGGGACATCCCAGTCAGGGTAAACTCTGAACCCTCGTTTCCCTTCCCGGGCCTCAGCTGTTAGTATTCCCATTCTGGCCAGTATCTTCTTTGGAAAAACAAAAAAACCGCATTGAGAAGCACGCTCACTGAGAATGATGTAAAAGTCAAAATCATCATCCAAATCATATGGCAGGGTGCGGCCCATTGGGTCTCTTTTCCATAACGTCACGAATTGACCTATTTTCTTAGGGGTTATCTTAGCTTTTCTGAATTTTACATGTTTACCTCCAATTTGGAAACTGCAACCAAAGTAGTCCGGACACGCTTTATCCTCCTTTGCATTGACGATTTCAGATCCAAAGGTTTTGAATATCAACGACTCAATTTTAATTAGCTCTTCAAACATGTTTAATTATCATTGTAATTTCTTGCAAGAAATATGCTTCCAGTTCAAAGTATAACATTTATTTCTTTTTTGTGAATAGGATACGCAGTATCTACTGAATGTTCGAATGGATAGCAATTCATTATCTGTTGCTCGAGATCGTCTTACCGATTTCTACCACTTTCTATGCATTAACGTTTTCAACAAAGAAAGTTGACCCTTTCAACAAAACACAGCACCTGAGAACGCAATAGCTTTGTTATACAAAATTAGCAAAGATGAAAAAGACAGTTTTAATTACAGGTGCTTCGGCTGGAATTGGCAGAGCAACCGCAATTTTTTTAGCAGAACATGGCTACAATGTTTATGGTGCTGCTCGCAGGATCGAGAAAATGGCCGACCTAACCGCTTATGGGATTAAGCCCATGGTACTGGATGTTACCGTGGACCAAAGTGTGAAGGCGTGTGTTGAACAAATTTTAAGAGCGTCTGGCAGCATTGATATTCTGGTGAACAATGCCGGCTTCGGTTCCGAAGGCGCCATTGAAGATGTTACCAAACAAGATGCAAAATATCAAATGGATGTAAACGTCTTTGGGGCTATGCATTTGACGCAGTTGGTGTTGCCAAAAATGCGCGAAAACGGATATGGTAAAATCATAAACATTTCCTCAGTATGCCCATGATCAACCTGTCTGATAATGCGTTTTTAAGAGGCTTCTTCTACTCCTTGCGGAGAAGCGCCTGGAGCAAGCCCACTATTTGATTTCGAAGAAGAACCAACGTCCTTCAGACGTCTATCTTGAAGTTGGATTTGAAAATCTCTCTCATTTTTCCTTCGCATTCAAAAAGCTATTTGGACATGCGCCAACGAAGTTGGCTGCACATCAATAGCCTGTTATCGCCAACCCAGCCCAGGTGCCACGTGCTCCAAAATCGAAGACAGGAGGTGAACATTGTATTCAACGCCTATGGTATTTGGTATGGTTAACAGGATGGTGTCTGCTTCCTGTAATGCTTCATCTTTGGCCAATTCTTCGATCAGTTTATCCGGTTCCGCTGCGTAGCTTTTCCCGAACACCGCTCGTGTACCAGGCTCTATATAACCGAAGCTATCTTTGCCTTTTCCTTGCTGTCCGAAGTAGTACCTGTCCTGATCATTCACAATTGCAAAGATGGAACGGCTTACCGAAACTCTGGCTTCACGAGTATGCCCCGCATTCTTCCAGGCTTCTTTATAAGCTCTGATCTGTTCTGCCTGCTGGATATGGAAGGGTTTACCGTTCTCGTCAAACTTTAACGTAGAGCTTTGCAGGTGCATGCCGTTTTCAGCCGCCCAAATGGCTGTTGCATTCGTTGCTGCACCCCACCAGATGCGTTCGCGCAGACCTTCGGCGTGTGGTTCCAGGCGTAACAATCCTGGAGGGTTCGGAAACATTGGATTAGGACTCGGCTGTGCAAAGCCTTTTCCGGAAAGTTTGTCTAAGAAGGCCAGTGCTTTTTCCCGGCCCATATCGGCATCGGTCTGTCCTTCCGCAGGTGCGTAACCGAAATGACGCCAGCCATCAACAACTTGCTCGGGTGATCCTCTGCTAAGGCCCAGTTGCAATCTGCCGCCGGAAATCAGATCGGCTGCGCCGGCATCTTCCACCATATACATTGGGTTTTCATAGCGCATGTCAATCACCCCGGTTCCAATCTCAATCGTGCTGGTCTTCGCACCAATAGCAGATAATAACGGAAAGGGTGATGCCAGCTGTGCGGCAAAGTGATGGACCCGGAAATAAGCGCCATCTACGCCAAGTTCCTCGGCAGCAACAGCCAGATCGATCGACTGTAGTAAGGTGTCGCCTGCAGTTCGGGTGGCGTAAGCAGGGTGATTGGACCAGTGTCCAAATGATAAGAATCCGATTTTCTTCATTGCATCACAAATCTAATGAATTAATATGCACACCAGCAATCCTGCCAAAGATGAATCCAAGCCAGCTGCATGTCGACTGGATTCATCTCAGCAGAGGAAAGTTTAGTCTATGTTTATGCTTTGGATTGCCTTTTCTAAAGCATGCTCCTTAATGCCGGCGATCTTAACACCTTCTACACGGAGCACGTCAACTTCAGTCATGCCCAGAAAGCCAAGGAAGGATTTTAGGTAAGGTGCTACAAAGTCGTTCTGCTGACCGGGTCCTTCGGAGTAGACGCCGCCGGAAGACATGGCCACATAGACTTTCTTGCCTTGGATCAGCCCTATAGGTCCATGCTCGCCATAGGTAAAGGTAATGCCCGCTCTGGTGATCAGGTCAAGCCATGCTTTTAAGGCAGTATGAATGGTGAAGTTATAAAGCGGTGCACCGATCACGATGATATCTGCTGCCATCAGCTGTTTTACGGCTTCGTCCGAGCAGCGCAGGGATTCCCGGTCTTCTTCCGTAAGCTGCTCACCCGGGGTAAACATGGACTGCAGGATCTTTAGATTGAGATGCGGGAGGTCCAGATCGTTCAGATTTACTTCTTCAACGCTGCTGCCTGGATATTTGTCCGTGATCTTTTCGACTACGGCTTTACCAAGTTTGATGCTGTAGGACGCAGGGCCCTGAATGCTTGAGATTAAATGAAGGATACGTTTCATATTGATTGTGATTTTTAGTTTACATGTTTTTGCTGCACCAAAGGTATCCTCAGCAGCTACTAAAAAGATAGTACTTACCTAAAGGAAAGCGCTTACTTATAGGAAAGTACGTAGCTTTGAGTATGGAAACGATGATCAAGGATTGCGAAATGGTGCTGGGCAAGGAGGAGTGTGCCGGCTCTATGAAACATGTGCTGGATGCGCTCTATGTGCTGGGTGGGAAGTGGAAACTTCCCCTGATTTTAAGCCTTATAGATGGACCGAAGCGCTTCAATGAAATTCAGCATGATCTTAAGGGGATATCGCCAAAGATCCTGGCTAACGAGCTGAAAAATCTGGAGCTTAATGAATTTGTAGAGCGGAAAGTATATGCAACCACCCCGGTGACGAGTATTTATGAAGCTACCGAACATAGTGCAACCCTCAGGAAGGTGCTGTATGAGCTAAGTGTTTGGGGTGAGGCGCATCGCGAAAAGATCCGCAACAGCATGAAGAGATAACGTTTCAGGCACCCTGCAGTAAATGCAGGAGTTGTTTTCAGTCAGCACTAGAAAGTTCATGCTGGATGGAGAAATATCCTCACCTGCCTGCCTAGCTTAGCCTACGCAGATTTTACAAACGGATGGGGCCTGCTGTTGTTAAGTTTAACATACATTAAGAACTAACGATGACACTGCTTACCGACACCTTAAACATCATATTCAAACGGGATCTGCTTAAACTGAAGGAAGAGCTAAACCTGTACAACCATGAAGAAAACCTGTGGCGTGTGGAGGGGAACATCTCCAACACCGCAGGTAACCTTTGCCTGCATCTCATCGGGAACTTAAACACTTATATCGGCGACGTGCTGGGGCATACGGGATATGTGCGGAACAGGCCTGAAGAGTTTTCCTTAAAGAATATACCCAGGGAAATGTTACTGGCTGAGCTGGATCGGACCATTAAAGTTATTGAAGACGTTCTGCCCAGACTTACGGAAACGCAACTTGCCGATGAATACCCGCGGCCGGTGTTCGAATATTCAATGACGACCGGGTATTTTCTGGTCCATCTGGCAACTCATCTGAATTATCACCTCGGACAGGTGAATTATCACCGACGATTGCTGGATGTTGATCTACACCTATGATGATTTGAGTATATTGGTGTAAAAGTATTCCCGATGAAATCCCTGACTTTATATCTCTCCCTTTCCATTTTGTTGCTGTTCTCTTTCAGCAGTAATGGGCAAAACCGATCCGTACAGACCCTGGAGATCTCCGTCGACGCTAATGATAAAGCACAAACCATTCACAACTTTGGCGCATCTGGTTGCTGGTTTTCTGAAGGTATCGGTAAATACTGGCCGGAAGAGAAACGTGAGCGCCTGGCGGAATTACTTTTTAGTCGCGCCGAGGCTGCGGATGGCAGTTTTAAAGGAATCGGTTTATCTGCATGGCGCTTTAACATCGGCGCTGGTACTGCTGAGCAGGGCGATAGCAGTGGTATCAAGGATTTCCGCAAGCGCGTGGAATCCTTTCTTGCGCCCGATGGAACCTACGACTGGAACAAACAGGCCGGTTACATGTGGTTCGTTAGGAAGGCAAAGGATTATGGCGTGGAAAACCTCATCGCTTTTTCAAATAGCCCACCGGTGCAGTTTACAAAGAATGGCCTTGGCTTTAAAACAGAGAAAGATTATACAACAAACCTGAAAGCGGACAAGTATGAAGCCTATGCTGATTTCCTGACGGAGGTGATCAAACACTTTGATGGGGAGGGACTGCATTTTAAATACATCAGTCCGGTGAATGAACCCCAGTGGGATTGGTCTAATAAACATGGTGAGGCCAGCCAGGAAGGTAGTCCATGGAGCAATGCCGATATCCATAAAGTTGTAGGTACCTTGAATGCAGCCCTGGAAAAGAAGCGGCTGAACACGCAGATCCTTACTCCAGAGGCTGGTATGCTCACTTACTTGTATGGTGGACAATCACGTGCTTCAAGTCAGATCCAAAGCTTCTTCGGGGATCGTAGTAAAACCAGTCTCCAGAACTTTAAACAGGTACCTCGCATCATCGCTGGACACAGTTACTTTACCGATAATGGCGACAGTGCCATGGTTGCGGTGCGTAAGCATGTGCGGGATACGGCAAGCAAATACCAGCTTGAATACTGGCAATCTGAGTATTCCATGCTTGGGGATGGATTCAGAGAGGGAACGAAGGCCAAGCGCAGTCAGATGGATTGTGCACTTTTTCTGGCGAAGATCATCAATCAGGACCTCACAATTGGTAATGCTGCGGCATGGCAGCTTTGGAATGTTTGGGAACCCGGCAGTGCAGCCTGGGACACACGGTACTACCTGATTGCCTTATCACCAGCCAATCCGGAGTATACAGATGGTGATTTTAGCATCACGAAAAATCTTTGGGCAATGGGGAACTACAGCCTTTTTGTACGACCGGGTATGAAGCGCCTGATAACCAGCAGGAATGATGGTCGCAACGACGTTGAAGTAGCTCAGGATGTAATGGTGTCTGCTTTTAATGGCGGAGCCGATCAGTTGGTCATGGTGTTTGTAAACTACAGTGATCAGCCAAGGACGATCCGGCCGGCATTGAAGAACTTCAAGGCGATAAAAAGTTATAAGACTTATGTGACCACGTCTGACGTAAATGATAATCTGAGGCCCTCGGCAACACAGAAGTTCGGTGGAACGTTCCGCATATTGCCGCGTTCTGTGACGACAGTGATTTTGAATTAACAGTCTGACAATTTGCGATATGTTCTCATCTACATCACCATTTTATTTGTAACTTAATGGCAACCTATAATCCAGCAAATGCGTGTCTTTAAACTTACAATCCTGTTGCTCCTGGCATTGACCAGCTTCAAATCGATAAAGGAATCTGATCGTAAGCCGGAATGGGTAAAGCTGTTCAACGGTAAAGACATTAGCAACTGGTTTGTGAAGATCCATCACCATGAAGTGGGTGAAAATTTTGGGAACACCTTCAGGGCAGAGGATGGAATTATAAAGGTTCGCTATGATCAATATGGTGATTTCAATGATCAGTTCGGTCATCTGTATTACAAGGTTCCATATGCATACTATCATCTTAAATTAGAGTACCGCTTTGTTGGAGAACTGCAAAAAGGCGCACCGGAATATACCTTACGCAATAGCGGCGTAATGTTTCATTCGCAGGACCCGCGAACCATGCCCAAAGAACAAGACTGGCCAATCTCTGTGGAGTTCCAGTTCCTGGGCGGGCTGGGAGATGGTAAGCCACGGCCGACAGGAAACATGTGTTCTCCCGGTACTAAAATCATTTATGAAGGCAAACTAGACGAACGCCACTGCATCAATTCGACATCAAAAACCTATGACGGTGATCAATGGGTTAAGGCAGAGCTCATCGTGCTTGGCGATTCTCTGATTACACACATCATCAATGGGGACACCGTGATGAAGTACTCAAAACCTCATATTGGTGGAGACGTGGTCAACCGCTATGATCCGGCGATCAAACAGGATGGAAAGTTGTTAAAAAGCGGCTATATTGCATTACAAAGTGAGGGACAGCCCATCGACTTCAGGAATATAGAACTTAAAGATCTTTCCCGAAAATGAAATACTATTTTTCTGGCCGCATCGCTAATTCTGAGCGCGATCTTTTTGGTCAAACTATTTAGTGAGTTTCGTTCTGCAAAGCCTTGAGTTATTTTCATGTCGGAACATTCCTGCTTAAATCTTTGTTAGCGTACACGTAACTTACGAACGCGCACACAACATGGAGGAATTTGTAACTTTTATCAGATCAATTGTTGGTATTCACGATTCAGATCTGCAGCTTGTACTTTCCAAATGTGTCAAACGTTCTGTGCCAAGAGGACAATTAATACTTCGCAAGGGGCAGGTCGCCAGTAAATATTTCTTCATCGTATCTGGTGGCATCCGGTTTTTTTATGATCAGAATGGACAGGAAATGACGACCTGGATTTCCTTTAAGAACGAGTTCTTTACGGAGATCTCAAGCCTAAATCCACAGCGGCCGACCAGATTCAATATTGAAACCATTGAAGATTCGGAGCTGGTGGTCATTGACAAGAAAGACATGGACTTTCTCTATGCGCATATCTCTGCATGGGAGGTGTTTGGGCGGAAGATCTGGGAGGAAACGTCGGTAAGGATGATCGACCAGATCATCAATTTCCAAACCATGACTGCCGAAGAGCGCTATCTATCATTCATGAAAAATCCTGAATTTCTAAAGAAGATTCCCGTGAAGCAGCTGGCAGCGATACTGGGGATCACACCGAATGCACTGAGCCGGATTCGCAAAAACATCAGGTGATTCATTATCTACCAGTTGGTAGAATCAGGTGTGGCTTTCCGCGCTACTTTTGAGTCCTAACCTAAACAACAAATTATGACTCAACCGAATGTGCAATCAAGCTTAAGCCGGGACGCTTTTGCAGATGATGAACTTCTTAAAGACTTTCCAGGTTTTAAAAATAACTATTCCATTGTAAATGGTGTTACCTTACATTGGGTGGAGGGCGGCGAAGGCATGCCGCTGATCTGTTTGCCAGGATGGCCGCAGACCTGGTATTCCTATCGACCTATAGCGCTTGAACTCGCCAAAGCCTACCGCGTGATCATTGTCGATATCCGGGGAATGGGAAGCTCCGAAAAACCAGCTTCAGGTTATGATAAAAAGAAGATGGCGGATGACATCCTGGCGCTGGTACAGGAACTCGGATTTGATAAAGTGCACATCATGGGACATGATATCGGCGGGATGGTAGCCATGAGTTTTGCATTCAATTATCCGGCATTTACCGAGAAGCTTATTGTGCTGGATGGTTCACACCCAGGAGAAGGGATGCTGCATATGCCACTGATACCTGCCGCAGGAAGTTTCGGCGCAAAAATGGATGGGAACATGCCATATGCATGGTGGATGGGCTTCAATCAAGTTAAAGGGCTGCCAGAGCAATTGCTTGAAGGTAGATTTCAATTCCTGCTGGACTGGTTGTTTAGCTATGTTATGATTGATGACCGTAAGATGTCGGCCTTTGAACGTGCGGTATATGCGGCTGCATACAATGATGCTGACAGCATCAGGGCATCTAATGGATGGTATCAAAGTTTTGGGCAGGACATAGAAGATGCAAAAAGCTATCAGCAGCTTAAGATGCCAGTGCTGGGCGTTGGTAGTTACATCAGCTACAATTACATGAAAATGGGACTGCCTGCACTTGCAGACAATTTAAAATTGGTTGAAATAGCCGATAGCGGCCACTACCTGTATGAGGAACAAACTGAAAAGGTGCTTGAGGCTGTAATCAGCTTCCTTGCAGATTAATTAAACACATAAAACTTGAAACATGATAAAGAACATTTTAGTGGCCGGTGCCACAGGTAACCTGGGCGGCAGGATATGTAGGGAACTGGTTAACAGGGGCGCGTCTGTAACCGCTGTTGTCAGACCCGCTACTGATCCGGAGAAGGTTGAGAACCTCCGTAAACTTGGCGTTGAGGTTAGGGTTGTCGACTTGAATAGTACCGAAGAGCTTGCTAAAGCTTGTACGGGTGTCGACGCTGTGGTTTCGGCGCTTGCCGGATTAGCTGACGTGATTGTAGATCTGCAAAGCCGTGTGTTAGACGGTGCCATCAAGGCCGGGGTGGGCCGGTTTATACCTTCTGATTTTTGTACCGACTACAACGGGTTGGAGCCAGGGAATAACAGGAATTTTGATTTGCGCAGCACATTCAAAGCTTACCTGGATTCGACGGGCATTAAGGCGACTTCAATCTTTAATGGTGCTTTCGCCGACATTCTGAAATACAATACACCAGTTTTGAATCTGAAAGATCAAAGCATCGGGTACTGGGGCGACAAGCAAGATTGGAAATTGGATTTTACAACGATGGATAATACCGCTGCTTTTACGGCGATGGCTGCACTTGACGAAGAGGCCCCGAGAGATCTGCAGATCGCAAGTTTTCAGGTCAGCCCTGTTGCGCTCAGCGAACATGTACTCGAGATTACCGGACGTACTTTCAATCTGCATAGGCTGTCTTCAATGGAAGATTTCGCTGGGTACATAAAGCAACAAAGAGCCAATGATCCGGCAGGAGAGCAGGAGCTGTATGCCAAATGGCAACAAAGCCAATATATGTATTCAATGTTTTCCACCCACCATGGGGATCTGGCAAATGACCGGTATGAGGGTATCGAATGGGTTAGTGCCCCGGCATACCTGGAAACCTTTGTCCGTTAAATATGCACACCGTTTTCCCGGTTATAGAACGTACTCGTCATTAATTGGCTTAACAGGTTCTGGAATATCTTCCGCACCCATCATTTCCAAAAGGTTGATCTCTATACCTCGGGTAATTTGATTTAAGGGGATACTGGCCGAGTTGTTCACGAAAGGATTAACCAGGTTCATTCCGTTAATCTGCGTGGAAACAAACACAAAGCCGATCAGCCAGCCCAGGAAGATGGACACGACACCCGCACTTTCACTGATGACTAAGGTAAAGGTGACTACAAATAGCCAGATGAATACTTTGGTCATGTAAGAGTACGTAGTCGGGAAAACGGTGTTTTTTATGCGTTCAGCCATACCCATGCTGTCGGAGAACCGGACTAGCATGGCGTTAATTTCAATAAAGCGAAATCCATCAATGTGGCCATTCTTGGAAAGCATTTGCAGATCAGCAGATTGCAGGTTCAAGATGGCATTATGCAGATTGGTGGCACCTTTTATCGATGATCTATCCTCGTCATTCAGGTAGCGCACGTTACAATCGTTTGTTCCACCTCTTAGATTAGTTTTTAAGGCATATAGGAATGCAATATGTCTGTAGATCATTCGCTTTACTGTGGTTTGATCACCCTCCACATAATTCAAAAGACTGCGCGCGTAGGAGCGTGAATCGTTTACCAGCGAACCCCATATTCTTCGTGCTTCCCACCAGCGATCGTAGGCCTGATTATTGTTAAAACCTATAAAGAAGGCGATTGCCGTTCCAAGTAAGGTGGGTATTATGGCTGGAATAACATAATTATTGGCAATGAGGTGTTCGCGAATCATGTATGCGACGGTACATGAGACAATCATGATCAAATCTACTTGCCAGGTGTCTTTTAGAATACGGCTGATGCGGATGTTTTGGGCTAGAAGCATAGGAGGTGTGGCAATTTGCTGTTTCGATTTACTAACAATCATGCCAGAACACGCTTATTTTGAAGAACTAACCCGTTAACGTGATCAGAATAATGGTGAATGTGCAAACAAAGTTGTTTCAGATATCTTATAATAGGAGTTGCACTGTTTAATATTGAACCATCAATCATGAAGCACAATTTAGCCCTTTTCGTAATCCTTGTCATTACCGGTGTTCTCGGAGTCGGTTGCGGTGTCATTAATAAAGGCACGGACGGTTTAACCATCACGCAGGCTATACCGGCGCATTCGAGGATGTTGATCCGCATAGAAGATGAATCAGCTTTTAAATTAGACATTGAAAATCAATCCAATGATACCCTCACGTTGGAACGAAAAGGGTTGGACAATCTAATGATTACGAAAGCCAGCATTAAAGCGATCATAGAGCCGGATGCTGGGGCGTCCTTGTCAAATCCAACTGCCCGGGACGTCAAGGTGAAGTTGAAAGTGTACGACCACAAGTCTAAGGTAATTCACAGTGTGGAAGCGATAAAGGCGGAAGCCAAACCCGCACCGTAGCTTCTATACATTTATGGGCGCGCTAAAAACGACGTGGTTTACTAAGAGTACCTTCAAAAAGGGCATTATGGTGCCAAGCTTGATCTTTATACTGGCCATTACATTTGTTTCCAGCTTCTTCCCGCAACAAGCCGGGCTGTATCTAGGTGTTGTGCAGGAATGGATTTTCATCAACCTGAATTGGGTATATGTATGGGTGGTAACGATTTTCGTGCTATTTCTATTATTCTTGTTTTTCAGTAAGTACGGCGCGATCCGACTTGGTGATAATGATTCTGAGCCAGAATATTCCTTCTTCTCCTGGATTTCCATGCTTTTTGCTGCCGGTATGGGCATCGGACTCATGTATTTTGGTGTTGCAGAACCCATAGGTCACTTTTCAGATCCAACATTTGCTGCGCTTGACGAAGTTAAACGCGCCAAGAATGCACAACTTTATACTTTCTTTCACTGGGGTATCCATGCATGGGCAGTTTACGGTGTTGTCGGATTATCACTCGCATACTTTACGTATCGATATCGGCTCCCACTATCACTACGCAGTTGCTTTTATCCGATCTTAAAAAATAGGATCAATGGTTCTGCCGGAGATGTAATCGATACCTTCGCTTTATGTAGTACGTTTTTTGGGATAACGACAACTTTGGGTTTCGGTGTAGTGCAACTTAATGCAGGCCTTGTCGAACTCGGTTTAATGAAGGAAGCCGGATTCAGTTATCAAGTGGCGATTGTGTTCGTCATCATGACCGTCTCCATAGCGTCTGCAACATCAGGCGTAAACAAGGGTGTTAAGTTTTTGAGCCAGCTAAATATCATTCTCGCACTTGCTTTTTTGTTGTTCATATTGATCTGTGGCCCGACGGTTTTTCTGCTGGGCTCGTTATCTGAAGGTATTGGCTATTACCTTTCACAGTTCTTCAGTCTGGCATTTAATACCCATGCCTATGAACCTGAAACGCAGCAGTGGTTCTTCAACTGGACTGTCTTGTATTGGGCATGGTGGATCTCCTGGTCTCCATATGTGGGCTTGTTTATTGCAAAAATATCTAAGGGGCGTACCATCCGTGAGTTTATCGGAGCCGTACTAATCATTCCCACCGCTTTTAACTTTTTGTGGATGACGGTACTCGGAAACAGTGCAACCTGGCTGGACCGCAATTCCGCTAACGGCCTGTTGAGTTCCATGGCGAATAGAGCCGATGAGCTGCTGTTTAAGTTCCTAGATCTGCTTCCTGCACCTGGAATCAGCAGCACTTTGGCAATTTTCATCATTTTTGTTTTCTTCGTTACGTCTGCTGACTCGGGCATCTATGTGATGAACAATATTGCCACGAATAATGCAATGAAGTCGCCCAAATGGCAAATGGTTTTCTGGGGCGTGCTGTTAGGCCTTCTGTCGCTTGTGCTACTTAATGCTGGCGGACTGGAATCACTGCAAACCATGACGCTGATTACCGCGCTGCCATTTTCTATAATCATGTGCATGTTCTGCTACAGTCTGGTAAAAGGTCTGGTTATAGACGACATTTACTATTCAAGGGCATATTCGCATGCTGCGAACAACTGGTCTGGTGAGTTCTGGAAAGAGAGACTACAGCGAATCCTGTCGTTTAAAAACCGGGAAGCGGTGGATGGCTTCATGCAGGACACGGTTAAAGTTGCGCTTGAGGAGCTCGCTGCAGCGTTTAATGCGAAGGGTGTAACGGCGGTCGTCAGTACTAAAGAAAGGCCTACAGCTATAGCGCTAACCATCAAACATGAGCAGTTGGAAGATTTTACCTACGGGGTTAGAACGGAGTCGAAAATCATATCTGAATTTCTCATGAACGAAGAAAACATTCCAGGCGTTGATGGTAACAAGACCTATATTCCAAAGACCTACTTTGGGGATAATAGGATAGGATACAACATCGAATACTTTAACAAGAATGAGGTAATTGCTGATGCATTAAAGCAATATGAACGCTTTATCCAGCTCAGCTCCGAGGTTAAAAACGAGTTGTTCACAGACAATACCTTGCGGGATCCACAAGCATAGACAGAAAGGCATCCATTACTAACATAATTTTTTATACTTTCGCCCCCTCAAAAAATTAAAGGGGACGCGCTATGGGAAAGTATTTGTATGGAATAGATTTTGGAACAACCAACTCGGCATTGGCAATTTACAATGAAGATACCGCTGAAATCCAGCATACGATCATTATTCCCTCTTTGATTTACTTTTTTGAGCACCGCCACGCCGATGGTAGTCCAAACTTTGTTGTGGGTGAAGAGGCGATTTCGGCGTACTTGAGTGAAGGCATGAAAGGCCGGTTTATCAAATCAGTGAAGCAGATTCTTTCGCGAAGCAGCTTCATTGAAACGCGCATTCAGAATGCCAGATATAACGCCTCGCAGCTCGTGGCCATCATCATCAGTGAACTTAAGACCCGTGCGGACCAGCTGATTGGTGAGTCTTGCAATAAGGCGGTAATTGGCAGGCCAGTGTTCTTCGATGATCACAATGTTCAAAAGGATACCCTAGCGCAGACAAGACTTACCAAAGCTGCGGAACTTGCCGGCTTTACCGATTTAAGGTTTCAATTTGAACCTATTGGTGCTGCATTTGCTTATGAGCGTACTTTAAAGAAAGCGGAGCATGTGCTTGTTGCGGATTTAGGGGGAGGGACCACTGATTTTACCTATCTGATTCTAGACCCGACCAAAGTAGGAGATAAGGACCGCAAGAACGACATGATGGCCACTGGTGGTATTTACATTGGTGGAGATAGTTTTGATGCTGCATTCATGTGGGAGCGTGGCACGCCATATTTTGGAAAATATACCGAGTATGAAGCCACACCCGGCAAGCGGCTGACGGTACCGAAATCATTGTTTGCGAACATCTGCTCCTGGGAACAGATGAACTTCTTCAATGGTCCACGCATTAAGAAAGATCTTGAGGACTATTATTATTTCTCCGGGAAGGATTCTAAGTTCAAAAACCTCATTACGTTGATTGATCATAATCTGGGGTATTCCGTTTTCAGATCAATTGAGCACACGAAAATTGAGCTCTCTGCGAATGATCACGCCCGGTTCATTTATAATCAGATGGACATCGTCATTGAAGAGGATATCGCGCTTGCTGAATATGGGCAAATCATCGGTAAGCATGTGGATCAGATTGCTGGTTACCTGGAAAATTTCCTGACAGACAACAAAATAGATCCCACGAAAATCGACAGCCTCTTCCTTACAGGCGGTACTTCTATGGTCGGTGCTATTCAGAAATTATTCAAGCGGCGCTTCCCCCATGTAAATCTTAATTCCGGTGATAACTTCAGGAGTGTTGCCACAGGGCTGGCGCTTAGCGGTTATCTTTTTGAAGATTAATTATAGTCCAACTCGCGCTCTACGATTTCTTTAGGCAGTACCTTTTCGAGTATAAGACGCTGCGCGCCATCAATATTTATGAACTTCCAATCGCGGCCCTTGTTGGAAGATATCGCAATAGATTTCTTCCTTGCTATTACGCTAAATTGGTCCTTATCAGCATTATACTGCACGTTGTTTGATCCAAATGTATTTGCAAGGGCCGCAACAGTCCTTGTTGAACGTGTTTCCTTTTGTTCTTTAGTTTCGGTTTCCTGCGGAATGAAGACCATTGACATATTGGTTGTATACCTTAGTTCGGAATAATAGCAGCTATCGATCATCTCTGGCGTACTGATGTTCAGCAGTTCCATATCCAGAATGGCGACTTTTACCTGTTCATTTGACAAGCCCACGCGCAATGCTTCAATAAGGCTTTCTTTAGGTACAACCTCGAACATTTTTTCGGGTAACATGTCTACCAGTTTAGCGTATTCGCCCTTTTGAGTGAGTTCAGCTAACCGTTTAAAGTCGCGCGCAATACTTTCTTTTAATGTTTGTGCCGAAACTGTGAATGATAGCAGGATAAAGAAGCTGCTTAAGAGCGTTGATTTTAAGGTCATTTTCTTACATGAAAGTTCAGGAACTAAGGTAAGATAAAACTTTATTGGAAAAATTATTTCTGTTTGTAAATCCATGGCGTTAGTTGTTGCGTAAATCAAGGCATAACATTAACCAACTATTAATAACCAAGCAATGGAAAATCAAGACATTTTAGAATCAGGGATTCAACGCCGTTCCTTTTTGCGGTATGCAGGAGCCGGTATGGCCGTTGTTGCACTAACTGCAGCAGGCTGTTCAAAAGACGACATGGTAGATCCGGTAACCGGTGCGGTTGACCTGGGATCTGGCGACATTGGCATCTTAAATTATGCTTATGCGCTTGAGCAACTTGAAGCGGCTTTCTACGAAGCAGTTATCAAGACGCCTTTTGCAGGCATGACCGAGACAGAGAAAATTTTCTTAACAGACATCCGGGACCATGAGTTGGCGCACCGCGATTTCTTCAAAGCAGCATTGGGCGACAAAGCCATTCCTGCGCTGGAGGTTAATTTTTCTGCTATCAATTTTAATGACAAGGCTTCGGTCCTTGGAACTGCAAAAGCTTTTGAAGACCTGGGTGTATCCGCCTATAATGGTGCTGGTAAATTGATAAAATCTCCTGATTACCTAACGCTTGCTGGTAAGATTGTTTCTGTAGAGGCTCGTCATGCGGCACTAATCCGTGACCTGATTGAAAATGGCAGCTTCGCTAACATGGAAGTTGTTGATGCCAATGGACTAGATGTGGCACGCACACCGAAAGAGGTTCTAGCGATTGCAAAAGCCTACATCAAAACTGAAATTACTGCCAATAACTTACCTTCTTAAACCAGAAATCATGAACATTGTAAATATATTATCAGAAATAGAAAAAGTAGACGGCGAAATCTATGAACGCCTGAGTCCACGTCGTGCTGCAATGAAGCAATTTTATGGCTTCGGTGCCAAGATTGCCGCTGCTGCAATTCCACTATCTTTAGGTTCGATGTTTAATAAAGCTTATGGTCAGTCTGCACCGGTAGCGGTTGAAAACGTATTGAACTACGCACTTACATTAGAATACCTTGAATATTATTTCTATCGCACTGGTTCAGGCACAAACGGATTAATTCCTGCAGGTCCTGGCGTTGGTGCCATTAAAACCATCTGTGATCACGAAATGCAACACGTGAACCTCTTAAAAGGTGCAATCACCGGATTGGGTAAAACACCGGTTTCATTTACATCGGCTAACTTTGACTATACCGCAAAGGGTACCTTCCCAACGGTTTTCTCAGATTATAAGACTTTCCTTGCTGTAGCACAGGCGCTTGAAGATACGGGTGTAAGAGCTTATAAGGGGCAGGCGGTGAACCTGATGTCTGCACCAGGTGTATTGCAAACGGCACTACAAATTCACTCGGTTGAAGCTCGTCATGCTTCACACATCCGCCAGATGCGCCGTGCACCCGCAGGTGGTGGCCTAACAGCCATGAAGCCATGGATTACAGGTGCAAATGATAGTGGAGTACCACAAGTAGATGCGGTTTATAAAGGTGAAGATAATACAACCCAGGGAGGTGTTAACATCAGAAACCTTGGCTATAGCGAAAGAGCTGCGACAGAAGCATTCGATGAAACGTTGACCATGGCTGAGGTAAATGCCATAGCAAGCTTGTTTATCAAATAAGACGATCTTTGTTAGGTTGTTGAGGGTAGCTGTAGTGGCTACCCTTTTTTGTTTGATTTTTGCAGCTTATCGTTTGATGATTGCATCGGCAAGGGTATTTCGGTGCCATACCTTTGTGATCAATCAAATTAGCATAACATGGAAAATCAAAAAGTATGGTTCGTTACAGGTGCTTCGAAAGGACTTGGACTTACCTTAGTTAAGAGATTAATTGATCAGGGATTTAGTGTGGCTGCAACGTCCCGTCGTCTCAATGACCTCGAAAAGGAGGTAGGCAAACACGAGCAGTTTTTACCACTTGAGGTGGATTTAACCAATGAAGCAAGTGTTTCAGCAGCATTAACATCTACTATTTCGAAATTCGGCCGCATTGATGTGGTGGTCAACAATGCAGGGTATGGTTTAGTGGGTGGACTAGAAGAGTTAAGTGATCAGGAAAGCAGGGGCAATTTTGACATCAATGTTTTTGGAATGCTGAACGTAATCCGAAATGTGTTGCCTCAAATGCGCAAACAATCTTCCGGACACATTTTTAACATTGCTTCTATAGGGGGATTCATCGGAACTTTCCCTGGCTTTGGCATTTACTGTGCAACGAAGTTTGCCGTCCATGGATTATCGGAATCGCTGTCTACAGAGGTAGAACCAATGGGTATTAAGGTGACCATCGTTTCACCTGGATACTTTAGAACTAACTTTCTGGATGCTTCTCTAGCAGTACCTGCAAATCCGATTGAGGCTTACGCTGCGGTACGCGCTTCACAATCCATGCATCAGGATCAGATTAATGGCAATCAGCCGAATGATCCTGAAAAGGCAGCAGCGGTATTAATCGCGGCAGCAGCACTTGATCAAGCACCTTTGCATCTGTTTTTGGGTGATGATGCGTATCAGATGGTTGATCAGAAGATTAAAAATGTCGTACAGGAGATGGAAGTGCTAAAAGCGTTGGCAACCTCAACAGCTTTCAGCAGTTAGGTGTTCTTACGCCAGGTATTCCTGCATGGACCTGCAGGGATACTTCTTTTGTTTAATTTGTAGTAATTTCGAATGATGGACAAAGCACAAAGTATCGAGTCGTTTTACAAGTCTAAGTTGAATTGTATTCCCGAAAACCTCAAAAAGGAGATGGGGCATTTCAATGTGTTTGTGCTGGATGACTTTGTGGGCTGTCACGCTAAACCGATACCCTATAGCCGTAAAGATTTCTACAAGATTAGCCTTATTGAAGGCCGGAACAACATTTACTATGCAGATAAAACTGTGGTGATAGATGAGTTTGCCTTGCTGTTTGCAAATCCGCAGGTGCCATACACATGGGAGTCTCTGGATGATGATCAAAGTGGTTTCTTTTGCATTTTCACTGAGGCGTTTTTTCAGCAGTATGGCAATTTCAAGGAATATCCGGTGTTTAAACCAGGCGCTGATGCTGTTTATACTTTAAATGCGGATCAACGTCAGGCCGTAAAAAATATCTTCTCCCGGATGTTTGAGGAGATCGCAACGGATTATGTGTACAAGTATGATGTGCTGCGAAGTCAGGTGTTTGAGCTTATTCATAGTGCCTTGAAGTTTCAGCCTGCACAATCTAATCCGTTGAGTAAGCAGAAAGCTTCCTTGCGGGTAGCATCTTTGTTTATTGAACTGCTGGAACGACAGTTTCCTATCGAGTCGCCCAGGCAGCAAATGAAGCTACGGACGCCCGCGGAATTTGCAAATCACCTATGCATACATGTAAACCACCTTAACCGTTCTCTGAAAGAAGCTACGGAGAAGACTACGACGCAGCTAATCGCGGCGCGTATATTACAGGAAGCACGTGCATTACTCAAACATACAGATTGGAATATTTCCGAGATCGCCTGGTGCTTAGGTTTCGAAGAACTACCACATTTCATCAACTTCTTCAAAAAGAATATACATCAGACGCCCGGTTCCTTCCGAAACGTTTAGGTCTATATTCCCTTTGTAGCCATATACTGATGCGTTGTCAACTCAGTTATATGCTTCGCTTGTTTAATGATGTGTTCATGGATTTTTGTTTAGAAATGCGTGAACCGAAATTAGAAAAGCTGAAGGTTTACTGCGTTGTTATTGCCTGCGCCTGCAGCAGGTTTTGAAATTACCCGCGCTTTCTGCTTACTGATCCAGGTTTTGTACTGATCTGCTGCAATGGGCTGTTTCAATAGCTCGAGGGATTGCTGCATCTGCAATAGGCGGTGCTCAACGGTTTGTCTGAACTTAATCAGGAGCTGCTGAAGGTGTTGCTGAACCTTTGTTTTTGCTTTTACACGAATGTTCTTATTGAGAGGATTCAAAACCAGCGTCGTCAGCTCTTTGTTGAAGTAAAGAAAAGCGGCTTCAAGTCTGCTGCTTAATTGTGCCTGATCAAAGCCCTTTGTTTCATGAAGTGACAACAATTGGGTATGGAACTTTGCAAGCAATGTACCCAGGTTTTCCAGGGATTGCTCCATTTGGGTTAAGGCAATTTGAAGCTCGGGCAAGCTGGCTTTCTTCAGGTCCGCGTTGTTGAGCAGTGCTGCCAAAGCATCCTGAATGCTAATTAAAGTGTAGTTCCGGAGCACAAGCTGGAGGATAAATCTTTCCTGAGCCGTCGTAATGCTGTTGTTCAGGACTTCAGCTGTTGCAGGTTTCATAAAATTGATAACCTCCGGATTTGAGCGAAGACTTTCTGTACTGATCTTTGACCTAAGGATAAGTCCATCTAGAGTTCTTACGCGACTTAGTGCCACATAAACCTGCCCGGCGATAAAGGATTTACCAGCATCAATGATCGCATGGTCGAAGGTAAGTCCCTGGCTTTTGTGGATGGTTACAGCCCATGCAAGCTTAATGGGATATTGTGTGAATTCGCCAACTTGCTGCTGCATGATATCATCTTCGCCCTCGGCTTTATACTCAAAAGATTGCCATGCGCTTTTCTTTAGCAACATGTCTTCTTCACCGGGGAATGCAATATAGATTTCCGTTGCATCAATGGAGATCGACTTGATTTTGCCAATTTTTCCATTGTAGTACCTGCGGTTTTCGCCCACATCGTTTTTAATGAACATCACCTGTGCACCTGCTTTTAACTTTAGGGTTTGTTCTGCTTGCAGGCCAAGATCGCGGAAAGCGCCGGTGATTTCACCTTCAAAAGTATATTCCTGCCCAGATAGTGCTTCCAGTTTCTGTTTGTTGATGGCGTTTGCTTCCGCATTGTGGGAAGTAATGATGATTGGATTCAGATCTTCCGTAGCCTGAAATTCCGGGTCATAGCGTTCATTGAGCAATTTAAGGCTGGTTTCGGTGATCGTATTGTTACGAATGTCATTCAGGATGTTAATGAAAGCTGGTTCCGTTTGGCGGAACACCTGCGTGAGTTCTACCTGAAGCACCGGATGCCGGCGGATGACATGAGCATCGAAGAAATAAGGGGAGGCATATGCACGGTTCAAGAACGACCATTCTTCTCTCTTTGTAACTGGCGGAAGTTGATAGAGATCCCCAATCAGCAAGAGCTGTACACCCCCGAATGCTTCATTTGTGCCTCTGACCTTCCTGAGAATGGCGTCAATAACATCAAGCAAGTCACACCGCACCATGGACACCTCATCAATAACCAGTAACTCCAATAGGCGAAACAAGTCCATCTTGTCCTTACCGTAGCTTAACTCACCGACCATCGACTGGATGGAGAGTATACCCGATTGCAGGTTTTCGAGACTGATATCTCCGGGGAAAAAAGATCCTGGAGGCAGTTGGAAGAAGGAGTTGATGGTGGTACCCTTGGCATTCATTGCGGCAACGCCTGTTGGTGCCAGGATTGCCATTTTTTTAGTTGTGCTGTCTTGTATCTTTCTCAACAGCGTTGTTTTACCAGTACCCGCCTTTCCTGTCAGGAAGATGTTCTGATTTGTATATTCAATGAAATCTAAAATTTTCTCAGCAATGAAGTTTGATGGTGCAGCATCGGTCATGCCGCAAATTTACGAGAAATAATGCTTTTCAGTTTTGTAGATTTAAGAGAGTTGCTCTACTATACGTTATAAATATTGCTCAAATTAGGAAGGAATGTGTGAAATTTTCACCGTTTTACCTTTGTATATTGAAAATTTAAATTACATTTGGGCTTACCCTTTAGGGGGTATGTTTTTCATAGGTAGATGTAGGGTCGAATACTTGTATTCGGCCCTTTTTTTATGGCATAGCTTATGTATCTGTTTTAACTCATGAGAAAAAAGAAAATCATTGTTGCCGTGACCGGCGCAAGTGGCTCCATTTACGCAAAACTGTTGTTGGATGGCTTAGCGCAAATGCAGGATCAGATTGAGCGCGTAGGGGTAGTCATGTCTGACAACGCAAAAGAAGTGTGGCGCTTTGAGTTGGGTAATGAAGATTACGACGATTACAACTTTGACTTCTACGGTAAAATGGATTTTAATGCGCCATTCGCATCCGGCTCCGCAAAGTTTGACACAATGATTATCATTCCCTGTTCAATGGGAACGCTTGGGCGAATCGCTACGGGAGTATCAAATGACCTGATCACCCGTGCTGCAGATGTGGTTCTGAAAGAGCGCAGAAAATTGATCGCCGTTGTTCGCGACACCCCTTTCAGCCTGATACACATTAACAATATGAAAGTAGTCACCGAAGCTGGTGGCATCATTTGCCCGGCAAATCCTTCATTTTACAGCATGCCAAAAACCATAGAAGAGGTGGCGCAAACCGTTGTAAGTCGTGTTATTGATCTCGCTGGTTTGGAACAGGATAGCTATCGCTGGAATGAGTGATTATTAGAAAAAAGGCTATCTTTGCACATTCAAAATGAAGAAAGTTGCATTTTATACATTAGGTTGTAAGTTAAATTTTTCAGAGACATCTTCCATTGGTCGACTGTTTACTGATGCTGGCTATTCGGTTGTAGAATTCACCGAAGGTGCAGATGTCTACGTCATTAACACCTGTTCTGTTACAGAGCATGCAGATAAGAAGTGCCGAAAGGTTGTTAAAGAGGCCTTGAAGTACTCACCAAATGCTTACGTGACGATTGTAGGCTGTTATGCGCAGTTGAAACCACAGAAGATCGCAGAGATTGAAGGTGTGGATATGGTGCTTGGTGCAGCGGAGAAATTCCGTATTGTAGAATTTATCTCCGATCTGACTAAACAGCCGAAAGCGGTTATCCACCAACAAAATATTGAGAAAGTAAACCACAACTTCATTGCCGCTTATTCTATTGGCGACAGAACAAGGACCTTCCTTAAGGTTCAGGATGGTTGTGATTATCCTTGTACATACTGCACGATTCCATTGGCCAGGGGTGGCAGCAGGAGTGATACCATTGAAAATGTGGTGAACCGCGCAGCCCAGATCTCAGCGAGTGGCGTTAAAGAAATTGTACTCACTGGTGTAAACCTTGGCGATTTCGGCATTCGTAACGGCCAGCGGGAAGATAAGTTCTTCGATCTGGTACGTGCACTGGATGAGGTAGACGGCATTGAACGGATTCGGATTTCTTCTATTGAGCCAAATTTGTTAAGCAATGAAATCATTGAGTTTGTTGCAACATCGAAACGCTTTGTGCCACATTTCCATATTCCATTGCAATCCGGTTCAAACAAGATATTAGGTTTGATGAAACGACGTTACCGTCGTGAATTATACACGGAACGTGTTGCTGCAATTAAGGCCGTAATGCCGGACTGCTGTATTGGTGTTGACGTGATCGTTGGTTTTCCGGGAGAAACGCAGGAAGACTTCTTAGATACTTACCAGTTTTTAAATGGTCTGGATGTTTCATACCTGCACGTGTTTACCTATTCGGAACGTGAACAAACGGTTGCTGCGGAGCTTCCAGGCGTAATCCCGGGCAGTACACGGGCAGATCGCAGTAAGATGCTACACATCTTATCTGACAAGAAAAGAAGAGCTTTCTACCAGTCGCAAATCGGTACAGTTGGTGAAGTGCTTTTTGAAGATGACCAGAAAGGTGGTTTTATGCATGGCTTTACCAAGAACTATGTGAAGGTAAAAGCTAAATATGATCCCGTAATGGTGAATGAGCTTAAAATGGTTCAACTATTATCCATTACTGCAGATGGTGAGGTTGAAGTTGCCGAAGCAGAAGCTGTTTTACATCATTAATCCTATATTCGCATAAACTACATTATTATATGTTCCCTACCGTTTCGCATTTTTTAGAATATCTTTTCGGCGTTCAGATACCTTTACCATTTAATACTTTCGGCGTTTTTGTTGCGCTGGCATTCATTGCCGGGTATTGGGCTTTTACGAAAGAAATGCAACGTAAGGAGTCGCTTGGGATTTTACATCCGAGAAAGCGGACATACGTAATCGGGAAAAAGGCAACTACAACAGAGATGGTCATGAATGGAATTTTTGGATTCCTAATCGGCTACAAACTCGTTTATGCCTTAATAAACTACAGCTTATTTGTCTACGACGCGCAAACGGTGTTGCTGTCGACAAAAGGAAATATCCTCGGCGGATTGGCTTTTGCGGGTTTGTTCATTTACTGGGACGTTCAGGAAAAGAATAAACATAAGCTTGATAAACCAAAGAACGTTGAAGTAACAGAGTATCCACATCAGTTAATGGGCAACCTGATTGTCTGGGCTGCTGTCTGGGGCTTTCTGGGTGCTAAGATTTTTGATAACCTGGAACACTGGGATACCTTTATACAGGATCCAATTGGCGGGCTATTGTCATTCAGCGGGTTGACCTTTTATGGTGGACTGATTTGCGGTGGTGCTGCGGTAATCATTATTGCCAGGAAAAATGGCATTAAACCGTTGCACATGCTGGATGTTGGCGGTCCTGGAATGATGCTGGCTTACAGCGTTGGCAGGATTGGCTGCCATATGTCTGGAGACGGTGACTGGGGAATTGTAAATTTAAATCCAAAACCATTTAGCTGGTTGCCAGACTGGCTTTGGGCTTATACTTATCCGAATAACGTTGCTATGGAAGGGGTGAAGATCCCGAACTGTGTAGGTAAGTTTTGCTTCGAATTGCCACAACCGGTTTACCCAACGCCTTTGTATGAAGTTATTGCGGCATTTGTTATCTTCTTGATTCTTTGGCAGATCCGCCACAAGATTAAGTTGCCTGGGATGCTGTTTGGTATTTACCTGATGTTTAACGGATTGGAGCGTTTCTTAATCGAGCTTATTCGTGTGAATACAAAATATCATGTGGGAGACATCGCCTTTACACAAGCGGAACTGATCTCTTCTATTCTATTTATTTCTGGCCTGGTTATGGTATTATTCGCCATCAAGAACAAGGAAAAACACGCTAACTACTAAATCGGTACGCATGGATTATGAATTGTTATGCACCCAGGTTTTGGGCATTGTTCGTCTGACCGGTAATTTTATCCGCAAGGAATCAATGTCTTTCGACAGCAGCAAAGTTGAGTTTAAAGGGCTGAATGATCTGGTATCGTATGTAGATAAACAAGCAGAACGTATTCTGGTAGACAATCTTTCTGAGCTGCTGCCGGAATCTGGCTTCATCACGGAAGAACAAACTATAAATAAGCAGGGTGAGGTTTACAACTGGATCATAGATCCGCTGGATGGCACCACGAACTTTATACATGGCATACCGACATATTCAGTAAGCGTTGCCTTGTATGCGAATGATGAGCCGGTGATTGGCGTTGTATACGAAATCAATCGTGGGGAAATGTTCTATGCCTATAAAGGTGGAGCAGCTTATTTGAACAATAAAGTCATTCAGGTTTCTACCAGAACCGCAGTTGCTGATACACTGCTTGCAACGGGCTTCCCATATTATGATTTCGAGAAGCAGGCGCAATATATGGCTTTATTTACCGAGTTGATGCGAAGCTGTCATGGCTTGCGAAGGATTGGATCTGCTGCGGTAGATCTTGCTTATGTAGCATGTGGCCGCTTTGATGCTTTTTTCGAGTATAATCTTAATGCCTGGGACGTTGCTGCCGGTGCTTTCATCGTGCAACAGGCTGGAGGTAAAGTAATGAATTTTTCTGGGGGTGCCGAGTTTATTGAGAGCAGGGAACTACTGGCTACAAACAGCAGGATTGATGCGGAGCTACTTGGATTTATCCGGAATCATTTTAAAGCGTAGCTTAAAAAATATAGACATAAAAAAACCCGCGAAGCGGGTCTTTTTTTATGTTTTGTGATTTTCTATAATGCTTCTGAAACAACCTCTTTCACTTCAGGTACCATACGTTGAAGCAGGTTCTGAATGCCAGACTTCAAGGTAATTGTAGAAGAAGGACAACCGCTGCATGAACCTCTAAGTTCTACAGTTACAACGCCATCACCTTCATCAAACGACTTGTAGCTGATTGCGCCACCATCTTGTTCAACAGCAGGACGCACATAGTCGTGCAAGATCTGCTGAATTTTCTTCTCAATATCTGAACCCTCAAAGCTTGGTGCTTCATCGGATGTTTCTTCCTTGATTTTATATTCTGATTCTACCGCACCTTTAACAAACTCCTTCAGGATTGGTTCGATATCTGCCCAGTCTGCATCTTCAGATTTTGTTACGGTAACGAAATTACTAGCGAAAAACACACCTGTTACGAAGTTGAACTTGAACAGCTCTTTAGCAAATGGAGAGTGCTCTGCACTTTCTTTTGATGCAAAATCTTCACTGCCATTGATCAATAGTTTATTGACCATGAATTTCATTGTAGCAGGATTCGGGGTCTGTTCTGTATATACGTTGATCGTCATTGTCTTCTTTTTTCTTACAAAAATAATTAATAAACAGTCTAATCTAAGATATCGATGTCTGTTTTAGGTCATTATGTTTAAAACACACCAGTGTACGAAAATGGCGTAATCAGTTTTAGCTCCGCCTTTACCAGGTCGCTCACATCCAGTCCGTTGATGAACGTAGCCATGGTTTCTGCAGTGATTTTCTGGTTTGTTCTGGTAAGGTCCTTAAGCGCCTCATAAGGATTCGGATAAGCTTCTCTTCGTAGGATGGTTTGAATCGCTTCTGCAACCACTGCCCAGTTATTTTCAAGATCTGCATCAATAGCTTCGTTGTTCAAAATGATCTTGTTTAATCCTTTCAATGTTGAGCTGATGGTGATCATGGTATGTGCCATTGGTACACCGATATTCCTCAATACGGTAGAATCGGTAAGGTCACGTTGTAGTCTGGAGATTGGAAGCTTAGCGGCGAAAAATTCAAAGAGTGCATTCGCGATGCCTGCATTTCCTTCCGCATTTTCGAAGTCAATTGGGTTAACCTTATGTGGCATGGCTGAAGATCCAATTTCACCTTCTTTAATCTTTTGCTTGAAGTAGTTTTTTGAAATGTAGGTCCAGATATCGCGGTCAAGATCAATGATGATGTTGTTTATTCTTTTTAATGCGTCACATTGCGCTGCAAATTGATCATAGTGTTCAATTTGTGTAGTGTACTGTGAACGACTTAAACCAAGGGTGTTGTTTACAAACTCGTTTGAAAAATCTACCCAGTTGATTGCAGGGTAGGCGATGTGATGTGCATTGAAGTTACCTGTAGCACCACCAAATTTTGCAGCATTGGGAATGTTCTTCAGGTTCTGCAGTTGAATCTTGATTCGCTCTGCGAATACCATGAATTCTTTACCCAGTTTGGTAGGTGATGCTGGCTGGCCATGCGTGTGTGCAAGTAATGGCACATCTTTCCAGCTATGCGCAAGATCAGTAATTTTGGTAATCAGTTGTTCCAGGCCTGGATAGTACACCTCTTCAAGCGCTAACTTAAAGGTATAGGGGATAGCGGTATTATTGATGTCCTGAGAAGTTAATCCAAAGTGGATAAATTCTTTATAATCGGACAAGCTAAGTGCATCGAATTTATTTTTAATGAAGTATTCTACTGCCTTTACATCATGATTGGTCACCTTCTCAGTGTCCTTTACAGCTTGCCCATCTGCTTCATTAAAGTTGATGTAAATGCCCCTTAAAGCTTCGTACTGACTTTTATTGAAGTCTGCAAGGCCTGGAAGTCCGGCATTGCACAGCGCGATGAAATATTCAATTTCTACAAAGACGCGGTATTTAATAAGAGCAGATTCTGAGAAGTAGTTGGCGAGGTTTTGGGTTGTTAACCTGTAACGTCCATCAACCGGGGAGATGGCTTGAAGTGCAGAGAAGTTCATGAAAAAGGGTCTATTGATACGCTGCAAAGGTAACATTAATTGTTAATGCATAAAAAAAGAGGCTTCCGGTTAGGAAAGCCTCTTTTTTTATGGGTAAAGTTAAATTATGGTTTAACTTCAGTTGTAGAAGTTTCAACTTTAACAGTTGTATCTTGAACAGTTGAGTCAGTGATTACAGTGTCAGTTGCAGTAGTATCAGTGATGATTGCAGAAGAATCAGTCATTGTAGTATCGTTTCCTGAACCAGAACCTTCTGAGCTACAAGCTGCTACTGATAAAGAGATTGCTAAAGCTAAAAAGCCAAATTTAAATAAGTTTTTCATTTCAATTCTGTTTTAAATAATTAATTAATTTTACT
>Ga0265798_10001760_pt1 | contig 32896 bp, 23 predicted proteins | sample P3T30metagenome_FD_192430 | JGI IMG/M metagenome (GOLD analysis project Ga0265798, IMG submission 192430) | Plant litter microbial communities from East Loma Ridge, Irvine, California - P3 T30 | ecosystem: Environmental > Terrestrial > Plant litter > Unclassified | place: USA: California... | reverse complement strand
ACTAAGGCCAGGCGCAAGGATGTCCTTCCCGGACACCCCGCCGGTTAGTGATTGATTCAGGTCGGCAGGTCTCCTGACTGGCACGTCATCGCCTGACTCCGGCCTTCCCGGGGATCACCCAGTGGCAGTGGTGGAGCTGGCTCGATGCCTACAGTTGCGGGGGCAGTTTCGTTTCGGCTCGTGGCGCGAGGCGGGCGAATTCCCTATTAGTTCCTCTCGGAAACCGACGGGCGGCATGTTAAACGATAAGGGATGGGCTCGCTATGGCTTTACACGCAGGCGTTGCAGGCTGTTGATCAGGTGCAGACGCATGGCTGCCCGGGCGGCGTCGCGATCCTGATGGGCGATAGCGTCGAAGATCTGTTCCTGCTCGCGCTGCTGAATATGAGGATCGTCTTCCATCTGCAACGACGTGACGTTGCCGAAACCACTGCGCGCGCGCGGCAGAATGCTGCTGCCCAGCTGGTTCATCACATCTGTGAAGAAACTGTTGGCGGTGCACAGGGAAATGCGCCGATGGAATTCGTAATCGGCCTGCAGGGTGTCCTGGCCGGTCCGTACGCAGCGGTGCAATTCGTCGAGCGCCTGACGAATGGCGCTCAATTGTTCGGGCGTACGACGTTGTGCAGCCAGCGCAGCAGCTTCGGGCTCAAGGCTCAGTCGCAATTCTATGATTGCCACGGCGTCGCCGGGTGTGCCGATGGACAGCTCATCCGACTGATCGGCCCTGGCCTCGGAGGCGTCGACCACGAAGGTGCCGATGCCATGCCGGGTCTCGACCAGTCCTTCTGCCTGCAGGCGTGACATGGCTTCACGGACAACGGTACGGCTGACCCCGGTTTCACGAATGATCACCTGCTCGGTGGGCAGTTTTTCGCCGCTCTGGATCTCGCCTTCGCGAATTTTGCGGGCGAATTCGGCGACCAATTGCTGGGTCAGGCTGGAACGGCGGCCTTTCGGGGATGCGGTAGGTTCCATGGCGGGTGATCAGGTCCGTGTCGGGGCGCTGAGTATAACCTCACTCAGAGCGTGTTTTGTGCGGGGATCGCAGCCTATACTCGGGTATTCGATAGACATGAGGCTGCAATGTCGGACAACGCGCTTTCCTCGCAAAAGAATCACCGCCGCCTGGCTGAAACCCTGGTCGACCGCTTTGCCCAGCGCATGCGTGACGGTGTGCTTCAGCGTGGCGAGAAGCTGCCTTCCGAGCTCAATATCATGGAGGCCGAGGGTGTCAGCCGCACGGTGGTGCGCGATGCGTTGTCGCGGATGCAGGCGGCGGGGCTGGTGGAAACGCGTCATGGGGTCGGGACCTTCGTGCTCGATATGCCACCGCCGGAAGGGTTTTCCGTCGGGCCTGCCACCATTGTCACGGTGGCGGATGTACTGAACCTGCTGGAGTTTCGTCTGAGTCTTGAAGTCGAAGCGGCAGGTCTGGCGGCACAACGACGCAGTCCTGAAGCATTGCTGGAGCTCAAGCGGGCCTTCGACGCGCTGCTGGAAGGGCCGCAGAAGTCCGGAACGACCATCAACGCCGACTTTCAGTTTCACCTCAAGATTGCCAAGGCGTCGGGCAATGCCTACCTTATCGATATCATGAAACACCTCGGCACCAAGCTGATTCCCCGCACCCGCATGAACTCGGCCTACACCGGCCAGAGCGACCGAAACGCCTATCTGGCCGGTATCAATGCCGAACACCGGCAGATCTACAACGCCATTGCCGAAGGCAACGTCGACGCCGCTCGCTCGGCCATGTACCTGCACCTCAACGGCAGCCGCATGCGCCTGCGCAGGACGCAGGCCCTGTACAGCGACTGACATCGAAGGGACGCAGAGCGTCCCGGGCTGCATGCCGACGCGGAGCATCGGCACGATCAACTTTGTCAGCCTCACCTGATCGTTCCTCACGCTCCAGCGCTCATCGTTATTCACAAGTCATCTGGCTATCCGGAGAGACAGCGGCACTGACGTGCTTTTGTAGCGCGATGGCATGAACACCGCAGATCGCGACGTGGGTGAAGGCTGAGTCCTGGCGCTGATTCGGGGGGCAATCGGCATGGATGCCGATTGAGCTGCACTGGGCCATGGATGGCCCATTTGCAGCGACCCCCGAATCAGTGTCAGGACGAAGGAACCCCGGCGAAGCCGGGGCCGGAACCGGAGCAGCGGGCTTTGCCTACTTTGGCCCCTCAAAGTAGGTCGCCGAGGGGCGAAAAGGTGACTGGAGCCATGCGCCCGGCTCACTGAATCCGCAATCTGTGCCATCTGTGACGCGGAGCGTCACGGGCGGCATGCCCACGCGGAGCGATGGGCACGATCAGTGTTGGTGCGGACTTGTGTATAACGATGAGCGCTCCAGCGTGGGAATGCCTCTTCGGACGCTCCGCGTCCCGACGACCTGCGGCAGTGCTCGGCCAGCCCTCAAAGAAAGTTGTACTGCACGCCCACCCGCAATCTCAGCTGGCGCTTGTCGTCCTCGGAGTTGACCTTGATGTCGCCGACTTCGAAAAACGGCACCCAGTTCTTGTCCCATTTGTATTTGAAGGCTGCGTTCTGCTCATAGTCCGTCTTGTCGTTGTCGTAGCGGATGTAGTCGGCGTCGAAGTAGGTGAACTGGTACTCGTAGGACCAAGGGCCTTTGGTCGCGTAGTTGACCCAGACGTCGTAGCGGTTGACGGACTGATCGTTCATTTCATTGTCCGGCATGTCGCGGTTGACCCTGTCGCGGTCGAGCTTGATCGAGTCATAACGGTAGCGACTGGAAACACTCAGTTGATCGGTGACCTTGTAGCCGATTTTAAGACCCATCTTGTAAGCCGTGGAGCGCTCGATGCTTTCCAGTGCGAGGGAAGGGGTCAGCAGCCATTTGTCATTGAGCTTGTGCTGATAGCTGACCGTCAGTTCGTGGCCGTTGCCGACAGTGTTGTCGAACGCGACGTCTTGGCGATCACCCGCCGTTTTGTACTTCAGTTCACCTTCAAAGCCCCAGCCGCTGTCCAGCCGCGTGCCGAACTTCACCCGGTCGGCGTGCATGCGGGTGCTTTCTGCGTATTGGTGGCGATAGTTGATGTAGGCGCTGTCGGCATGGGTCCATGCGCTTGGGAACAGGGCGGCCAGGGAGAGCAAAGCGATTGATTTTTTCATTTTTTTATTCTTGTTCGAGTGAGAAAAAAGGTGTTTGGGCAAATCGCAGGCAGCCGGATCCGATGGCCGGTTCGGCCAGGGATCACGCTGTCAGCTGGGTTTGGCGGTATGCGGACCTGCAGCGGTCATCCGCTCGGGCGTACGTCCATGTCGCGGCTAGCCTGGATCAGCAGTCGTGAGTAGTCGTGCTGCGCCTGATCGTTGCTCAACTGGCTGCTGTCGAGGGTTTCCACGACTTGGCCCAGTTGCATGACGGCAACCCGGTCGCAGAGGTGCGCGACCACGCCCAGGTCGTGCGTCACCATCAGGTAGGTCAGGCCCTGCTGCTGACGAAGGTCCGCCAGCAGGTTGAGGATTTCAGCCTGCACCGAGACGTCGAGCGCCGAGGTGGGTTCGTCCAGCAGCAACACGCGCGGCTCCAGAATCAGCGCTCTGGCAATCGCGACTCGCTGACGCTGGCCACCGGACAGTTGATGCGGGTAACGAAAGCGGAAACTCTCGTTGAGGCCGACGCGGTTCAGCACGTCGCAGACGCGTCGGTCACGCTGATCGATCTTGTGGATGCTCAGCGGTTCCTTGAGGGCCGCGTCAATGGTGTGACGCGGGTGTAACGAAGCGTAGGGGTCCTGGAACACCATCTGCACGGTGCGGTAATGGCTGGCGTCGAGCTTGCGGCCGACCTGCTGGCCCGCCACGCTCAAGGCACCTGTCCAGTGGTGGTACTGCCCGGCCAGACAGCGCAATACAGTCGTCTTGCCCGACCCCGACTCGCCGACCAGTCCGAACGACTGGCCCTGTTCGACCTGCAGGTTGACGTCGCGCAGCACCTGATTCAAAGCAGCGCCCGTGCCGAAGCTCAGGTTCAGTGAATTGACTTCAATCATTGCCATGGGAGCGTTCTCAGTGAGTGAGCCAGAGGGGATCGCGCTGCAATACCGGCAGGCTGGCGCGTGGACGATCAAGGCTGGGCAGGGCAGCCAGCAGGCCCTGGGTGTACGGATGGCAGGCCTGATCCAGCTCATCGGCCTTGAGCGACTCCACAACGCGTCCGGCATACATCACCAGCACGCGGTCACAGAAATGCCGCACCATGTTCAGGTCGTGACTGATGAAGATCAGCCCCAGGTCCCGCTCGCTGACCAGCTCTTCGAGCACATTGAGGACCTGGCGGCGTACCGACACGTCCAGCGCCGAGGTCGGTTCGTCGGCGATGATCACCTGTGGATCGGTGATGACCATCATCGCGATCATGATCCGTTGTCCCATACCGCCCGACACCTCGTGCGGGTACAACTCGCAGACCCGCGCCGGTTCGCGGATGTGCACCTTGGCGAGCATGTCCAGCGTGCGTTCGCGGGCTTCCTTGCGCGACACCCTGTGGTGCGCCAGATAGGCCTCGGCGATCTGCTCGCCGACCTTGATCACCGGATTGAGCGAGTATTTGGGGTCCTGCATGATCATCGACATGCGTCGGCCGCGAATGCCCTGGATCTGTTTTTCACTGCATTCGAGCAGATTGACGTCGCCGAAACGCAGGGTTTTGGCCGTGATCCGTGCGCTGGCCGGGTGCAGGCGCAACAGGCTGCGCCCAACCGTGGATTTGCCCGAGCCGGACTCGCCGACAATCGCCAGCTTTTCGCGGCCCAGCGTGAACGATACGTCGCGAACCGCCGCCGTGGTCTTGCCGGCGTTGTGGAACTCGACCCGCAAATCTTCTACCGCAAGCTTTATCTGAGACATGGTTATCGTCCTTGTTATTGTCATTCGCTGCGTGGATCGAGTACATCGCGCAGGCCATCGCCAAGCAGGTTGAACGCCAGGCTGACCAGCATGATGGTCGCGCCGGGCGCTGCCACCAGCCACCAGCTTTCCAGCATGTAGCGGCGACCGCTGGAGATCATTGCGCCCCATTCCGGTAGTGGCGCCTGGGCGCCAAGCCCGAGAAAGCCCAGCGCGGCAGCGGTGAGGATGATGCTGGCCATGTTCATGGTCAGGCGGATGATCACCGAGGACAGACACATCGGAATGATGTGACGGCCGATGACCCGTACCGACGAGGCGCCTTGCAGCTTCACAGCGACCACGAAATCGGCGTTGCGCAGCGACAGGGTTTCGGCCCGCGCCAGACGTGCGATGGGCGGCCAGGCGGTGAGCGCGATGGCAATCACCGCATGTTCCAGACCTGGACCCAGTGCCGCGATGAAGGCCAGCGCCAGCACCAGGCTCGGGAACGAGATGAAGATGTCGGTGATGCGCATGAACAGGCTGTCGACCCAGCCGCCGAAGTAGCCCGACACCGTGCCGATCAGCAGGCCGATGGGGCCGACGATCACGGTCACCAGCATCACGATGTACAGCGTGATGCGCGAGCCGTACACCAGACGGCTGAACACATCACGGCCGTACTCATCGGTACCGAACCAGTTCTGCGCACCAGGGCTGCGCAGCGCGGCCGACAGGTCCTGAGCGAGCGGATCGTGGGTTGCGATCCAGGGGGCGAACAGGGCGACGATCATCAGCGTGCTGATCACGATCAGTCCCGCCAGGGTCATCGGGTTGCGCAGCAGGAAGCGCATCAGTTTTGCGCTGCTGGTGGCGAAGGCCGCAAGGCTTGAAGTCGGGGCCTGAAACGTCGATTTGGCGCTGCTTGTCATGGAAGTCGTCATCAGCGGGTTCTCGGGTCGAAGACTTTGTAGAGGGCGTCACTGATCTGGTTCAGGACCACGAAGATCAGGCCGATCAACAACACGCAGGCCATCACTGCATTCATGTCGCCCAGCAACAGGCTGCTGGTCAGGTACTGGCCGAAGCCGGGCCAGGAGAAGACGGTCTCGATCAGCACCGCACCTTCCAGCAGGCCGCCGTAGGCGAGGGCGACGATGGTCAGCAACTGCACACGAATGTTGCGGAACGCGTGGCCCCAGACGATGCGCCGTTGCGACAGGCCTTTTACCCGGGCGGTGATGATGTATTCCTGCGACAGCTGTTCCAGCATGAAGCTGCGGGTCATGCGGCTGATGTAGGCCACCGAGTTGAAGCTCAGAATCACCGCAGGCAGCAGGATGTGGCGCAGCGCACTGCGAAACGCCTCCCAATCGCCGGACAGTGCGGTGTCGATCAGCAACAGGCCGGTGCGGGTTTCGATCAGGCCGTCGTAGGCCAGGCCGATGCGTCCGACGCCGCCGGCCCATCCCAGCCAGGCATAGAACACCAGAAAGGCCATCATGCCGAGCCAGAAGATCGGCGTTGAGTAACCGAACAGGGTAATGACCCGCGCGACGTGATCGCCGGCGCGGCCCTGATGAGTCGCGGCGTAAACACCCAGTGGCAGGCCGATCAGCACGCCGAACAGGATGGCCAGGGTGGCCAGTTCCAGCGTGGCCGGGAACACTCTGGCGATGTCTTCGATCACCGGATGGCCGGTCAGCAGCGCCTTGCCCAGATCACCGTGCAACAGGTCCTTGAGGTACATGACGAACTGGGTGGTCAGTGGCTTGTCCAGCCCCAGTTCCTGATAGGCCTGGGCATAGGCGGCCGCGTCTGCATCCGGTCCGACGATGGCCAGTACCGGGTCCAGCGGCATGACCCGGCCGATGAAGAAAGTGAGCAACAGCAGGCCGAACAGGGTCGCCGCCACTGATCCGCTGCGACGGGTGCCGTTGGCGACCCGACTGCTCCAAAATGAAATCGATGCACTCGACATGGTGTATTCCTGCCTTGGCTTGAGCGAATGAACGCGTGTGTTCAGCGTTGCTTGTAGACGTCACGCAGGCGCGTGGTGGCGGCGCTGTGCCCCAGGTATTCGCGCACGTCGGCGTGAATCACCACCTCGTCCGTCATCTGCGACACCGGCATGATCGGCCCGGCTTTCTGGTCGTAGAGGGTCTGGATGCGCTGGTAATCCGCCAGTTGCTGCGCGGCATCGCGTTCACGCTCGGCCTGCTCGATCAGTTGATTGATCTCGGCGTCATAGAACGAGGTGCGCCAGCCCTGGAAGTTGCTCAGCCTGGCTTCCTCGCGGTTGTCCGGGTTGTAGATCAGTGCGCGCAGGCTGGAGTGAGGATGACGTTCGGCACCGCCGCCGCCACGGCCGACCAGGATGTCGAAGCGCCGATCACGCATCGCGCCGTAGATCTGGTTGCCGGTGCCGGTGATGATGTTGGCGTGAATGCCGGCCTGAGCGAGGGTCGATTGCAGGCTGGTGGCGATGTTGATGAAGGGCGAATCGGTCAGCGAACGAATAGTGATCCTGAAGCCATCCGGGTAACCGGCCTCGGCCAGCAGGCGTTTGGCTTTCGCGACATTCAGCGCATAGCCAGGATCGTCGAGGCGGGCAGCCAGACCCAGTTGCAGCGGGCGCTGGTTGATCACGCCATAGTGCGGCATGACCACATTGTTGATGCCCTGATAGTCGATCAGCGAGCGAATGGCCTGACGCACGCGAATGTCCTTGAACAGGGGCTGCTCCATGCTCAGGGCGACGTAATAGATCGTGCCGCGCGGAATGGTCTGCACCGTGACCTCGTCCGAGCGGGTCAGCGCCTTGATGTCGGTGGCGGCCATGCCGCGTGCCACGTCCAGATCACCACGCTCGACCATCAGACGCAGGGCCTGGGACTCGGTCATGTTACGCATGATCACCCGCCGCATCTTGGCCGGGCCGCGCCAGTACGTGTCGAAGCGGCTCATCAGGATCACGTCGTTGGCGCGCCAGATGTCCAGCTTGAAGGCGCCGGAACCGGCGGTGTTGGTGGTCAGCCAGCCTGCGCCCAGGTCATCGCCTTTGGCGTGCTGCAGGGCAGTGACGCGGTCGATGATGAAGGCACTCGGCGAGGTCGCCAGCGTATTGAGCACCAGCATCGGGTCGGTGGCTTTGGGCAGGTCGAGGACGAAGGTCGATGGGCCTTCGGCGCGCATCAGCTCACCGACATTGCTGGCGGTGTAGCCGTAGGCTTTCCAGGTGGAAGCCAGCGCCTTGTTCAGCGTCACCACACGTTGCAACGACCAGGCGACATCCTGAGCGGTCAGCGGGTTGCCGGAATGAAAGGCGACGCCCGTACGCAGGTGAAAGGTCAGACGCATACGGTCGGGACTGATTTCCCAGCGCTCGGCCAGGGCAGGGATCAACTGGTCCGGTCTGGCGGCGTCCTGCTCCAGCAGCATGTCGTAGACATTGGAATTGACCTCGGCCACTTCCAGTCCGGTGGCACCGGCAGGATCGAGTGACAGCAGGTTGATCATGCTCATGCCGACCACCAGTTGATCCACCGGTGTTTCACCGCGCGCCAGGGCGGGCGGGGATTGCATGAGTGTCGCCGTCATGGCGAAGCAAAGCAGCCAGGGCAGGCGCTTGGGCCAGAGCTTCATGGGTGCGGTCCTTTTTTATAGTTATTCAGACGCTTGTTTGTCGAAACACTTTTAGCGAGGGACGCCTCGAGCCCCCCTCGTTACGCCGCTTTTCAGTAGCGCTGTACGGTATGGGTCTCGATGTAGCTGAAGTTGATGTCCTCACCCAGCCCGGGTTTCTCGCTAAGGTGTACGAAGCCGTCCTTGTCCATTGGGTCGACCAGCGTGTTGAGGTACGCCGGTACGTCATCGTAATCGAGAAACGGATGCAGCAGGCCGCGTTCGTACCAGCGACAGTTGCTGATCGCGCCGACCACGGCCAGGTTGGCGGCACCGTTGCCGTGTACTTCGCAATCCATGCCAAAGGATTCGGCCAGATGCGCGACTTTCAGGCATGGCCCGATTCCGCCCACACCGGCCACGCCTGCACGCAGGATGTCGCAGGATTTATTGGCCACCCAGCTGGCGCGGCTGTGGTATTTGCCGGAAATGCTTTCCGGGCCGAGCACCGGAATGTCCAGGTTGGCCGCCAGCCAGGCATAGGATTCCGCGGAATCTTCCATCATTGGTTCTTCGAACCAGGCGAAGTCGAGCTTCTGCAGTTCGCGTCCGATGTACAGCGCGTCGGTGCGGCTGTACCAGTGATAACCATCAAGCATCAGGGCGATGTCCGGGCCGACCGCTTCGCGCACGGCGGCACAGGCCCGAACGTCCATGCGCGGATCGGGCGCGAAGGAGATCGGAGGCATCCAGGTGTGCAGCTTGATACCTTTATAGCCACGCTGGACCAGCTTCTCGGCGAACTGGCCGTATTCGTCCGGAGTGGAAAGGCCACCTGTCAGGTCGTCGCCGCACATGGTCGATCCGTACGCCAGCACCTTGTCGCGATAACCGCCCAGCAGCTTGTGTACCGGTTGCTTCAGCACACGTCCTGCCAGATCCCACAGTGCCTGCTCCACCAGCGCCAGTGCACGGTCGGTGAACTGACTGGCGCTGCCGCGTTGCCAGTGCGCCAGTTCCTGCCAGATCTTTTCCCGGTTCATCGGGTTCTGACCGACCAGCACCTTCTTGACGAACGACTCGATGATATGGGGACGAATCAGCTCGGGAGGACCGAAGGAAAAACCTTCGCTGCCGTCATCACAAGCGATACGCAGCATGGCCATCCTGACCGGTTTTTCTTCGCCGGGATGGGCGTGGCCTGCGCTGTCTACAGCGCGTCGCGAGGGGAAGGTAAAGACGTCGACACTGACCGAAGTGATGTTCATGAGGGCCTTCAGAGTTATTGTAGTTATTCGAAAATTTCTAGTATGTCGTCATACAACGCTGGGCCGAGTATTTGTGCTTTTGTAGGACGATGTCAAGGGTCGTATGACGACTTTATACGATATAAACGCTTATTATAGAGCGTCATGTGGGTTTGGGTGTTTATGAGGCTTGGCTTGGGAGGTGATATGACGGCTGTAAAGTCATCATACCTTTCGATCGTTCATCGGTCTGTGAGAGGCGCCACCATGTCTTCGTAGCGCTGTCGCGCTGCAAACACCGGACTGTGGGAGGCGGCTTGCCGGCGATGAACGATGACGCGATTTTCCTGACCTGCCGCGTCGACTGCATCGCCGGCGGGCCGCCTCCCACGAAGGAGGATCACCAAGACGTTATAGGTCGTCGGAAAGCGCCAGCGCCCGCTCTTCTGTCTCAAGTTTCAGCGTGCGCGAGAACAGTCTGGCCACAGCGGGTTGATGGCTGATGCCGATGACTAACGTGTTCGGCAGTGCCCGTCGCACTGTTTCAAGCAACTGACAGGCGCTCGGCTCGTCCAGTTGATTGGTCGCTTCATCCAGATACAGCGTCTGTGGCGCGCACAGCAGGGCACGGGCGAGGCCGATGCGTTGCTGTTCGCCGCCGGACAGTTCGCGGCTCCATTCGCGCTCGTGCGTCAGGCCGTCAGCCAATTGCGCGAGGCCCACCTGATGCAGCACCGACACAAGCACTTCGTCCGCCGGACACTCGGTGGCCGGGTACGCCAGCAATTGCCGCAGCGGCAGGCTGGGCAGGTACGGTTGCTGAGGTATCAGCAGGCTGCTTCCGCCCGGAAATTGCCAACTGCCCTTGTAGTAAGGCCACAACCCTTGCAGCGTGCGCAGCAGAGTCGATTTGCCAATACCGCTGCGGCCCGCAATCCGTAGCCACTGGCCGGGCCCGGCGATGAAGTTCAGTTTGCCCAGCATCTGGCTGCCATCGGCGCGATGAATCTCCAGGTTTTCAACGCGCAGCACCGCACCCTGTTCAGGCTTGCTGACCTGCCCGCGTGTCGCTTCGATAGCCTGCTGAAATTGACCAAGCCGTTCGACAGTGGCGCTCCATGCAGCCAGGCGCGGGTACACGTCGATGAACCAGCTCAGCGAACTCTGCACCAGCTGAAAAGCGTTGCGGATCTGCATCAGGCCGCCCAGCGTAATGGTCTTGGCGAGAAAGGCGGGGAGTGCGGCGAACACCGGAATGATCCGGCTGACCCGGTCGTAGCTGACCGTGAAGAACTGCAGCTTGCGCATGCGGTTCATCAGTTGCCACCAGTTGCCCGCGATGTGTTCGAAGCGTTCGCCCAGTTGCCGTTGCTCGACCGCTTCACCGCGATACAGTGCGATCTGTTCGGCATGGTCGCGCTTGCGCAGCAGACTGGCACGAAAGTCCGCTTCGTAGCGCTGCTGCTGGTAATTGAGCGGCTGCAACGGGCGACCGATGAAGTGCGTGAAGGCGGTGCCGAACAGGGTATAGACGACGGCAATCCACAGCAGGTAGCCGTGAATCGTGATGTCCTGGCCCAGCATCTGGAAATTGAGCACACCGGACAGGTTCCACAGCACCACGGCAAACGCGCCGACCTGCGCGGTGTTGATGATCAGTGACGCCAGCAGCTCCACACTGCGGTCGACCAGTACCGCTATGTCTTCGGCGATGCGCTGGTCCGGGTTGTCCGGCTCACCGGTCAGGCCCAGCCGATAGTACGCCTGATCCTGCATCCAGTTTTCCAGCGTGCTGGCGGTCATCGCCCGCCGCCAGCGCAGCACCAGTGCTTTGCGCAGCCACTCCAGGTACACCATGATCACCACATAGGCGGCGATGTAGATGATGTATTCGCCCATCAGTGCATACAACGCCTCGGTATTGAACCCGCCCAGCGCGTCGAAAAAGGTCTTGCTCCATGTGTTGATCAGCACGTTGACCTGCACCACCAGAAGACCCAGGCCGATGACGCTGGCCAGCAGGACCCAGGACAGCCACTGCCTGCGGTCCAGCCAGTAAGGGGCGGCCAGTCGATAGAAGGTTCTGAGGGTATTCATTGTCCTGCCGTCGCCTCTGGCGCAGGCAACAGACGCAGCTGCACCTGATTTCGGCCGTTGAACAACTCGCCGGCCAACCGTTTGAGCGCCGTGACGGTCAGCGCGTCAGGCAGTCGTGCCTGTTCGGTGAGGTAGCGTGGATCACCCCAGTGGCGCTCGCTGAGGATCAGGCGGCGCAGCTGCGTCTGCGGATCATCCTGCCGCAGGCGCTCCTGTTGTTTGAGACGACTGCGCGCTGTCGCCGCGTCTTTCTCGCTGAGCGTAACCGGCAGTGACGACAGGGTCTTGTTCGCCAGTTGCCACAACTCTTCGACCCGCGCCGGATCGCTGCTGAAACTCAGGCGGCTTTCGATGCGCTGGCTTTGCTGATTCAGGGTGCTGTCGAACGACAACCGATAAACGCCCGAGGCTTCGCCCCGGAGTTGCCGTTTCAGCGCGGCATTGGCGATTTCCTGAAGCGCCGAAATACGGGCGGCATCCTCGGGTGTCCACGGATGGGGTTTGAAGGTGATGACTTGCAGCAAGGCCCGCGGCTCGATACCGATGGCCAGCGACTGCTGATGCCGACCGTCGCGCTGTACCCGAACCTGGGGCTTCAAGGCTGCGCCGCGCTGAATACTCGCCAGCTCGCGTTCGATCAGTGGCTGCAGCACCTGCGGCTCGACATCGGCCATCAGGTAATAGGTCACCGGCGCCTGACTCAAACGCTGCCAGTCACTGTTTAGCTGCGAGGTCTTAACCTGAGCAACGTCTTGCGCGGTCGGTGTGAGCCAGGTTTCCGGGCCGTACTGCAACTCGCGCAACGCCTTGTCCTGACGTTCACGAACATTGACCGTATTGCGCGAAAGTTCGTCCGCGAGTTCGTCCCGCGCCTGCTCGACAGCGCCTGCGTCAATATTCACGGCTTGGCCAAGGCGATAGGTTTGCAGCAAGGCCTGCAAACGTTGCGATGCAGGAAGGTCGCTTTTGGCGTCCACTGTTGTCACGTCAATCTGCAGCCGGTTCGCCTGCTGGTTTAACGACAACGACGTGCCGGACTCGCTGCGCCAGCGGCGGATCTGTTCCTCATCCCAGCCTTCCGGCGCGCTTTGCCCGGCCAGTTGCACGGCCATCTGATTACGCCAGTAGGGCAGATCCGGTGTCATGAAGCCTGCGCTTGAGTCGGCCTGCATCACGAAGCGGCCCTTGTCGCCATCGCGTTTGAGCCAGACCAGTTTGTCGCCGTTGCTCAGTTGCCAGTGCTCGACGTTCTGTTCGGCAAACAGTTTTCGTCCGATGACCTTGCCAGTGCTGACCGCAGCGGGGACGTCGGGTAGGTCCGGAACCGCGACCTCTGCGGCAACGTTCACAGGCTCAGGCGGAGCAAGCGTGCTGCGGCGCACCTGAGCCATGAGCGCCTGGACGTCGCTCACGGCTGGCAGCTCCAGCGCGGTCAGGCCGGGCGCTGTCAGTTGCAATACCTGATCCTGATTGTCGGTCCAGCGCACCAGGCGCGCATTGATGTCATCAAGCTTCACCGTGTCCAGCACGGCCAGGTAGTGCGAGGCAATATCATGCTTGCTGGACAACACTTTGTTCTGGGTTGCCGCATCGTTCAGCCCGGTGACCCATTGTTCGAAGGTGCGCGGCCTGTTCTCGCTCAGCATCCGCCTGGCGATGTCACGTATGGTCTCGCGCTCCTTGTCCATATCCGTCGCCTGCAGCCCATGACGACGCAGGCGCTCGATCTCGTTCAGCAATTGCCGCAACGCCGCAGCGTGCTCCTGACCTTCGACTCCTGCGGCAATCCCCAGCACGCTCGATTGATCGCCGATCAGGCTTTTCTGCACGGTCAGGCTGCGCACGCCCGGCTCGCGCGGCTGACGGCGCAACTGGGTCTGCAAGGCGTTCAGGGTCAAACGGTCGATCAGGCGTTCCCGAACACCGTCCAGCGTCGAAGTGCGGCTTGCCGCTTCATGCAGACGGAACAACAGGGTGACCTGATTGCTGCCGCTCTGACTGTCCTGCAAACGAACAATCTTCAGCGTCGGCTGCAGTGGCAACTCGCGATAGCCCTTGTCAGGGAGTGCCTTCGGTTTTGCCTGACCGAACCAGTGCTCGATACGGGCGGGAAGGGTGGCGGGGTCGATGTCGCCGACCACGGTCAGCAGCATGTTGTTGGGCACATACCAGCGCTGCTGGAAGTCCTTCAGATTGGAAATCCGAGCCGAGCGGATCGCCGCTTCGTTGCCGATGGTGCGGTGCGCGGGATAGCGAGATCCGATGCGTTGCGACGCGGTGCGCTGGTCGTTCATGCGCTGCGCCACACCCAGGCCGCCACGCCATTCCTCAATGACGATCGGCCTTTCGCGTTCGAGATTTTCGGCGGTGTAATCCTGCGCCAGCGTCAGGGTTGCCAGCGCTTGCAACGCCTGTTCGGTCTGCGCCGTGCCGCCCGACGGGCTCAGCAGGTACTGGGTGCGGTCGTAGCTGGTCATGGCGTTGTAACTGCGGCCCTGGATCCAGCCCCACTGGTTCATGAGGCTGCGGATATCCGGCGATTGCTGGCCACGGCTGTAGAAATTCAAATGTTCGACCATGTGCGCGACGCCCACTTGATCCTCTTCTTCATCCACTGAACCGGCCTTGACGGTCAGGCGCATGTCGATGCGTCCCGGCTGGCCGGTTTCGCGTACCAGACGGTATTCCAGGCCGTTGCTCAACTGGCCACGCGTGACCTGGTTATCCCAGACCTGAGCCTCTTGGCGGTCAAGCATGCGGGCGCAGCCGCCCAGCATCAGCAAGCCGATCAGGCTCATGATTATTTTGTTCATCAGGTATCCCGGTTGAAACGTTTTTAGAGGTGTGGGGAAGAGCGTGCGGTCAGAAGCGGTAGCCGACTTCCAGCCAGTACTGACGACCTACCTCGTAGGTGGTGTTGCCGCCACGGCTGACGATGGAGTTCACCCGGTCGGCAACGTTGGTGACGTCCACCGCGACGAACACCGCTTCGTCCTTGCCGGTCGGCAGCTCCCAGTCGACGCGCATGTCCCAGGTAGGGGCCGCGCTGACGCTTTCGGTTTCGAAGACCGAGACGCTTTTGCCATCGATGATCACGTCGTCGTTGGTGTTGACGATCTGGTCGTAGGGGCCGCGGTAACGAAAAAAGTTGCTCCAGGTCACGTGCAGTTGCGGGATCTCGGTGATGGTGGTCATACGCGCCGTCCACGGCCGGTTGAAATTGCCGGCCGGCAGGTCGCTGTATTTGATCAGGCTGCCGTCGTAGAGCACGTCATCGTTGAGCAGCAGTTCGGAGTTGATGGCGTCGTCGTAGTTGCCATAGGCGTCGCGGGTGCGCGACCAGTCGAAGGCCATCTGCACGCTGGTGCGGGTGCCCTGAAGTTTCAGTTCCTGCAACGGCGTGATGCTCAGGGTAACGTTGTCGCTCTCGCTGGAGCCTTCGTTGGTGTAGGTGTAGTACTCGGTCGCGTAACCGGGCTCGCTCGGTAACCCCTGCACGCGGCCCAGCGAGCGGTTGATCTTGTCCTTGCCCTTGCGGTTGACGTATTTCAGGCGAAAGTCGGTGTCCAGCCAGCGCTGGTCCAGGCCCAGGGTCAGTTCGTCGTCGTAGGGAATGTCCAGCGTCGAGAATCTGGTCAGGCTGCTCTGGCGCGTGCCGCTCCAGGCGCCGGTCTGGCTGGTGCGTGTATAGCTGGTCAGCAGCGAGTTGCGGCCATCGGCAAGGCGGTACTTGAACAGGTTGCGACCGTAATAGCGGTTGGCGCCAAACACCACCACCGTGCTGCGATCACCGAACACGTCGTAGTCACCGGAAAAGCGCGGGGCGACGGTTTTCTTTTCCATGTAGTCATCGCCTTCGAAACGCAGGCCGGGGCGCAGGGTCAACTGGCCCAGTTGAATCTTGTCCTGCATGAAGAAGGCGTACTTGTTTTCGGTTTCCTCGAGTTTGCCTGCGGCGTATTCGGTTCTGCGGTTGGCGTATTGACGGCGGTTGCCGTTGAGCAGTGGGCTGACCGAGCACAGTTCATCTGCGCCACAGGTGGTGCCGTTGTCGCGGGTGAAACCGGTGGCGGCGACGACCGTGTCGGGGCGCTCCCAGGTGGCGGTCTGGTGCGACAGTTCCATGCCTGTGGTGAAGGTGTGTTCGGTGCCTGCCACTTCCACAGGCAGCCAGTCAGCCTTGGTGGAGTAGGTGACGCCGCGCTGGGTCTGATCCAGGGAGCCGAATGCGCCGTCGGCACTGCGTGCGGTAGTGCTGCTCGGGTTGCCCCAGTTCTTGGCCTGCGAGTAGTACCAGTTGGTGTAACTGTCGGACTCGGCATCCCGTGAGCTGGTGAGGTTGGTCAGCGCCAGTTTGTGGGTCCAGGTGGCGTTGTCGGCCAGCCAGGTGGCTTTGAGCGAGCCCTGATAACCGCCGCCTTCGGTGGTGAAGCCGGAGTTGATGCGGTTGGCCTGGAAGTAATAGCTCTCTTGCGGCGCATAGGTCAGCGAGGTGTCGAGCGTCAGCCGTTCATTGACGTTCCAGTAGGTCTTGAGCAGGTAGTTGTCGATGCGCCGGGTCTGGTCCTTGCTGTTGTCGGCGTTGGGGCTGCTGTAGCCGTTTTCGAAGGCATTGAGGGCGATGGTCGAGCGCTTCTGCGAGAAGTTGAGAATCGCGCCGAAATCTTCAGTCAGGTGACCTTCCAGCGTGCCGCGCACGGTGGTCTTGTCGAAATCCGGCTGATATTGCTCGTCGGACGCGTTGTCGAAGTTTTCCTGATCATCCTTGCTGATGTGGTATTTGGTCCATGCAGAACGGGTCATGGACGCCGAGAGCTTGCCGTGCAGCTCCCGCGTCGGCTTACGGGTCACGGCATCGACCACGCCGCCATTGAAGCCGCCGTACTCCGCCGGAACGTTGCTGTCGTAGACGCGCACTTCCTGCAACAGATCGGCGTCCAGGGCGATGCCATGGGAGCGACTGGGCGCGGAGTCGAACTGGCGCACCGAGTTGTAATCGTGCTCGCCGGGGTCCAGGTCGTTGTTGATCGAGATACCGTCGATCATGAAGTTGTTCTGGTAATACTTGGCGCCGTTGATGCTGATGTCGGCGGGGTCGATCTCGCCCGGCGAATTTGAGCTTTGCTGGTTGCTGTCGAACTGAACGCTGGGGTGCATGCGCAGCAGGGTGGTGATATCGCCGTTGGCACCTGGAAACGCCTGAATCGCCTTGCGACCGATGACCGTTTCGCCCTGAAAGCTGTTCTCTTCAGGCTGGCCGAGCACCACGGTGCTCTGCAATTCCATGGGTTTGTCGAAAGTCAGGCCGCCGCCCAGACGAAAGACCAGGCTGCCGTGTTCGTAGCACCATTCCACGCCACTGCCGGACAGCAGTTTTTTCAGCGCCTGCTCACTGCTAATCTGACCTTTGACCGCTTGCGAGTAGCGGTTGGCCAACAAGCCGGGATCCACCGACACCTGCAAGCCGCTCTGCTGACCGAAGCTGATCAGCGCTGCGTCGAGTGTCTGCACCGAGATATCGAAGCTGTGCAGGGTTTGCAGGATCGGCTCACGTTCGTTCAGCGTGGTACTGGCCATGACGTTCTGGCTGTTGATGGCCCAGCAAAGGCTCAGGGCGCTCAGCTGTGCGGCATGGTTCAAATGCCTGCGGATCGCCGTGGTCAGGTTTTGCGACGGCTGAATGTTCGGTGTCATCCCGTGTCCCTATACGAGCTTTGGCCCGCAAACTTTGAATGAGAATTGATCTCAATGTATGTGCGAGTCAAAGGACGGGACAGCCGCAGGAATTTTCAGGAAAAACGTTAAATAATTTTCATCCGGCATGGAGCAGAAAGGTCATAGTCAAACCTGGGATTCTTGCAGCCCTTGTGGCACGTGGCCTGTACGAGAAAAGGCGCTGTCAGCGCGATGCAAGTCATTCGCACCTTGCAACGTCTTTTTCACATCTTCTTCACCGCTTCCGCACGAAGCCGACCCTATCTTGGCCGCAGCTGAAATCACGCAGATGTCCAGTACAGGAGCGGCCAAGTGGCGCGCAGTTCAACCAGCAGAGACGGGGCCATGACCAGACCCTGGTTCTTCAGGTCGGCTACCGGGAAACCGTTGCTGACCAATCGACAGATCGCCTTGATGCTCGCGGTGGTGGCTACCGCTGCCATTGGCGTCTGGGGTGTGAGCGTCTTCAAGGCAGCCCACGTCGTCAACCTGAGTACCAACGGCATGTTGAAGAAGTCGGGCCTCTACGCGCACTGGAAGCAGGGCGATGTGGTGGTCATGATTCGGCATGCGGAACGCTGTGATCGCTCCACCAACCCCTGCATGGCGGACGCGCAAGGCATTACGCTCAAGGGCAGTGAGGAGGCGCTGGCGGTAGGCGCAGGTCTCAAACGTCTCGGGTTCGTGGATGCCCGGATGATCACCAGCCCCAGAATGCGTACCCAGCAGACCGCCGACCTGATCTCCGGGCACGCCGTCGCCAACGAAGCGTGGCCCAACGACTGCAACGGTAACTTCAAGAACGCTGTGCAGGCGCACAAGGTCAAGGGCGAAAACATGATTCTGATCACCCACAGCGGCTGCATCGACCAATTCGAGCGTAAGCTGGGGGTGCCGTTCAATGAGCGTTCGAGCGCCTACGCCGAAGCGGTGTTCGTTCAGGTGGACGGCACGCACACCCCGAAAATCCTTGGATCCCTGAATGCCAGGCAATGGGCAGATATCGACAGCGAGCAACTGAATTGAAGACACCGTCCAGCGCCCGTTACACCTTCTACCGCAACAATCTGGTGTTCCCTTTGCTGTTCGGTCTGGTGGTGTTCGCCATCTTCGACCTGACCCGACTCGACATCATGATCAGCAACCTGCTTTTCGACCCGGTTGCAGGCCATTTCCCGATTGGCGAAAGCCATCTGTTCGAAAAGATCACCCACAACTGGGCCCGGATCATTCCGAACTGGACGGGTGAGTTTGCGATCATTGGCGCCTTGCTGTCGTTCATCTGGCCCGCGCTGCAATACCGCCCGAACGCCCGTCTGACGCGCTGGGTCGGTCGCAGCCGGGGCGCAACCGCGTTGCAGTTTTTCAGTCGGCACCGGCTGGATTTTTTCTTCGTGGTCGTCGCGTTTGCGTTGAGCACCGGGATGATCCATTTCCTCAAGAGCCACACCAGCATCTATTGCCCGGTTGAAACCACGCTGTACGGCGGGGTGCAGGCTCAGGTGGAATGGTTCCGCAATTTCAATCTGTGGCATGAAGCGGGGGCAGGGCGTTGCTGGCCGGGTGGTCATGCATCGAGCGGCTTCAGCCTGTTGGCCCTGTACTTCGTTGCCCGTCGCTATCGCTGGCAGCATTCGAACCGCCTGCTGATCGGGATCCTGCTGCTGGGCATGATTTATGGCACCACACGGGTGCTGCAGGGCTGGCACTTCATGTCGCACACGTTCTGGGCCGGGCTGGTCGTGTGGCTGAGCACGCTGCTGGTTGCGCTGTGTTTCTATGGCCGCTCGCGGTTGCAGCAACCCTTGTCGGATGCGCCTGATCGCGAGCCTGTCATGGCTGGCTCCGGGTTGGTCAGGTAAAGACAGGAACGCTGCCATGAACATTCTGGTCATCGAGGATCACCGTGACATTCACGACAACCTGCTGGAGTTTTTCGAGCTGAGAGGGCACGCGGTCGAGGGCGCGCTGGACGGTTTGAGCGGGCTGCATCTGGCGGCGTCGAAACGTTTCGACGCGATCATTCTCGACATCATGCTGCCCGGCATCGACGGCAACCAGATCTGCCGCAGCCTGCGTCAGTACTCACAGTCAGAGGTCGCCATTGTCATGCTCAGCGCCCGCGACGAGCTGGAAGACCGCCTGATTGGCTTCAAGGTCGGCGCCGACGACTACATCACCAAACCCTTCGCCATGTCCGAGGTGCTGGCCCGTGTCGAGGCCGTTGTCGGTCGTCGGCAACGCAAGGACAACCGGCAGATGGTGGTGGCGGATCTGGTGTTCGATCTCGATACGCTGGAAGTCTCGCGACGTGGTCTGCCTCTGAAGCTCAACCCGACCAACATGAAGCTGCTGGAATTGTTGATGCGCAAAAGTCCGCACATCGTCAAACGTGCCGAACTGGAGGAGGTGCTGTGGGGCCGCGATGCGCCTAAAAGCGACAGCCTGCGCAGCAACATCCACACGCTCAGACGTGTACTGGACAAGGATTTCGACACGCCGCTGCTGCACACCGCCCACGGGCTGGGTTACAAATTGTGCGAGCAACGGGTGCTTGGCGATGTGCCCGGCAGGCGCCCCTTCAGTCGAAGCTGAACAGGCGCTGGATCAGCGTAGGTGTACTGCCGGTCCAGCGTTTGAACGCACGGCGAAAATTTGCCGGGTCGTTGAAGTTCAGGTATTCGGCCACGGCCTCGTTGCTCATGCCCTTGATCTGATACAGGTACAGCGCGACGTGCTTGCGCGCCAGATCGTGCCGGGCCTGAAAGCAGGTGCCGTGCTTGTGCAGCTTGCGCTTGAGGGTTGCCGGGCTCATGGCAAAGGTCTGCGCCACCTGTTCCAGACTGGTGGCGTCGCGCACCGTGTCCGTCAGGTGTTGGTGCAGCCGGTCCAGGAGACTGGCGCACATGCCAAGCGCGGCGAGCTGTGTCGCGGCTTCCCGCTGGGCGACCTGCGCCGCGATGGGAGAAGCGCCGGGCCATGGCCGCGTCAGAAAATGCCGGGGTAGGCGCATCATGTCCAGCGGCCGTTCGAACGCGGTGTTTTCGCCCAGATGCACCCAGTACTGCTCGACGTAACGCGGTTCCGGATAGCTGAAGCTGCATTCCCACGGCAGGCGCTCGCCACTCAATTGCTGACTCATGGCAACCATCGACGTCATGGCTGCCTCCAGCAGAAACACCTGCTGTTCGCCCGCACCGCAGTTGTCCAGCCAGTACAGGTAGGCGAACTGCTCGTCCAGCTCCAGCCGAGGGGTCAGCAACGGGCTGAGCAGGGCGCGCTGATGAATCACGATCTCCAGCGCCTGATGCAGGTTCTGGGCATGGCGCAGGGCATGGCTGGCGGCGCCGTAATGGCCGGGAAACAGTCGCTGGCCGAATAGAAAGCTGGTGTCGTCGGCCTCCATCTGCCGCTGCGCGTTGCCGATCAGGACAAAGCACTGTTGCGGGCTCAAGCGCGTAGTGCCCGCCAGGATGTCTTCATAGAAAAGTCCGGTGCCCCTGAGCAGGCGATGACTGTCCAGCCCGCGCGACAATGCCAGGTCGATCAGCGTGGCAGGCTGATAATGGCCGGGGATGAAACGGCTGTCGGCTTCGTACCAATCACTCTTGATGGTCACGGCGGGCCTCAGGCAGTTCGCGACAGCGGACGTCTGGCACGGGCCAGCGAAAGGTTCAGGCGCCGCAGCAGGTTGTCCGGTGTTTCGTTGATGGCCATGACCACCGCGACACTGGCCGACAGGTGAACCCGCTCGCCCTGTTGGCGCGTCTTGTGCGCCAGGCTGGCGACCGCCTGTTGCAGCTCCAGGGCCAGCAGTTTCGCCTGGCTCTCGCCGGTGTTGGGCAGCAGCACCACAAATCGGTCGCCTGCCAGACGGCAGAGTAGATCCTGACGCCGCAGGTTCAGCACCAGCAGATGGCTGAGCGCCGAGAGCACTTCGTCGCCTTCGGCATGACCATAGGCATTGTTGATGGCGCTGAAGCTGTCGATGTCCACGGCCATCAGTGACAAGGGCTGCTGTTCGGTCACGCTCTGCTCGAGGCTCAATACCAATTGGCGCTTCAAGTAATCCGCGCTGCCCAACGGCGTGAGCTTGTCGTACAGCCGGTGTTCACGAAACCCGCGCTCACGTTTTTCCATCTGCGCGCTGATCGCCAGTTGCTCGCGATGCCAGTGATAGATACCGATGGTGAGCAGGATCAGGCCCACCGGCATCGGACCCGATTCCAGCCAGTGATCCCATTCGATCTCGCTGGGCAGGCGGATGAATTCATCCAGTGCGTCGATCCACCACGAGAAGAACACGCAGCTCAGTCCGATCGACAGGTAGTTCGTGACCCGTCCTGCGGGGCGGCTCTTGAACACCAGAAACAGCCAGACCAACGACAACAGCGCCGAACCGCCTTCGCCGATGATGTCCAGCCACTTCCATTCGCTGAAATACTTGATATCGCCGAAGGCCAGGAAAGCCAGCAGGCCGAGATTGGAGGCAATCAGCAGGACAGCGAGTTTCCAGCGGTGGGGTTGGATAATCCTGAACATGGCCAGTGGCGCTCCTTAAGTGCTGATAGAAGTGCTGATAGTCGGCCAGCAGAACAGATGCGCATGACACTTGCGTGACGCGCGACAGGCGCCGGGCGAGGTCGAATCAGCTCACGTCCGTTTCCATCTTTTATCGCGAAAATCTGTACGCCGTCAGCTTGAAACGCCGTTGTTTCAAGGCCTGCAGGCCTCGTCACGCGCCTCGCGAATGGCGCGCCGAGCGGTGGCCGGGCCTCGCGGGGAGGTCATATCAGCTCATTTCCTGATGAATCACCCCTCCAAAGCGGCCTTTCACGCGGCACCGCGCCAAACCTGTCACAGAACCGTCATTGCACGACTCTAGCTTGCGCCTCCAGTTGCCGGGCCAATTTGCCTGGCCCGTCGGGAATTCTGGGGAGGACTCACATGTACATGCGCCGCAGCAGGGCTCAATTGGTCGGCTTTACTTTCAGCGGGCTCGCACTGGCCATTGCCGGTGAACGGTTGCAGGCCGCCGAAGCGGACGCCACCGAGCACGTACAGGTGGTTGGTCAGGCGGCAAGTATCGACAACGCGCTCAAGGAGCAGCGCAGTTCCGACAGCATCAAGAGCGTGGTTCATGCCGACGGTGTGGCGCAGTTGCCTGATCAGAACGTCGCCGAAGCGGTGCAGCGCCTGCCTGGCATCAGTGTCGAGCGCGATCAGGGCGAAGGGCGTTTCGTGACCGTGCGCGGTCTGGCGCCGGACCTCAACAGCGTGACCATCAACGGCACACTGGTGCCGGCACCGGAAAGCGGTCGTCGCGCCGTGGCGCTGGACGTGCTGCCCGCTGAACTGGTGCAGTCGCTGTCGGTGATCAAGACCCTGACACCCGACATGGACGCCAACTCGCTGGGCGGCACGGTGGATGTCGAAAGCCTGTCGGCTTTCGATCACAAGGGGCTGTTCTATACCGACAGCAGTGAAGCCAGTTACGACAAGAACACCCACCAGACCAGCCCGAAGTTTTCCGGCGCAGCGAGCAACCGTTTCAGCCTGGGTGACGGCATCGACAACTTTGGCGTGGCGGCTGCGCTGAGCTGGCAGACGCGCGATTTCGGCTCCGACAACGTCGAGACCGGCGGTGCGTGGGACGGTGCGCGGTTGCAGGAGTTCGAGCAGCGCGACTACGACATCAGCCGCGAGCGTGCCGGTGGCGGCCTGAACTTCGATTACAAGCCCGACGACGTCAGCAAGTATTACCTGCGCACGCTGTACAGCCGCTTCAAGGACGATGAAGTGCGCACCACCAATGGTTTCGAATTCTCCGATGCCCAGGCCGCAGGTCAGACCGGCGATGCCGAAGGCACGCGCAAGCTGAAGGCGCGTACCGAAACCCAGGAAATCAAATCCTACGTGTTCGGCGGCGAGCGCATGCTCGGGTTGTGGACGCTCAGCGGTCAGGCCGGTTACAGCGAGTCCAGTGAAGACAGTCCAGGCCACATCGCCGGAGCCACCTTTACCGGTAACGACGATTTTTCGGACAGCGGGTTCTATGATCGTGACAAGCCACGGCCCATTGTCAGCTCAGCCTTCTACGACAACTCCAACTTCACCCTGGACAAGGTCGATTGGGAAAAACAGTACACCAGGGACACGGAAAAGAACCTGCGTCTGGACCTGTCCCGCGACTACGACTTCAGCGGCTACGCCTCGCAATTCAAGTTCGGTGGCAAGGTCAGTCGACGCGACAAGACCAATGACCTGGAAGTCTGGAAATATCAGGACTTCGGCGATCAGGGCATCAGTGACAATCAACTGAACCTGACGCAATTTCAGAAGGGCAACATCGACTACCGGCTGGGCAACTTCGGCAGCGGCATCAGCCCCGGCGCGGTCAAGGGGCTGATTGGCGGCCTGGATGCAGCGACTGCTTTCGACCCGGCTGAATCCCGCGCCAACGACTTCGACATCAGCGAAGACATCAACGCCGGGTACTTCATGAACACGCTGGATGTCGACAAGTGGCGCTTCATCGCCGGGCTGCGCTACGAAGGCACCGAGATGAACGCCAAGGGCACCGGCGTGCGCGACGGGCAGTTCGAAACCAGCGACACCGAGCGCCGTTATCACCACTGGTTGCCCGGCCTGCATGCCCGTTATCAGGTGGACAAGAACACTCAGGTGCGAGCGGCCTGGACCAAGACCGTGGTGCGTCCGACCTTCGGGCAACTGGCGCCGGGTTTCGTGATTGATGACGACGAGGCGTCGTTTGGCAATCCTCAGCTCAAGCCGCTGGAATCCAGCAACCTGGACCTGGGTATCGAGCACTTCATGGGCCGTGCCGGAACGGTGTCGGCATTCGTGTTCTACAAGGACATTCAGAACTTCGTCTACAACACGGACCTTGCCGGTACCGGCCAGTGGGCGAACTTCTCCCAAGCCAACACTTTCGCCAACGGTGACAAGGCCAAGCTGTACGGGCTGGAGTTGGCGTACTCACAGAAACTCGACTGGTTGCCTGCACCCTGGAACGGTGTGCTGCTCGGCGCAAACGCGACCCTGAGCCGTTCCGATGCGAGCATCAACGGTTTCGACCAGAGCACCGGCACCAATCGCAAGCGCGATATCGACCTGCCGAGCCAGTCGAAAACCGTTGGTAACGTGATGCTCGGCTGGGAGAACGACAAGCTCAGTCTGCGTCTGTCGGCCAACTACAAATCGGCCTATCTCTACGAACTGGCCGCCATTGGCGACAAGGATCACGACCAGTACGTCGATGCGCAGACCTTCGTCGACTTCAGCGCCCGCTATTCGCTGACCAAGAACCTCAAGGTCAGCTTCGAGGCGCAGAACCTCACCGATCAGCCGTACTTCGTCTACAGCGGCCACCGCGCTTACAACGGCCAGTACGAAGAGTACGGCCCGACGTACAAGGTCGGCCTGACCTTTACCCACTTCTGATCCATTCGGTCGCGCCGTTGCGGCGGCGTAGCCATGCGGGCTCATTCAAGGATTCGACCGTTGATGATGATTTCGGTGTTACCCAAAACCCTTTGCCTGACGTTGCTCTCCGGCCTGATGGCCGCCGTTGCGCAGGCCTCGCCACCGCTGGACCTGAACCTGACGCGCTGGGCCGAAAACGAACCCTTCAAGGCGCAGTCGCTGACCTTTCTGCCCGGCAGCGACGGCACGCAGCGTCTGGCAGCGAGTGTAAAAAGCGGTCTGTTGATGCTCGACGCGCAGGGAAAGCAACTCGCACAGTTGCCGGGTTCCTTCCAGGGGCTGGACAGCCGCGCCTCGGGCTCGCAAGTGCTGGTGGCGACGTTGGACAATGTTCGGCAGCAGGCCATGCTGACCCGGCTCGATGCTGGCAGGCACAGTTGGTCGAAGCCTGTGTATGTGCCGGTCCGCGACTACTCGGTCGCCGGTCTGTGCCTGTACCGCGACGAGGCCAGCAACCTGTTCGTGTTTCTGGTCGGCGAGGAGGGCAAGGGCGAACAGTGGCTGGTCGGGTCGGGCGATCAGCTCAGTGATACGCCGCGTCTGGTGCGCAATCTGCCGCTGCCGCCCAACGCCGAGTTCTGTCAGGTCGACGACGCTGCGCATCAGTTGTACGTCAATGAGCAGAATATCGGCTGGTGGGCTTATCCGGCGCATCCTGAGGCCCACGTCGCGCGCCAGCCTGTGGCGTTGCGTGAGCCGTTCGGCGATGTGAAACAGGCCGCAGGCGCGATGGCGATTGTGCCTGGCGGCCTGCTGGCGCTGGACCCCAAAGGCAAGGCGCTGCACCTCTATCAACAGCAGGCGCAGGGCTGGACGTCGGCGGGTGAGCTGTCGCTGATGAACCTGAAAAAGCCCGAAGGGCTGTCGGTGAATCAGGGTGCGGACGGCCTGCAGTTGCTGGTCAACGACAACGACGGTGAGCGGCTGTATCAGGGCGCTCTGGGCTGGACTCCGACACCGGTTCCCGTCGAGGCAGCCTTGCCCAGCGTGTTGCCATTGGCGCAGACCCAGCCCGTGGCCCGCCAAGGCGATGCCGCCGATGACCCGGCGATCTGGGTGAACCCACAGAAACCGGCGCTGAGCCGTGTGCTGGGCACCAACAAGAAACAGGGCCTGCTGGTGTATGACCTCAACGGCAAACAGCTGCAGTCACTGCCGGTGGGCCGCTTGAACAACGTCGATGTGCGCCCTGGCTTCATGCTCGGCAAGCGCAAGGTCGATCTGGCGGTGGCCAGCAACCGTGATCGCAACAGCCTGAGCCTGTTCAGCATCGACCGTGCGAGCGGCGAACTGCGTGAAGCGGGCGAGATTCCGACCCCGCTGGCGGAAATCTACGGCGTCTGCCTGTTCAAGCCTGCCAGTGGCGAGCTGTACGCCTTCGCCAACGGCAAGGACGGCAGCTTTCTGCAGTACCGCCTGAGTGCGCCGAACGGCAAGGCGCAGGGCGAACTGGTGCGTCGTTTCAAGGTCGAGACCCAGCCTGAAGGGTGTGTGGCGGATGACCAGCGTCAGCGCCTGTTTCTCGGTGAGGAAGACGTCGGCGTCTGGGAAGTGGACGCCCGCGCCGATCAGCCGGCAACCCTGTCCAGCGTAATCAAGGTGGGTGATGTGCTGCACGCCGATGTTGAGGGGCTGGCGTTCTACCAGAGCAAACAGCACGACTATCTGGTGATATCCAGCCAAGGCAATGACAGCTACGTGGTGGTCGATGCCGAGCCGCCGTATGCGCTGCGCGGTGCGTTCCGGGTCGGGCTCAATGCCCAGGCCGGGATCGACGGCAGCTCCGAAACCGACGGCATCGAAGTGACGTCGACCAGCCTGGGCGGTGCCTGGAGCCGCGGCATGCTGGTGGTGCAGGACGGTCGCAAGCGCATGCCCGAGCAGGCGCAGAACTTCAAATTCGTCCCTTGGGCCGATGTGGTGAAAACCCTGTCGCTGCCGTAAGTCGTTTGTCATCGAACGGTGATAGACAGTCGATTCATCCCGCGTGCCGACCGCAACCGGACGGCACTGCAAGACGAGGAAAGACCGATGCACGCAACCCTGGAACACATGACCCTGTGGAGTCTGATCAGCGACGCCAGCCTGCTGGTCAAGGCGGTGATGCTGACCCTGCTGCTGGCTTCATTGCTCAGTTGGTACCTGATCGTTCAGCGTAGCCTTGCGTTGCGCCATTACGAACGCACGCTGGACCATTTTCAAACGCGTTTCCGCAGCGAAACCGACCTGGCGCCGCTGTATGCCGAGCAGGATCAGGACGATGGCGTCGGGCAGGTGTTTCGCGCCGGTTACGCTGAATACGTGCAGCTCAAACAGCGCCCCGGAGCCGAACCGGAAGCGGTGTTGTCGGGCGTCGAGCGTTCGTTGCAGGTGGCAATCAGCGAGCAGGAATTGCAACTGGAAAAAGGCCTGCAATTTCTCGCCACGGTCGGGTCGGTCAGCCCTTACATCGGCCTGTTCGGCACGGTCTGGGGGATCATGAATGCCTTCATCGGCCTGTCGCAGGTGCAGCAAGCCACGCTGTCCACCGTCGCGCCCGGCATCGCTGAAGCCCTGATCGCGACCGCCATCGGCCTGTTCGCGGCGATTCCTGCAGTCATCGCCTACAACCGCTTTGCCGCGCGTGGCCATACGCTGGCAGCTCGTTACTACAGCTTCGGCAACGAATTGCAGGTGCGCCTGAACCGCATTCTGCAGGCCACGCCACGCACCATGGCCGCTGCGGCCTGAGGACTTGCCATGCTGGTCAAACCGCAACGCAAACACGGCCCGAAAGCCGAAATGAACGTGGTGCCCTACATCGACGTGATGCTGGTGCTGCTGGTGATCTTCATGGTCACGGCGCCGATGCTCACCCAGGGCGTGAAGATCGAGTTGCCCAAGGTCGCGAGCGAGGCACTGGCCAGCGATACCAAGCAGCGCATTGTGACCTTGTCAGTCAAGGCGGAAGGTGGCTACTACTGGAATCTGGGCGACACCGTCGACACCCATGCGCAGACCGATACTGCCGCCAGCCTTGAAGACATGCAGGGACGTGTCGCGCAACTGGTGGCCGAGCGTCCGGACACCCAGGTATTCATTCGCGCCGATGACAAGGCCGATTACGGGCGTGTTGTGGCTGCCATGGCGGCCTTGCAACACAGCGGCGTCACGCAGTTGGGACTGGTGACCGAGGCGCCGCAATGACCGCTATGGCCCTCCCTTACACGCAGGTGCGCCCCGAGGCCCTGAACCGGCCCCGGCTGCGCAGCCACGGACTGGCTGCTGCATTTGCAGTGGCCTTGCATGTTGTCGTGCTGGCCGCACTGATGCAGGGCTGGGTCGCCGAGCAAAAACTGCCTGAGCCGGTGAGAACCCTGACCACTCAATTACTGATTCTGCCGCCTGCACCTGCGCCTGTCGCGCCATCACCGGAGCCGGTTGTCGAGCCTGTTAAGGCGGCGGCGCCTGCGCCCGAGCCTGCGCCGGTCGCGAAGCCAGTCGAAGCTCCTGCGCCGCAGCCGGACACTCAGCGTCAGGCGCGGCAGATCGAACAGGCAGCCCTGGCGCGCAAGCGGGTCGAGGAGCAGAAACGCGAACTTGATCAGCGCCGCAGCGAAGAGCAGAAGAGGGCGCTCGATCAGCAGAAACAGGCCGAACAGCAAAGGCTGCAGGACCAGCAGCGCCTCGCCGAGCAGCAACGCCTGCAGGCCGAACAGGCCCGGCAGTCCGCTGACCGCGCTCGCTCGTCACAACAGGCGGCTGCTGCCGACAACAGTCAGTATCAGCCCCTGAGCAAGGAAGCGCCGGACTACCCCGAACGTGCGCTGGACAAAGGCATCGAAGGCGACTGCACCGTGGTCTACGACGTCTCGCCCCAGGGTCGCGTCGTCAACCCGCAAGTGCAGGGCACCTGTCATCCACTGTTCATGCGCCCGTCAGTCGCCGCTGCCGAAACGTTTCGCTATCAGCCACGCATCATCGACGGCAAACCGGTGACGGTGTCCGGGGTGAAAAACACGTTTCATTATCGGATCAGCTCTAGATAAATTGTAGGTTGAAAGCTCAATATGGTTATATTTGAGAGCGATTTTCATTATTGAACTAATAGCGGTTTTTTGCTGATCTGTCATTTCTGGTTTTGTATTATATGGATTGGTAGGGTGTGCGCCGTCAACTAAATATAGGCGCACACCTGTCATGTGTTTAGGGTTTAGGGTTTAACCTTTTCTTAATAAGTCTAGTTCGTCTTTGTAGTCTAGTGGAGCTTCGTATAATTGGTGGTAGCCTCTTCCAACTGCCCCCATGAATTGAGTGAGTCTTGGAGGTTTGGTTCCTACATTTATTATGTGGTCTGTAGCAATTCCAGGATAGGGGTCGATATATACGATTTCGTCAATTCCAAGCTGATATGCTTTTTTTGCGCAAAGCTCACAAGGGCTTGCTGTTGAAAATAATTTTCCGCCCGTTATTCCGGATCCACCATATTTTGCAATTTGTAAAAAGGCATTCTCTTCAGCATGCAAGGATCTTGTATGAACTTGATTTCCAGATTTTCCAGCGTTCTTGGGAAGAGAATTATGTATATCTTTAAAGCAGTAAGAGAGTGGTTTTCCTTTTATGGAGTTTAGGTTTCTCAACGTGATTAGTTGCTTCTGGGCCCCTTCTCTGAATTCAACGTCGTTTCGTTCGTATTGGCTGTATGTAACCGGGTCAAATGACGTATCCAGCTCTTCAAGGTTTCTCAAGCTGCATGGGACTTGACCTTTGGCTACGTCATTCCAACCTACGGATTTAATAGAGTAGTCTGCTTCCGTTACTACGGCACCTACTTTTCTGGAGATGCACCCTGAATTGCTTTTGGCTGTGTGGGCTACCTGCATAACTCTCTCCATAGGAGTAGGCGTTATAATTCCAGGGTGTAGGATTAATGTGATATACCAAGCTAGTTGTGCTTTTAGAATGTTGTGATTTCCAAGTTCGTTTCTTGGGTTGAATATGTGAATGTCTGACGCTTGTATACATGCCTTTACATTTTGGCTTATGAATTCGGAGTGTCTTTGAATTGTTTTTCCCGACTCTTTTTCGTCAAGGGAATCTAACTCCTTGGAGGAGAATTTATGCACGCTTTGAAGGTATTTCTTTCTATCCTCTGTAGGCGTGTTTATAGACATTAGATAGAAGGCTGAGTACCTATCTCTGAAAAAACGAGCTTCGTAAGGGTTTCGAATCGCATCAATTACTATCAAAGCATTTTTTTGTGTTTTTCTTATTATTTTTATTACCCTGTTTATGGTTTCAGGCAAGTGAAAAACGCTGTTTGGGTTGTCTTCGTCGGGATTTAAGTCTGATGATACTTTTCCTGTTCGCCTTATGGAGTTGCCAGCAGCTTGGTAGACAGCTACATAAAGATCGTTGCTTATATTTTGAAGTTCGTTTTTAAAATCTCTTGTGAATTTTCTGATTAGAATCATAAATCTTATAAAGCTTTTTTCTTCCTTTTCTCCGATATCCTTTATTGATCTCTCATGATTTATCAGTATTTCAATAAGATTTTTAAAGTTGCTTTTTATTAGGTTGTTGGAGAATGAGCCGGAAAGTAATGTTGCGCTTAAGTTACTTTCGTTAATTTGCTCGCTGGAATGCTCTTTAATGAAGTCGAATACTGTGTCTATTTCTTTTGTTAATATATAAGCTGATATTAGATCACTGACTTTTATGGAGAAAAAAGCTTTTTTATTTGTGTCGTAGTATTTTTTTATTACAGAGTATCTTCTTTCATTAAGGTCTTCAAAAAAAGCCTTTCCTTTGTAAGTGATTTCTTTCAGTTCAGGGGTGTTTTGATTGCCGCTCTCTAGTATCGTTGCCGCAGTAGTGCATCCTGATCCTGTCCTCCCAGTGAGGCCGATTACAGCAAATTTGTTACGTTCAAGAAAAACTTTTGAAATCATTTCATCGTTGTAGTTCAAAGCAGCATCCCTCGCCAACCCGCGCAATTTCAAGTTTGAGGCTTATCCCCATCATCCTTGGCAGGTAAAATAAACTACTATGGTGGCGCTGCGATATCAAGATTTTTTTGAATGGAATTTTTTGTTTTTAGAGTTGGTTCGATATCGTATTTGAAAATCTATATGTTTTGGTGGGCAAAGATGGGGATATTGTTTTTTGGTCGGTTAATGCTCCATCGTTCCGGTTGAGAATAAGAATGTTAAATGAGAGCAAGCAGTGACTTCTCGTTTTATCGCTTTGGCGATTTGATTTCCGAGGTTTGGAAGTTTTATAGTATGTTGTTGAAGGGGAGAAATAAGCCTGACGTCAAGAGTGTCAGGCTTATTCTTACAATCAACTCACCTTGAAGCGCCTGACCAGCGCAATCAACCGGGTATTAGACTCGGCCAGTGCTGCCGTGCTGCGTTCGTTGCTGGAGCCGCCTTCCACCAATTCTTCGACGATGTGTTTCACCGCGATGATGTTGCGGCTGATTTCTTCGGACACCGCGCTCTGCTCTTCGGCGGCGGTGGCGATCTGGGTGCTCAGGTCGTTGATGCGCAGGACCGAACTGGTCATGTCGTCGAGCCCGACGGTCACGGCCGTGGTCTTGCCCGCAGTGGCCTGGCAGCTCTGACGGGTTTTTTCCATGGCCGCGACGGCAGCGCTGACGCCTTGCTGAAGGCTGTTGAGCATCTCGTTGATTTCCGAGGTGCTGGCCTGCGTACGGGCGGCGAGGGCGCGGACTTCGTCGGCAACAACTGCGAAGCCACGGCCCTGTTCACCGGCGCGTGCGGCCTCGATGGCGGCGTTGAGCGCAAGCAGGTTGGTCTGCCCGGCGATTTCACCGATCACTGCCAGCACGGCGTTGATGCGCTTGGCGTCCTGCTCCATCGACTGCACCTTGCTGGTGGCCGAATCCACTTCGCTGATCAGCGCGTTCACGCTGTCCGATGCGTCGGATACCACGGTCTTGGAGACCTGCGCATTCTCGTTGGCCGATTGCGTGAAGCTGGCGGTCTGGGCAGCACTGCGCGCCACTTCATCGGCCGTGGAGGACATCTCGGTGATTGCCGTCACCGCCTGATCGGTCTCGTTGGCATGGCGGACCAGAATCGCGTTGGTCGTGCCGGCCTGACTGCGCAGTTGCTCGATGCCCATGGCGATGTCGCTGGTGGACGTGCTGACTTCAACCATCATGCGCTGCAGATAGGCAATGAAGCGGTTGACCGATTCGCCCACCTGATCGACCTCATCCTGGCCTCTCACCGCGATGCGACGGGTCAGGTCAGCGTCACCGGCCGACAGCGTATCGATATTGGTCTTGAGCACGGTGAGACGTTTCATCAGCGTGCCGAGGGCAACGATCATCAGCACGAGCAGGACCAGCACCATCGGAATCTGCAGCCAGGCCAGGGTCTTGAGGACCGTCTCGCTCTGGGTCTTGAGCAGTGCGGTGTTCTGCGACACGGCCAGCAGCCAGGGCGTGCCAGCGACCGGCATCAGGAACAGGGTCGATTCTTCGCCGTCACTGTTGTCGTAGGTCAGGCGGGTGGTGCCGCTGCTCTTGAGGGCGAGGGCCGATTTGATGCCGTTGATGAACGGCGACTGCCCTGCGAGTTCGGAAATGTTGCGCAGCACGATTTTGTCGTTGCTGCCCGGCACGTTGGAGAGGATCTTGCCATCGGCTTCGATGATCATGATCCGGCCGTTGACCTCACGCTCCTTGGCTTCGACCAACTGATTGAAAAAGCCCAGGGTCACGTCGATGGTCGATACGCCCCATGGCTTGCCATCCTTGGTGATTGCCATCGCGCAGTTGGTGCGCGGCTCGGGGCTCGCTGCGTCCTGATAGGCCGGAGCCCAGGCGC
>Ga0265798_10001759_pt1 | contig 32897 bp, 24 predicted proteins | sample P3T30metagenome_FD_192430 | JGI IMG/M metagenome (GOLD analysis project Ga0265798, IMG submission 192430) | Plant litter microbial communities from East Loma Ridge, Irvine, California - P3 T30 | ecosystem: Environmental > Terrestrial > Plant litter > Unclassified | place: USA: California... | reverse complement strand
TAAGTCTGTTATACATTTTTTTTCATTCTTAAGGATGTATCAGCAACTTTACTTACAGCTATAATTAATCGATACTTTATATACTGTACAGTAATGCTTTTCTTCATCTTCAGCTTGTTTTTTAAAAAAACAGAACGGTTAAACAGGTGTTTTATTTTAAGCCAGCCAAAAATAACCGCATTTTTTTCATTATTTAAAACGCTTTAATTTGAACAAAAAACATTCAAAAACAATAAAATATGCAATTTTTGCGCATATCATTTAAAAACTCTTCTATTTTGTAGTTATCATCAGATAAAGCAAAAAAGAACTGCATAAAGCCTTTAAACATCCGCAAAATAATAAAAATCAACATAACTTTTTGATTACAAGTACCATTCATATACTTAAAAAACATTTACATGTAAAATCAAACTTACATTATTAATATAATTTTGTATATTTGCTGTATAATTACTTCATAATAACAAGACAAATATACGAACATTGTTCGTATTTCAAAATTAATAGCGAATATTTTTCGCTTTTTTTCACGAATAAAATGTAAACATATCAAAATGAATTATTTAGAATTCAAAGAAATCAGGAAGAAGCTTAATATGAAGCAGGCTGACATAGCAAAGTCTATTGGTGTAGGCATCAGAGCTGTACAGTACTGGGAAAAAGGCGAACGGAAAATACCGGAAACAACTGCTTATTTTGTGACCAATCTGCTGCAGGAGCAACAGAAGAAACTTAATGACGACAGTGCTGCTCCTGTTGTTTTTTCAGATTTAAAAATCATGAATGTTCCGCTGGCAAATCAGTATGCACAGGCCGGCTATCTGCATCGTTTTGCTGATGAGGAATACATAGAAAGCTTACCGACAATCCCTTTTAGTGATGATGTGGAGCACCGGGGAGAATATATGTGTTTTGAAGTGAGAGGAGACAGTATGGATAACGGTTCTTATGAAAGTTATCTGGAGGGTGATATTATTTTATGCCGGAATATAAGACAGGATTACTGGATGAGTAAGCTGCATTATGACAAATGGGATTTTGTAATTGTTCACAAAGAGAAGGGGATTCTGGTAAAGAGAATCATCAACCATGATGTTGAAAAGGGTATTATTACGGTTCATTCCCTGAATGAATATTATGATGATTTTGAAATCCATCTGGATGATGTTGCCAAACTTTTCAATATCATCAGTACAAGACGTAAAAACAACAGAAGATAACTAAAACTATATGACTTAATAAAATCCTCAAATTGAGGATTTTATTAAGTTTTTTCAGGTAATCGTAATTAGGTATTACAAAATATAATTTGTTCCTAAAGCGTAATTTAATCCTGATTTTACTGTAAAAGTAAAAGTTGCCATGGTTCCTTCGGTCATTCCAACTTTTTGAGAATCCAAGAGCCATAGATTTGGAGCTGCAGGATTTACTACAACTGTACCATTTGTTCCTGTTGTACTATATGTAAGCATATCTCCTTCTGTTTTACCTCTTGATCCGCTTTTTATCAATTTTGTCGTAAACTTAATGACATCTCCGACTTCCGCTGTAAATGATTTCCAATTTTCTAATGGATCATTATATTCAATTCTGGAAGGTTCACCAGATATTACAACAGTTCCATTCCTTTCTATTGTAAAATCAACCTCAGAATACGTGGTTACTTCATTACCAGTACCGTGATTATAAAATATTTCTCTAGTTTCAGAACCCTTACAATCCCCAATTTTAAAAGAGCTTTTTTGCGTTGCAACAACAGACCCGTCTGTAGTTTCTAATTTCACTGTCAAATCATAATCTCCCAGAGTTAGAATTTCCGGATAAAGCGTTATCAGATCATTACTGGATGGCGCAGGATCCATATGATAATCTTTTGTTGCTCCGGTTGCTGTATGCGTATAGGTAAAAGTTGCACTTTTAATTGGCTTGGAAGATGTATAATCTACCATAAATGAAATACTGCAATTTCCTGCCATTATATTATTTTTTATTGTTAATATTATTTTTTATTTATCCAATTTTTGGTTTTAGCTCATTGACGCATCGCCTACAAATGAATTCCTAGTATCAAGATGTATTGTCACTTCCACTCCCGACGCTGATGCTTTAGGAGGGAATGGATTAGCTATTTCAGTCTGAAACTGTTTCCATTGAGCCTCAGATGTATTATTTATTAAATCAGCCAATTTTATGGCAATTGTAGTTGGAGTATCAGAAGATGTGGCTAATACCGTGAGCTGAACCTGATAAACCTTAACCCAGAATTTATTACCTGCAGATACATTTGGCCCTACCTTAAAAACCTGTATTGTTTCTGTACCTGTCATTTTATAGCTCACTTCTGTAAGCGAAGGAACACGATCATCTTCTTTAACCACAGTAATGGTAACGTCATCTGTATCTATTTCACCATAGGCATCCGTAACCTTAAGTCGGAATACATATACTCCTTCTACCAACCCCATAACCTTCGTATCCTTATCGAATGGATTTACTATTGTGACTGTTGACGGTAGCGGGCTTACCTGCGACCAAGAAAAAGAATCTATATTACCATCAGGATCACTACTGAATTCACCTATTAAATCTACAGCATCAACAGGTAACTGAATTGTTGTCTGCGACGCTCGCGCTACGGCAACAGGAGCTTTATTCACCTGGTGACAACAATCGCCTCCTGCAGGGAACGTAATACTCTTGATTACAGTTTCAGGAACTTCAGGAGCATCATACCAATCTCTAATCGCAATGTCCTGGGTACATCCGCTTCCACTCACTTTTACTTTTATTGCAGGAATTCTTGTTGGAATCAGATTGTAGAATGTATAATCAACATTTCCTTTTTCATCCGGTTTCAGCGTAATGAAACTTCCATTATCCCAGAAATCCCAGCTGTAGGTATAGTCTTTAAAGTTCTCACCGGAAACAACCATATTTACCGTAGTACCTATTGCTCCTCCTTCAGGATAGAAGATATGATCAACAACTACTTTTACCTCCGGTTGTGCAATAACTTTGATACTGCAATTAGTAGGTTTTCCATTTACAGTAAAGGTAATCTCCTGACCATGTAAACTTGGATCTACCAATTTCGGATTAAAGAAATACTGTCCACCATCTATTTCCACACCTGCACCTACATTCGCTATAACTTCTCCATTCACAGGAATTACAGTAAACGGTATACGTGCCGCTTCAGCACAAATAACATTACTTGGTAGGCTTAATTTAACATCAGTTTTAGGTGTACAGCATATGTACGGAAGCGAAAAATCTGCAATGACCGTTGTCCCTCTTCCTTTAGCTGTATAAACCATTACAAAAGTACCTCCTCTTTCAACTCCGCGCTTATGTTCTAGCCCCGGATGCTTCTCTACATATTCATTAAAATAAGCTTTAAACAAGTCCTTATTATTCTTTAATTCACCAAAAGATAAAACCATAATATCAAAACCCAGCTGTTGTTGATCTCTGATTTGCCTGATTTGATTGAAAGCCTCTTCGGAAGACATCCCCTGATGACCTTCTATGCTATAAAAAGAATTTTTATCTATATTATAATTTAAAGAATCATCCTGAATGTTTGTATTCGGTGTAAAAAAATTAATACCATATCCTAAATTATCCCCGGATGACCGGTTGCCTGTTTTATCAAAATTCCATGCTTTCAGAAATTCTTCTGTAGTCTGGTAATAAAAAGGAACCGCTTTATTGCCTAAAGGGTTTAATTTTTGTGACGGAGTAATTTTAATCTGCGGCTCATTTTCCAAACTCGGATACTTAAAGTTTTGTACCTGCTGTATGAAACGATTAATTAATAAGACAACCCGTTGTGTTGCTTTTTCATCATCCAAAACAGGCGAATTATAAAACTGATGCCTTGAGGAATCTAATTGCGTATCCGATATTAATTTTCCAAGCATGACATGTTTGGGGAAAGAAACAAAATCCGGAAGATATTTAGTAAATGCACTGGGAAGTACTTTTATAATTTCAGAATAGGTATCCGTTAAATCTTTTACTACATCATAAACATATTGAAACCTTTCATCTTTTGCAAGATAATCTTCTAATATTTTTTTGAAACTCTCATGGTCAACACTCGGGGTTCCCATTATTTGAGAAATGGCGTTGATCTTTTGAAAAAGAAGCTTGCCATAGTCATCTTTCTCTAAAACGGTTACGTACATTTCCTTTAAATCAGAAGAAGAAAATTGTGCTTCAATTCCTTTTTCTAGAATAAGCCGTTCTGTAATAACCCGCTCCTGTTGTACAGGCTTCAATATATCCTTTATAAACAAAGGATGGGGTTGAACTTTATCTCTTTCAAGAATATGATTGATTCCCCCTGTGCTGGTAACTAACACTTTGAGGTTACGGATTTGTTGAATCCCATGATTATCACAATCTACTCCCCGGCAAGGTTTAACTTCTTTTTCGTAGCTTTCTAAATACAGCAATAAGTATTTGTTTTCTAAATCCGGAAGATTATCAATGGACTGGAAATCGGAATTAGCTTCCTGAGCTGTTGCCAGCTCCCAGAGTTCAATCTGGTCTCTTCCACCATAAAATGAAGGATATTTTGCTTTAAAATTATCATACACTTTAAAATGTGTATAATTCTTACTTTCTATATTTACTGTTTTTAAATCACTTACATACAGATCCTGACTTATTTCACTTGTATTATTCAAGGTTAATAAATCACCGTCAGTTGTTAAAGCCACTCCCTGAGAAAGCTGTATGCCACTCAAAACCTTGCTTTTGTAAATAAGACTTGGCTTGAGGCCGCAAACAATTCCCACTCCCTGCAGCATCACTCTGGACAAACGGTCCTGGTCTTCAAAAAAATCCAAAAACTCATTGAACTGGGCATGTTCTATGTATTGCCCTTTGCTGAATTTTCTGTATTGGGTTGATATATTGCTTAATTGATTATTCATTATTTTAATTTTTTAATGATTTATTAAGGTCATTTAATACACTCCATAGACAGTATTTCTGCCTATGGAGTTGTTATTAAACTATTTCTCCTTTCTCGAATTATTTTCTTGTATCACCTGTACAAGGATTAATTGATAAGAAATTATTCTCCGGATAACCATCGTAAATCGGAACCTGACTGTCTGCAAGGAATATTTGAGTCCAAGCAACACCGGTATGACAGTAAGTCAATGCACACTCAAGGGAGAAAGAAATATATCCGTCCGGGGATAATGCTGCAATTTGCTGTGCTTCATCCTGAGAAATAATAATTTCACTCGCTCGATCATATCCTGTATAAGTTGATGGATATCCATTAGGGAAATTCCTTCTATCATCAGGTAACCCCGCATTATTTAAGAAAACATTTCCATTTGGGCTGCCTCCTATGATTAATCCGTTTCCTTTTAAATTAAACACAGCTGAATTACAAGTATGATTTCCATTTTCCTTCGCATGGATATACTGAATAAGAATTCTCATACCTGTTAAACAAGCAATCGTAGATTGCCCAGTTAATTTTAATGGCGTTAATCTATAAATCGTACTACATCCGTTACTATTGGTTACTGTAAGTGTTGGGTTGAAAGTATCTTCCTGACCAGAAATCAGTTTGTATACATGAGTTTTCTTATTAGCAGGAACTTCATTATGAATAATCTGGCTACCATCATCAAAATTCCATGTAAACGTAAGACCTGTAAAGTTTCCAACCACATCAAATTCAACTTTTGCATCCGGGTTTGTTGTATTTGGATTTGTCGTAGGGGCCTCATAAGTTACAGTGCCTGCAGCTACGGATGTTATTTCCGGATTTTTATGTACAATCATCTGAGCTTCCACAGCATCATCATTAACGGTAAACTTAATGGTCTGATCTAAGTAACTTGAAGTAACCAGACCAGGATTGAAGAAGTTCTGACCTCCGGATTGTGTAATTGCAGGTATTTGAACACCATTTACAAATGCTTTTACCTCACCATTTTCCGGAACAACCGTCATAGCAATCGGAGCATCTTTCTGACACAGTTTATTATCTGGTAATATTAAGAATACAGGTTCTTTTTTAGAACAACACAAGTACGGCAATGAGAAATCTGCCAAAACCTGATTGTTTGTTTCATTTTCGTAAATTAAAACAAAAGTTCCGCCCGGTTCTACACCAGCCACATGCTCTAAGCCCGATTTTCTTTCTAAAAATTCACTTAAAAGCTCGCTTACCACATCATCTTTTCTAGGATCCTGTTTTACAACAGTAATACCCTCTTCCGATCCTTCTTTTGAGAATTCAGCTTTATTCAACAATCTTAATTTCTCATCCAGTTTAGAAATGTTCAGTAAAGTATTTTGGGAATCACCTTTTTGGTTACTGATATCGCTGGAAATAGATACCAACTGTTTTCTAAGATCGTCAATAGATACTGTTTTTTCCTTAACCGGTACTTCTTCATCAGGCTTTTCACCTTTCTGTAAAACCAATGCAATAGCATCAAAAGCTAATCCGTATTTTACTTTAAGATCATTGATGTTTTGTAATGCTGTTTTATAAGGCAAACCTAAATGCCCTTCAATTCTATAGAAGTCATTGTTATCAATGTTATAATTCAATGGGTTCTGAACGAAGTCATCTCCTGCCAAGTTCGTTGTATGATAACTTAAATTATAGGTTTCTCTATCGGTTTTTGTTTTTTCAAAATTCCATTGAGCCAATAATGGCTTATCTACATTATAGTAATAAGGAATTGCTTTATCACCCAATCTTACGTAAAGATTAGAAGGGGTAATTTTAATTGCTCCGATATAAGATTGGAACCCGTTTATTTTCTGTACAAAACGATTGGCAAGCATAATAACTCTTTCGTAATTCTCATCATCATTGGTAGTTACTGGTGAATTATAAAAACCGTGACGAAAATCGGTACGTTCTCCTAATTCCAGTTTTGCTCCAACAGCACCTAAAAGAAGGTGTTTAGGGAATGATGTTATACTTGGGCAACACTCAACATTCAGATGTAATATCAATCCTTTTATTTCGTTGTAAGTATCAATTAAGTCCTTTAATAAATCATATCGATATTGATAATCGTCCAATCTTGATGCTCTGCCATCCAACAAAGAATTTAGTTTATCCAGAAGTGTTTGACCTCCCAAATTTATATTTACTCCAAGGGTACCTGCAATGGCTTCGAAACCCTCGCTTAAGTTTCTTACAGCAGTATTCGCTTCCTGAAATTTAATTTTTAATTGTTGTGGCTGTACAATAGTAGTATCCAGAATAACTCTTTTGGCTTCTATTTTAGGTAAGCGATCAAAGAGTTCTTCATACGCATTGTGAGCTGTATAAATACTGTCTTTTGCATCACCTTTCTTTATAAGTTCCGAGACAGAGGCAGAATCTGCCAAAAGTACTTTAAGATTAGACACCTGCTCAGATCCGGTATGATCACAATCTGCATCCTGGCAAGGAGTTTCGTCATTAGAATAACTTTCTAAATACAGAATGATAACTTTATTATATATAGTATCACGGAAGTCATATAACAATTTAAAACCTTCAGTATTTGCACCTAAAGCTTTATACTCATCCTCTGTAACCAATTCTAAAAGAGGTACCTGTTGGCCTTCAATACGAAAATGTTTGTATCCTATTTCATCAATATATTCTCTGTAATACTTGTAATTTTTTACACCGAAGTCTATAGTAGCTTCTGACGATATACTTCCTTTTTGACGCAGCGTTATTAAATCTCCGTCTGTGGTAACTCCGGAGCCTTGTGTAATCTCAAGAGTATGAAGTAAAGAAGTATCGGGCCCGGGTGCTTTTTCCAGCATAATTTCGGGCTGTACAATTAAATCTATGTATTTCGATTTAAAACCACACACTATACCTACTCCACTCAGACGGGTTCTTGATAATCTGTCCTGATCTTCGAAATAGTCTATAAATTCGTTTAATTGCCCTTCTGTTAACGCTTGATTATCGTTGAACTTTCTATATTGGGTTGTTACCTTGTCTAATTTAGTATTCATTATTTTTTCAGTTTTTTTGATAAGTTCGATTGTCCTAATATAATTTTCCCACCAGAGTTGTCATCCTCCTCTTCCGCTGCACAGTCTAGGAGTCTTCCAGGTCGATAAATATTGTTTAAATAAGTAAGAGCCAAGATTAGCTCACTAATACTGGTTCCTAAACTAGCAGTATTGTTTTTTGCTTTATCTGAAAGGTATTTTTTAAATGCAACTTCAAATTTTTCCAAATCTTCCTGAGCGGTTTCTGTTTCGCTCATTCGATCGCCAACCCAGCAAATTTTTGCTAAAACATGAGACGGAATTTCTTGTCTAATCACTGTTTCAGCATACTTTCTGAAATCAGGATCCTGGAAACGATAAGCAAAGCCCGGAAGAACGACACTTATCCTGAAAGAATAAGGATCATAAACATCTATTTCGCAATCTTCGCAAGAATTCATGAAAGCTTCGGAATATTTTACCGGATCCTCTATAGGAGAATCTTCCTGAAGGTCATAAGCTACTCTAAAGGTTTCGCCAATAGACATACAACCGACACCCCCCACAGCTTTATAATCTTTAACTGTTGGTTTTAATAATAAATGCTCAACAAGGAAAATACCCTCTTCTGTAAAGCCATATTTTAAGTAATCCACCAATTTCACAATTCCATCTTTCAAATCTCCCAATTCAGAATAAGGATTTGTTTTTTTGTGGGTAGCGATTACATTTTGCTTAACGGGATCATCTACAATCTCAAGATAGAAGTTATCATTCAATGAAACACGGATTTTGATATTTCCAATTAAGCAGAAATTCTTTTCACACTCTTTTAGGTCTTTTATTGTCTCTGCAAGATTTTCGTCATCCTCTTTTAATTGTTCTAATGCATTTTTAAGGTCTTCCTGATCAATTTGAATCGTTTGATAAATGGCGTCATTCAGGTTTTTATTTGCATTATATTCAATTTTGTAAGCATTTACAGACGATAAGATAATACTGCCATCCTTATCTTTTACCTTCCAAGTGTAGGTACTTTTTCCAGCACTGTCTTCAGTTTCAATGATGGATACCGGTGATTGAGACAAACTCCTTTGAGTATAATCTTTAAGTCCCAACAAACGGGATATTCTTTTCTGAGCTCCGGAAATATTACTCGTATTCCAAATATCTGTATTTGAAAATAATGTGTAATTGTACCCTAATCCTCGGTCTTTACTTAATGATGTATACTCGTTTAAGAAGCTCTCTTTATTACTTAAAACAATTTCATCAGCAGAATTCCCATACAATGATTTCATTAAGAAAGTATAATCGCTGAAGGTTTCTGCAAAACGAGAAATCAAATGATCTAAAACTTCATTTCGACGTTCTACACTATTGTCCAGCGCTTCATACAATGAATCTGTAAGTTGATCATCACTGGCTGGGTAATCAGGGACCAATTCATCAAAGCCTTTAATATTTTTAAGAGCTTGCGTAAAATAGGTTCTCGTTAAACCTCCATTAACGCTTAATACTTCTTTTACTTTTTCAAGATGTTTGAAATAACCTGCAAGAATCTGATCAAAAAACAATAAATAACCTTTTAATTGTTTTGCCAATGCTTCTCTCTCCGGATTTTTATTTCCTATAATTCCTGATATTCCGACTCCATAAGTATCCGGAAATTCATTCAAAATAGTAGCGTAGCTGGCAATATCATATGAAGTTCCTTGTGGTAAAGTCAATTCTTTATTTTGTTTTGCATCCTCTCTAAGGATCTCTTCTTCTCTTTTAAGAGTTTCCAGATAATTCTGAACTTTTTGGTCATTGATATTCAATGGTAACGAACCCTTGCTGTAGCTAAATGAACTTAACTCACATAATTCCGGTTTTCTGCCTTTTTCAATACAGATCAACCAGTCGTTGTTTTGTTTTACCACACTATCACAACCGGCAATAGAAATTTCATGAATTTCTTTAATGCCATCAATTTTCATGATTTCGCTAATGATATCCGAAAGACGAACTTCTCTTCTTAATTGGCTGTTTTTAAGTTCTTCAGTATCGATAAAACCATTGTTCAAAAGAGGTCCTTCAAAAATCTGATCTGTAGTCAGACCTCTGTCGATCATTTGTTTCAATGAATAAAAATGAACCTCCGGAGATAAGTAATTATTGACTGCTCTTGTTACTTTAGCATGCACCAATTCTTCATCGGCTTTGTTGACAAGTCCGATACGGGCACAAACAGCAACTTTTTGGGTTTCAACTTGTTTAATTTCAGCCAAATCTTCACAAAGGCTTCTGTTGGCGTGATAACGTTCCAGAATCATAGCTTTAACACTAGAATCTCCGCATCCAATATCCCCAGTATCAATATCTTCGGCATAATCTACATAAAGATCATACAGCCCTTTTACGTTAAAATGTTCTGTCTTTTCTCCGATAGGTTCAAAGTCCAGATTTCCGGTTTCGCAATCGACATATAATGTTTCAGTTTTAGGAACCAACCAGCAGTTACGGATTGGTCTTTTATGCCCTGAAATCATGTTGATATCGATAAATAACTTTCTATAGTCAAGCTCGGTTAAAGGTCTTGAAGGCAGAATTTCTGTAGCTTTTAAAAACTGTGTATGAATATCTTTCTTTTCGTCTTCCGATGCTAAGATATCTTCCATATTCAGATTCATTCTCATCCCAAGATCTGTGATTGCATAACTTAAAACTTCCAGAGTGGTAATACCAGGATCATGAGAGTTGTAATCGGTCCAGAGTTTTCCTCCTAACTTTTCGATGTATTCAATACCTGTTTTTCGTAGAAAATGAAAATCTGTCTGATCCTCAGTTTCTATATTTTTGGGTATACTAATGTGCTTATTTTCTGACATGATGATATTTTCTTCTATTTATTATTAAATACATACTTGATTTGTTATACTCACTTTGTGTTGTTTAGCAGAGACCAAAATTGATTTCGGATCTACTTCGATTAAAGCTTGTCTTTGCAGATCATCATTCACCAATATTTTCACTTCATCAATGTAATCTACATAATACAGCTGCTCTAAGTAGGTCACAAGCTGATTAACATTCAGCACCACATTAAAATCAATTTCTTTTGCATCTGTAAAAGCCCAAGGAGAGATGTATTTTTTGATATCTTCGTCTAATTGTTTCAGATAAAATGCTTCGTCATACTGTTCAAAAAATTTCACCTTTGCTTCTACTTTTGCTTCTTTGTAATTTGGATTAATCACCTGAGCATCAACATGCATTGTATTTAATTCGTTTACATAATTTTGAATTTTATTCAGGGTGGCTCTGCTTACTCTTGGCTGATAAATGTCAAAAGCGTTTTTATTTATAATATTCGGTACCACCATTAAGGTTACATAACCTGGAGCCATATAAGATTTTTCAGAGGTATGATTTAAACATTTCACTTTAAAAACTTCCGGAAATTCCTGTAATACCAAATGTTCGTAATCCCATTGCGTAATGGCTCTGTGCTTATGTCTCAATCGTTCACTTACACGTCTGTAAAATTCAGGATCTGTTTCTTGGTATTTACCGTCAAACGAGTTGTAAGGCTGGCTTACCGATTTTACCTGAGGAACTCTTGTGATCAGTTTAGAAATGGTTTCTGCAGCTAACCCGTTGTTTAAATGAGACAGATCATTGTCCTGATTCTGGAATGTTGCTAAAACAGCTTGTGTGTATATTCCCTGAATTTTACATACCGCATCATAGCTTCTTTGTGATTTTGCTCTGATCCAAACCAATCCGTCAGTAAATCTTGTGTGATTGGTATCGATATCTTTAGAAATTTTAAACTTTACAATGCCTGATTCCAAAAATTTTCTGGTTTCATTCTGCAGGATGCTACCCGACAGATCAACCCAAGTATTGCCCGAAAGGATACTCCATTCTATAAACTCTTTTTCATCGAAAGTATCAACCAGAGGGTTTTCACTTCCTTCCAGCATCTGGATTAATAGTGAAACTGTTGTTTGTGGTGTCGCTTCCAGACCGATGTATAATTCACCTCCATTTTTGTGTACCGGAACAATTTCCTGTATTTTAACATCTTTTTCATATTGCCCAAATGCATCTTCATGATACAATTGTACGTCTTCGCTTTTTAAAGCTTCTCCTTCAGAATCTGTCTTTAAATACAAATAAACCTGATCTTTTGCACTGTAATTCAGTTCAATGTCTTCAGCAAAAGGAATATAGGGTTCGTTTGGAATCAACTTACCGCTTTCAGCACCGCTCGATAAAGCCAATGTATATAATTTCGGATACACATCCTGTAATGAAGATTGGTTGAATGTTAATCTAATCGATTCACTTATCCCGGATTTATTACCGTTATTATTGATAGAAAATTGAGTTTGATAGCCAACGCCTTCTACTTTTTTAAATACATCAATATTATTAGCTTTCGTATACCAAATTTCTTTGTCTAATAATGCTGTATCTGCTTTAAAATAAGCATCAGAACCTACAATCGACGTTTTTAATTTTTGATAATCTGCTAAGCTGACGTTTTGATTAGGCTTAATAACATACCCGTTGTATAAATCTGTTATAGAATCCGGAGTATTTTTCCAGTTGATCGTAATGTCTGCATTTTGCCATTTTTTGGAAAACATTTCGGGACATTTAATAAAAAAATTAGATCCTTTAATGGGTTGTGCAGTGAATGGATAATAAGGCTTTTCTGAATTTAATGCGCCATTATCATTTTCTATCTGAATCGATTTTACTCCTTTTACATCAACCGATATTTCTATGTTTTTTATTCGTGTTTCTGAAAGAGCTTCATAAATATCGTAGTATTTTTCTCCTTCAATCATAAACCTTACAACAGGGAAATTGGTCTGGAATGTTTCTAACAAAACTTCCTTATTGTACTTTACAACTGGCTGGAAATCTCTGGGTAATGTAAAAGAAAGTTCTAATATATCTCCTTCCTTTTTGATACATTTCAAAGCAATATCTGACAACCATTCTTTTTCTCCACTACAAAGCACTTTGATATTGTTTACAATATCTTCATCCGGAATACTTTGCAGTCTTTGCATTGAATTTTTCTCAAAATCAATTGTAAGAGTTACTGTTCTTTCACCCTCTTTTAAATCAAATAAAGATGACGCTACCGAGAATCCCAGTTTAGCTTTTGGAAGCTCTTTGTAAATAGATTTTTTTTCTGAAATTGTTTCATCAGAATTATATCCAAAAGGCCACCAATAATTGCTGTCTTCAGGCAATTTATCGCCTAAACCGTTAGCAGAGTTTGCTTTTGGAGCCATTTTCAGCTCTCTTTTTTCGACATCGTTTAAAAAACTTTTAATCTCAACTACTTTTGCCTGATTGGCAATGAGATCGCCTCCTGTTTTGTAAACACGTTTTTTTCCGTTAGCATCTTTATCGCCATCCAGCAATGTCCCACTTGGAATTTTTTCCTGAAGTGCTTTTTTTGCCAATTCAAAAATCACATAGACTTTGTCTGATTTAGCATCATTTTTTTCAATTTGAAGTATTTCATTATAATAGAAATCCAAATGCCTTTTCGTTAAATTATTAAAAGCTTTTTTTGAGAAATCCAATAACTTTAAAAAGCAAACAAATAACGTTAAATGAGGGGTTAAGTTGCTGTCTTGCTCAAACTGGGACATCAAATCTGCAACCTGTTTTTTCATACTTTTGTACTCAACACTTTCTCTTCTTGGAATAGTATCATCGGTATCATCACCCAGGAAGAAATTTCCCCATTTTCCTTTTGGTGCTGTATTATCATCTTTATCGAAATAGTTTACACGCTTTGCAAAGTTGTTTGCGAATAATAGCCAATCAAACAAATCGAAATCGTGCAATTCAAGATTGCCCGGATCTAATTCTGCTAAAAAGCGCTGCATTTGTGATTTTCCTTCACGATAATGTGAAAATGTATCTGTTTTTTTCATTTGTTTATATTTATCTTTCTATGGTCAGATGCAATACTTATTGTAATGTTGGTAGTATTCAAAATGGCTACAGACATCCCGTAATTCATTATATTTCAGTAGCTTCACCTTTGTAAAAAGGAAAAACCATATTGCTTCTTGTATTCGTATTTCTTACTTCGTAGTCAATGTGTATCAAAACCTCTCCTTCAAGTTCGTCCTGAGTGTCGATATCAATTCTTAAAATGTTTATTCTAGGCTCATTATATAAAATAGCACGCTCCACGATTCCTTTCATCTGGGTGATCAACGTTAAATCCAGAGGCTTAAAAAGCATTTCCTGTAAGTCGCATCCGTAGTTTGGGAACATTACACGTTCGCCCGGGCGTGTCGACAATAAAATCATAAGACTATTATTGATGTCTTCCACATCTGTGGTCATTGCCAGTTTTCCTTCAGTTTGATTAAACTCAGGCGGAAAACTCCAGCCTATTCCTAAAAAATCTGTATTTATTTTCATACGTTATTTGTTATTAATTGTAACATCTTGCATCTTTAACTTAAGGTGTTGATAATGATAGCTTTTTGTTATTGATGTTTTACATTTTTATGTTTAGGGCGATACTTATTTAGAAACAGCAGTTCATAGTTGAACCAAAAAAACTGTCTTAACATGTTATCCGCCGATTAAAACAGTGGCTTCACCTGCTGAGATTACTCCCCCATGAGCCGTAGAGTCTCCCATTCTTGCGGCCGGTTTCCCACCGATCAACACACTTGAAGATCCTGATGCAATGGTATCTAACGGGCCTGTGCACACTGCCTTGTCTCCTACTCTTGCTGCAGGTTTCCCTCCGATAAGCACGGTAGGCTCTCCTGCCGGGATGATAGGTCCGCCTACATGCGGAACATTTCCTGTAACCATAGGACAGGTATGCATATCTGTAATTCTTGCTGCCGGTTTCATGATGATTAATTAATTTTAACCTGGGAGCCTTTTATAACGGTTACTGCTCCTGATTTAAGTTCTGTACCTGAACTTCCTTCTGCTTTTAACTGGGCACTGGCTTTCACGTTGATATTGGCTCCTTCCATACTGATGTTTCCTTTTGCCTTGATCTTGATGTCTTTTGAACTCTCTATACTAATCCCATCTTTATTAAGCGTAAGAATATTAGAATGCTCATCTTCAATCTTAATGACGTCTGCATCTTCATCCACGATCACTTTTTTGCCTTTCGGGGTTTCCAGGGTATACGAAATTTTGTCGTCATTGAAGATCATTTTCATTTCGCTCCGGGTTACAAATCCTTTTTCGTGGTTATCATCCGAAGCTACAATAGGAGCGGGTTTTGCACTGCTATTCAGCATTCCCAGCACCACGGCATCATTGGGATCGTCATTAATGAATCCGATAATCACTTCATCGCCAATTTCCGGTCTGAAAAAAGAACCTCTGTTTTCTCCTGCATCCAAGGTCGCAACCCGTGCCCAAATTCCTTCTTCTTCATTGTTGATAATCGGGATTTGTACTAAGATTCTGTCTTCTCCATCCGGGTCAGACTCTAATTGTGAAACAACACCGATATGCAATCCGCTTATGGCAGGAATAATTCCTGAACCCGGCATTTCACTTACATCATAGGTTTCTGAGAACCATGTTGGGGAAAGCCCGAACTGAGCATCTACCAGCCAGTTTCCTTCAGCAATTTCATGACGGACACCGGTTACGTATATTTTCCCATTGAACCGGTCTCCTACTCCCTGCAGGGCCAATTGAACTCCCGGCTTCACAGATGGAATTCCCTGGAACTTTACTCTTCCTCTTGTTTTTGCCAATTGCTGGAAAGTTGCTTTGGCATCACTCCAATCTTGTAGTTCGTTTTGGGTAAGATTTCCACCATGTTTAAGTTGAAGGTCTTCAATTCCAAAAACTTTTGCCAGATCACCGGATGAAAGATTTCCATTGAGATTAATGGCCGGATCCTGAGCTTCAACTTCCGTCAGTTCCTGATCGGTATAGCTCCATGTTTTAGCTGTAATTTTGTTGAATTGATCTCTTGCATCAATTTCACCGTCAAATTCATGGACAGATGATCCATAAACTACTGTTTCTACTTCTTTTGCACTGAAATCAGGTTTAGCAACTTTAATTGTTCCATCTTCGACAAAACATAGTTTACCGTTTGCCTGTGCTCTCGTCAACATAAAATCCCAATCAGAAGCTTGGTACTGAACCAATTCTTTATGAGAATTTGAAGTAGCTTCTACATCGGCAGTTGCACCGCTATTACCAATCAATTCTTCGATAATATCGCTGTCTTTACTGTCGTAGAAATATTTGCTTTTTCTTCCTAAAGTCATTTTTACTACCTTATCTCTACATTCGATGATGAGGTAAGAGGAGCCACTTCTAACTTTTATATTATGCTTTACAACAACTCCTTTAAAAATGGTTTCTTCTTCAGAATGATATCCTGCAGTGATCTCAATTTCTTTTCCGGGAATTAACAGATCCTCATTGCTTAATTTGAAATCCTGTTCGGGTACACTCCCATCTAAAATAACAATACGGGCATAAGGAATTCTGTTGACTTCTTTCTCCACGACAATGCTTTTCACACCGTACTTACCAGGCAGTTCTGTACCTCCGGACATCACTTTAAAAGTAATTAAATCAGAAGGTTTTGCTGTTTGTATATATCCGCTATTATTCATTTTATGAAACTTTTTCTAATGGCGGAAAGTATAGTTCGCTCCCTGGTTTTAATTGTCTGAAATTCACAAGACCATTTACTTTAGCTACTTCCAAATAGTATTTGGAATCTCCGTAAATACTTTCAGTCATGAGCGGTAATGTATCTCCTGCCTGTACTGTTCTTTTGTGGGTAAGATCGGGGGAACTCTTTTTATGCTCTGCTGCTTCCAGCTTGGGACTTATTGATTCACTAAACTTTGCTTTTCCTATCGCTCTCAAAGGCTGTCCTTTATTGTCAAATAATTTATATTCTACCGTAAATTCTGCCAACACTCCTTTAAATTCAAAATCACCCCAATTAATAATAATGTTGTAAGGCTTATGAATAAGGCCGGCAACCTGGCCGGTAGCTCTGTAAAAAGCATCCACCTGATCTTTTACGGATGTTTTTTTAAATGCTTTTCCTTTAATTTTATTGATAAGTTTATTTCCGGTATAGCTTTCCGTAACACCTGTACCGTCAAATAAAAATTCCAGTTGTAAGTCAGTTGGAGGTGATGCAACATATTTTAAATCAGCTTTAGCTTTTCCTAGCGCCTGGCCGGGCACAAGTTCTGTTTTATAAGTCACAGAGTAACCGGCAGGGTTGACAAAGGCTGTAAAAGCGTGATTTTCAATCCTTTTATCATAATCAGAGTTTTCATAGGTTCCAATTGTTAGTTTTTGAAGTGCTCCCATCATTATCTTTCTTTTTTACGTTGTTCAATATTTACTGCCTGCTCTACACTTTCACTAACCGCCCGCATGATCTTTGTTTCATCTATTGATGCTGCAGTGGTCGTTGTTGTTGTTTTCTCGTCCACATTTATTTTAATGTGAAGCTCTTTTATTTCTATTGGCATTTCGTTTGTTTTAATCAATTATTAATATTCAAAACACTAATAACCAATGGTTTAAAATATTTATTTTTAAAAATCCAAGCACATGAAGGGTATGTTCAGTCCTGTGATAGACCAATCTTTTGTTATTTATCTGAAAAATTTGCTGAATGTTATCTGAAGACTAACACACGTTCAGGTGCTTAGATTAGATTTAGAAATTATAAGCCTAAGCTTGCTAACGATGTGGGTATGGTGAAATATCTGTATTTCAGTTCTATTGTTTCAATAGCCAATTTGCTTTCTTCTGCATTGAATTCGGAAACTTCCCATCTTACCGGATAAGCTCCCACTATATTCCAAACCATTAATGGTGCGGTAGACTGAAGCCCTCCTGAAAGAGTAACGATGAGGTTTCTGGGTTCAAATTCAAAATTTTCCATAGCATTTCTACACCAGCTTATCAATCCGGAACTTACAATTAATCCGCGCTTAAGCACTAAATTGGGATATTTTGGTCTTAAAGGAAGCTGATGAACAAATCTGTTTTCGCCTCCTTCTGCATATTCTTCGGTTGTAATGTCTGTTGATAAACCAGATATGGACTGAAATCTGGAATCAATACCCTCTGTTGTTGAAATCCCATTAACAATAAAAGAGAAACTGGTTGGAGGATATAAAAGAGCCATGATTAGTTATTTTCAATAGTTAATCCTTCGTGTGCAAGCTCCAGGGTTTCGATAGCCACCTCATTACCTTCAGCTTTCAAGTCTGTTGACTGTAATTTAAGCGGGAAGGCATTCTTTACTTTCCAGGTTACCGCCGGTTCACCGTTCTCGTCCAAAAGCGAAATCGTGATTGATCTTCTCTCTACCGTATTCAACTGAATGGTCTGGAACCAGGCAAAGAATTCGTTATCATTTTTGAAAGTTCCTCTTTTTAAAGTAATGTTGCTGAACGTTTTAAGTCCCGGCATTTTGATCTTGCTGAAATCCGGGCTCGCACCGTGTCTGTATTCAATAAGGCCAGCTTCAACATTTAATCCGCTTACTTCCTGAAAACCTACTTTTGTTCCGCCCCAATCTACTTCAAAGGCAAACTTTACTAATGGATATGTACTCATAATTATGTATATTTAATTGTTATTTAGTTTAATTATTTTATGCTTCCTGTAATTTGTGTGAGAAACGAAGCACAATAAATTCTGCTGGTCGCACCGCAGCCATACCGATCTCAATGATCATTCTGCCTTCTAAAACATCCTGAGCAGACATCGTTTTGTTTAAGCCAACGCTTACATAATACGCTTCCTCCGGTTTGCTTCCAGCCAATGCGCCGTCTTGCCACTGCTGGTCAAGGAAATTCTCGATCATCGTCTGCACGCGGATCCAGGTATTGGCCGTATTCGGTTCGAAAACGAAACGTTCTGTTGCTTTTTTCACAGACTCTTCTACCATGTTGAAGAAACGGCGTACAGAGATGTATCTCCACTCATTGCTGTTCCCGTCCAGTGTTCTCGCGCCCCAAACCAATGTTCCTTTTCCTGTAAAGGTTCTGATCGCGTTGATTGATTTTCCTGATGTTGCATCTACGTTAAGACTTTCCTGATCTTCGTGAGAAATTTTTTCGGTTGGCGCTACCACATAGTTCAGTCCGACATTTGCTGGTGCCTTAAATACTCCTGAAGTGCTGTCTACTTTTGCATATACTCCGGCCATTGCTGATGATGGAGCCAATACGACTTTGTTAGACTCAATTGCCGCTTTAGCCAAGTTGTACAATTCAGAATCTTTAGTTTTCCAATACTCTAGAGTCTGACCCGAAACCTTAACAATTTTTGAATCATAACCATAAGTCAAAACCGTTTCTAATTTCGGATAATAAGCTGCTCCGTATTTTAAGTTTTCACTATTGTTTAACTTTAGTCTAAAATCAGCAGCAGCATCTTCATCATTTCCAAGAACATCCATGATAACAAATCTGTCTTTCATCAATCCTGCATGATCTAAAGCTAATTCGTATAAATCATAAGCATCATCTTCTAAAACTAAGCCTTCAGCGTCCGGGAAAACAATAAGAGTCGGCTCGTCTTCTTTTTCTAAAGTAGCAAGACCTTTCTTTAAATCCGTTAGCTGTACTCCATCTGACGGATAACCTGTTGCTGTTCCTACAGAAACAATATAACATGGACCGCCACCATTTGCAAAATACATCTGCATAGCATAATACATTTTGAAAGGATTAGGTGTTTCCACAGTCGCAGTAACAGTTCTAGGCTTAATTGGAGGCGTTGTAGTCTCTGCAACTACAGTAAATGAAAAAGTTTCATTTTTTGCTTTTCCGAAAATAGTTTCGTACTCCAACATAGAAGAAATTCTTGCCGGTTCATTTTTTGGCCCCTGTGCTGTATATCCGATAAAAGCAGGGATGGCCGTTTCTACTTGCGCTACAGATGGTGGAAATTTTGCGATTTCCTCTACGTAGGCTCCTGGTGTTTTGTAATTCATTGTTTTTAAATTTTAAAATTAATTTGAGTTATTTTCAATAGTTAAACCTTCGTGCGCAAGCTCCAGGGTTTCGATTGCTACCTCGTTTCCTTCAGCTTTTAAGTCTGTTGACTGTAATTTAAGCGGGAAGGCATTCTTCACTTTCCAGGTTACGGCAGGCTCGCCATTCTCGTCCAAAAGAGAAATTGTAATCGATCTTCGCTCTACCGTATTCAACTGAATGGTCTGAAACCAGGCAAAGAATTCGTTATCATTTTTGAAAGTTCCTCTCTTTAAAGTGATGTTGCTGAACGTTTTAAGTCCCGGCATTTTGATCTTGCTGAAATCCGGGCTTGCCCCATGTCGGTATTCAATTAATCCGGCCTCGACATTTAAACCGCTTACTTCCTGAAAACCTACTTTTGTTCCGCCCCAATCTACTTCAAAGGCAAACTTTACTAATGGATATGTACTCATAATTATTTATATTTTAATTGTTATTAATTTTATGCTTCCTGTAATTTGTGTGAAAAACGAAGCACGATAAATTCTGCCGGACGCACCGCAGCCATACCGATCTCGATGTTCATTCTGCCTTCTAAAACATCCTGAGCTGACATCGTTTTGTTTAATCCAACACTTACGTAATACGCTTCTTCAGGCTTGCTTCCTGCCAATGCGCCGTCTTGCCATTGTTGGTTAAGGAAATTCTCAATCATCGTTTGTACACGGATCCAGGTATTGGCAGTATTCGGTTCGAAAACGAAACGCTCTGTCGCTTTTTTCACAGACTCTTCCACCATGTTGAAGAAACGGCGCACAGAGACATACCTCCATTCATTGCTGTTTCCGTCTAACGTTCTTGCTCCCCAAACCAATGTTCCTTTTCCGGTAAAAGTTCTGATGGCATTGATTGATTTTCCTGATGTTGCATCTACGTTAAGCTTATCTTGATCTCTGTCAGAAATTTTCACTGTAGGTGCTTCAACGAAATTAAGTCCTAAGTTTGCAGGTGCTTTAAATACTCCGGAAGTACTGTCTACTTTAGCGTAAACTCCGGCCATTGCTGATGATGGAGCTAATACAACTCTCTTAGATTCGATTGCTTTTTTAGCCTGATTGTAGAAATCAGAGTTCTTTGATTTCAGTCCTGCTAAAGTTGCAATACCAAATGTACCCGTAACTAAGACATCAGCCTCATTAAAATTATAACTCAAAACTGTTTTTAATTTTGGATGATAAGCAGCACCATATTTTAGGCCTGCAGCAATTACTTTACTTCTAAAAGTAACATCATCATCCCCAAGAACATCCATAATAACGAATCTGTCTTTCATCAATTCTGCCTGATCCAAAGCGCTATTATATAAAGAGTAAACAGTAGTTACATCATCAGAGTCAATATCAGCAATATCATCAGCATAATCGGTAGAAGCGTCAGCAACACTTGTAGCAGTAGTTAAAACTGCATTAAACACATTAGCAATAGCTTGAGCAGCACTTTTAACGGTAGCAACGGTAGCAGCAACAGCATTACCTGCAATTTGAGCAGCCCCCGCAACAGCTTTAGCAGACTGATTAGCAGCAACCTCAGCAAGATCGTTAGGATCAGCAACAGTATAAGTGTTAGCCTTAGCGACAGCAGCAATGACAGCAGCAGCGACATCTGCACCGGCAACAGCATCTGAAACAGCTTGAGCAGCATTTTTAGCAGCAGCAGCAGCAACCTTATTACTATCTGCAACCTGAGCAGCGGCTTGAGCAGCAGCAGCATCAGCTGCATTAGGAACTAAACCTTGAAGATCCGGGAAAACAATAAGTGTAGGCTCATCTTCTTTCTTTAATAATTCAAGGCCTTTTAATAAAGTTTTATCCGATGTAACAGATTCTACAAGTACAGGATCTGTATAATTTCCTACTGAAACAATGTAACAAGGCCCACCGCCATTCGCAAAATACATCTGCATAGCATAGTACATTTTAAAATCGCTTACTTTAGGTTGTGTTGCTGTCGCAACTCCATCTTTGAAAGCTACCGCAAAAACTTCCGGGTTTGCTTTCCCAAAGAGAGTTTCATACTCTAACATCGAAGAGATTCTCGTCGGTTTGTTTTGTAGTCCTTCTGCTGTGTACCCGATAAAAGCAGGAATAGCCGTTTCAACTTGCGCTACGGAAGGCGGGAATTTTGTCTCCTCCTCTACATAGGCTCCAGGGGTTTTGTAATTCATTTTGTTAAATTTTAAATTAATATTAATTATTTTCGAAATACGACTTCGAATGTTTCATTTGTGATTGATTTTATTGTTGTAATTTGTGTGAGAAATTCAATATAATGAACTCTGCGGGGCGTACTAATGCTACTTTTATTTCTACATTCATCACATTGGTAATGTCATCAGTAACAGGATCCTTGCTTCCGTAAACTTTTACTTCATATGCCTCTTTCGGAGTATTGCCTACCAATGCACCATTTATCCACTGCTGGTTAAGAAAATTTTCTATCATGGTTTTTGCATGTAGCCATGTGTGAGGTATATTGGGCTGATCAATAAATTTTGTGAGTGCATGATTTACCGATTGTTCAATCATATCATAATACCGACGTACATGCACATATTTCCATTCATTGTCCTGATCTTCATTTTTATCTTTCCCGTCAAGTGTTCTTGCTCCCCAAACCAAAGTTCCTTTTCCTGTAAAAGTTCGAATGGCATTGATTGATTTCCCTGTACCATGTATATTTAACTCCGACTGTTCCTGTTCGGAAACTTTTTCCGTTGGAGCAATTACATAATTAAGACTTACATTTGCAGGGGCTTTCCATACACCTCTTGTACTGTCTACCCTGCCGTATACTCCTGCCATTGCCGATGATGGCGGTAAAATAACTTTTAAAGATTTAATGGCTTCTTTTACTTGACTGTATAATAAAGAATCAGATACCTGTAAATTTTCCAGTGTTACTCCGTCTGCATTGCCAACAATATCCTGCGCATCTGAGACATCATTAATTAACTGATCAAATTCGTTTAAAAAGCTTAAATCAATACTGTCAATCGTGCCGTTTTCAATTGCTTCCACTATAGCAGCCGGCTCAGCAAGGCCGATTTCCTGATCAGCAGTTTCATTAATTTCTTTTACAATTGCCATAGCCTGGCCCAATAAATCAGCAAGCACAAAAACATTGGCAGATGCGAATAATATTTCATCATTGGCCAGTCTTTTCAGTTCCTGTAAAACGGCTATCTCATTCGCATAAAAGCTATTATTATTTACCTGCCCATCCTGTAAACCTTTGTGAGTAATGATAGCCTGACTGTCAAAAGTATAATTCAGAATGGTTTTCAAATGAGGGAAATAAGCGGCAGCATGGCTGGTTTGGCTTACTTCTGCCCTGAAATTTTCAACTGTAGTAGGAGTGTCGGGTGAGGCTGTAGAACTTCCGTAATAGGTATCTAATATGGCAAACCAATTTCTCTTATCCGTCTGTATTTTTTCAATTGTATGATTGTAAAGGCTGTAAAAATCAGGTTCGGTTAAAGACAAAGCATCAGGGAAAACAATAAGGAGTGGTTTTTTAATCCCTTCAATAAGATCCAGTCCCCCTTTCAATGGAGATAATTGAACTTCCTCCGACACATAATTCCCCACAGGAATAATATAACACGGGCCACCACCATTGGAAAAATACATCTGAAGCGAATAGTACATTAAAAATTGTACCGGAGGCATCACAACAGTTATTCCTCTGCCTTCTACATCTTTCAGATGAATGTCTTCTTTTTTTGCTTTTCCAAAATATTTTTCATATTCCAAAAGAGAACTGATCGGGAACGGCTTATCATAATGATCAGGAATTAATTCAGTATACCCAATAAATGCAGGCATCGCTGTATCTATTAATGAAATTGAATAAGGAAGCTTTGTAATTTCGTCAACCGAAACGCCCGGCGTTGTTGGATTTAGCATGTCTTAGAATTTGAGTTAAAGGTTATTAGTTTTTTTTGTTTTAATTTATGATTAATCGACTTTGATACTTTTTATATTTACCTCATCAATTAATTTAATCTTAGTTTCTTCTATAGCTTCAATTTTTATTACACTGACCTTATATAAGGCAGAAGGCATCACCTTTCCGCCTAATAGACCCCAGATATAACTTAATTGCTCAAAGGGAATGGAATGCAGCTCAATTCTAAACTTGAAACTTTTTTTCACATCAGAATCCATATATTCCAAGACATTGTTCGTCTGAAATATTTCGATAACTTTTGAAATATCTGACAATGATTTGTCATATGCATTTCGGTTGGCAGCAATCATTAAATATAAGTTTAAATACGCCGGCGGACTCTGCTTCTTCATATCATACGTCAGCGGATTTTCATTTGTTGTTGTTCTGGTATACCATGATCTGTTTTTCAGTGTTGACTCTTCTTCAACATTCAGCAAAGTGATCACTACTTTATCATCAAGACCCGAGGTATCATCATCATGTTTTGCAATATCATCAACTACAGCGATATCACCGCTCTGCGGACCGTCTTTCAAACCATTCACTGAATCATTCAGCTTATCTTTTAAAATTGTCAATACTTCTTTAATCATAATTTTTGCTCTTTATTATTATGGTGCAAACATACAATCACACCCAATTAAAAGACAAATATTTTGAGGGTTCAAACCTGTCTTTGCAGTAAATGGAATTTTTATTCTTTTCAAAAAATAAAAAAAACGCAATATATAAAATACTGTAAAACAGAAATTTAAACATGAAAACCGAAACAGAAATTCAATTTTGAAATTATCAATATCCAGCCACGGTGAAATTTAGGGATGCTGATAAAGCATGAATTGATACAAAAAAAACCACTTATTTCGACATTGAAAGTGAAAGTAAATCCAAATGCATTTTTTTCAATTTTAAATATGTTCTTGAGATCATCAGTTATCTTAAATGATCTTATCAGGATATTAAGTGAAATTTCAGGCTTTAAAAGATCATCTGCTTGAATTTCTTTACACAGAGTCTAATTTATATAAGACAGTTTCTAAAAATATAACCCTCTACAATCATAAAGTACTTTTATCTTTTACTGCAAAGACTGAACAGAGGGCTCTCATAATTAGTAAGATGCACTTTCATCTTCTAATTTTGTCCCCATAATTTTAAAACTTTAATCATATGAACATCAAAAAAATTTTTGGCAAGCGCAATGAAATCATTGGTGGCCATTTCAATGAATTACGCTCAAAAATGGGCATGGCAAATCAAAATGAGGAAGACATTTTCTCTCTACGGGAAGAAATCTGTAACGGATGCCCTTTAAAAAACGGTAATAATTGCAATGCTGTGAAATGGATGAATCCTGAAACACTGGAAGTTGCAGATTCTCCAAAAGATGGATTTATAAGAGGCTGCGGATGCAGATTGAGCGCAAAACAAAGATCAAAATTAAGTCTTTGTCCCGCTGGCTTTTGGGGAGGAGAATTCGACAGGAAATAAAAACAGCTGAACAATTACCGGCATTACATAATTAAAATCTATTTGAGGTGGAGCAAGATCATATAATTCAGAAAGTCTATGTTGAAATTACAGTCAACAATAAAGAAAAAGCATACGGTATAAAAGATGAGATCAACAGTTTTTTGTCTATTGATGTTTTCCCTGAAATAGAAAGATCCATCAATGATAAAGAACATATACTGTCAGGTCATACGCTGCAAATCCCCCGGTTAGAACTTAATCTGGATGTAAACAGCAGCTCGCTGAATACGGAATTAAAAGATAAAATTGTACAGTTTTTTAAAGAGAAGCTGTCAGAAATAGCTAAGTCCGAAAAAACATCCGAACAGGAAACAGAAAATGATTCCAAATCATCTCTGGTTGATAATCAGAAAAAAATAACACAAGCTTTTATCTGTTTTTTAGAAACCGGATGTATGCCATGGTGGGCTTCTGATAAAAAAAGCATTGGTTTTTTGGGAACAGCGGGATTTGAAACGCTTATTTCAGCCGCAGGCTTTCAAAAAAGCATAATTTCCGTTTTGCCGAAACAGCATGTTCAGGATCGTATCATCAATCAGCTTTCAGACGAGCAAATTGCCCGATTATGCCTGACTATTTTAGAGAATAAGGAATTAAACATCAAGCTGGATGTTGATGTAATAAGCCGCGTATCAAAACTGAACCATACGGACAGAACTTTTGTATGGCGCATGGTTTTACGCATCTTATCACAATATCTGAGCTCATCAGATGCTGATCTTCGGGGATATCTTTTACAACAACTCTCAAAAGCACAGCCGGCAGGATTGTCAAAGTTAAAAGACAGCCATAAAAACTGGAAAACTGTAGTTGAGATTTTTCCTTTTATTAAAGAAAATGAAATTCCGGAAGCCATTAAGATCCATATAACAGATCACCGTGAAAACTCAAAAACTCCTGCTGAAATACCTGATCCGGATAATACCGCAATTCATGATGATACAATCGTGAATGACGGGCAATACATCTGGAATGCCGGGCTCATTTTGATACATCCGTTCATCAGTACTTTTTTTGAACATTGTAATCTTCTGCATCCGGAGACCCAGAAACTAATTAATCCTGAACTGTGTGCCCATCTGCTGCATTACATTGCTACCGGAGAAACAAATGCCCCTGAATATGACATGGCTTTTGAAAAATTTTTATGTAACATTCCGATGAATCAGACCATTAACAGGCATATTAAACTTTCGCGTAAGCATAAGACACAGGCTGAAAATGTAATAGAAAGTGTTCAGCACAACTGGAGCCCGATGAAAAATTCATCTGCAGCATTATTACAAAATGAATTTTTCCAACGTTCGGGTAAACTGGTTGTTACCGACCATGATTATACACTTACTGTAGAACGCAAAACCCAGGATATCTTACTTGATAAACTTGCCTGGGGAATTGGTCTTATAAAATTACCCTGGAAGGAAAAATTCATCTTTGTCAACTGGTAATACATTTTTTATAATTTGATTGTCCGGCATAAAATCTATTGTACGGACAATCTTTCTATTATAAACCACAATTTAACCGATTATTTCTCCCGCACTCCCCTATCATTTCAACAACATCAACCTAAAACGAAATTATGAAATCTCCAATCAGCTATGAAAAATCATTAATGAAAACAAAAATTCATGAGAAAACAGAAAAAACCAATCGTTTATTTCATGCCAATGATGTAAACCACCACTCCTTAAGTGATGAAATGAAGTGGCTGGAATTACTTATTGAAATGCGGTGCAGAGAATTGTTTTTAGAAGATGAGACAGAATTGGAAATCTCTTGCGAACTCCCTGAAACACCACCATCAGATGACGGATCCCCGTACTCGGTTATCATCAATACACTCCGGCTTACCGCCATAGACCGGGTTATTTTAGCATTGGGTGTTGCTTCCGCTCATTATCCTTCGATATTAAAAACATTTGTGCAGATAGAAGAAACCAGCAATGCTTTTGCAATTGAAGCAGGTGGCGAATACAATAAAGTTAACCGCAGTTTTAAGCCGACTTTCCAAACCGCACTTTTTTTGCTTGCCGGCAAAGATTTATCACTATGGTCGCACTACAGCACCCAGCTCATCAACGGAAGCGTACTCTTACAAAACGATATTATTTATAACCGTTCTTCAGGAGAGTTCATCCACGGGAAAATTGAGTTGGACACCGCTTACCTGAACTATTTTTTATCAGGTAAGAAACCGCAACTGGACCACGGTTCTTATTTCCCGGGAAAGCTGTATACCTCTGATCTCACAATGGATGATATTATTTTGGAGAACAACGTCAGGGAACAGATAAAACCCATCGGGCACTACATAAAAGCATTGGAAAGCGATTTTTTTAAAAGCAAGAATCACAGTTTTAAACCCGGTTTTATTGCTTTGTTCTACGGTGCACCGGGAACGGGGAAAACGATGCTAGCTGGAATACTTGCTAATACATATGGTATAGACATGTATCATGTAGATCTCTCGCAAGTGGTGAGCAAATACATTGGTGAAACCGAGAAAAATCTTGAAGTTTTATTCAACAGGCTGCAGGGAAAAAACTGTATGCTGTTTTTTGATGAAGCTGATGCCTTGTTCGGAAAACGTTCTGATGTAAAAGATGCGCATGACCGCTATGCTAACCAGGAAGTCTCGTATTTACTGCAGCGAATAGAAAAATTTGACGGATTAACAATCCTGGCCTCCAATTTCGAAAACAATATGGATGATGCTTTTAAGCGCCGTATAGATGTTTCTGTTAATGTCATACGGCCGACAGAAATTACCAGAGAATCGCTTTGGGAACATTATTTACCCAAAAATATAACCTTTGAAAGTGATGCCCTTTTAAAACATTTATCGAAAGAATACGCTTATACCGGTGCCAATATACGCAATATCATGAAAAATGTGGCTATGGCCTTACACGAACGTAATGAGACCATAATTACCTATTCATTATTAAGCACCTATTTAACTATAGAAAACGAAAAGGCCTTTGGAAAAAACCAGTCCCGTCTCAGTCCGTTTGTACAAAAATCAGAATAAACTTTTAGCACAAAAAAAATGAATTCATCTAATAACCAAAAACATGAGCAGACATAACAAAACATTTGCGCCAAGGACCAACCGGTCTGAAGCGCAAATCACCGATATTATTGAGGAACAAGAGCAATACGTCCCGATCAGCAGCCAAGATGCTAAAATCTCCCTCGCAAAAACAGAAGTTACGCAAATAATATACGCTCCATTTAGAAACAGGGCATTTAATAAAGTAGAAAGAGGGTCATCGATAATCCAGTTTTCAGACAGAGGGCTTCATGTATCGGCTCTCAATAGAGCACTCAATGAATTAGGTTATACAGCACCCGAAAATAAAACTCTTTTTTGGAATGAGACGAAGATTGGACTTATCAATTTCCAACGAAAGAATGGCATTACGCCCACCGGAATTTTTAACAGGGAAACTTTGTTGGCAATGGATGAGGCGTTGGAAGAAATTAAAGATAAAGAACCTAAAAAGGATACTGTTGTCTTACAGAAAGCACCAGAAAAACCCAAAACCAGTAATTCTAAAGACGACGACTCAATTACCTACACTATCATTGTAGCAAAAAATCAGAAATTTAATGGTAAATTACTTCAGACTGATGAAGATCTTAACCACTTTGCTGAGTTTAAGATGAACCTAACCCGCCATCTGAAATGGAATCCAAAATTTACTGATGAGCAGGTTAAAAATATGGTCGCTAAAGGAGGGTCTGTAAATTATAGAATATCGGCAAAAGAACATACTATAGAAAAAGAAGCAGAAGCATTATCTCCCGATAAAAAGCAATTTATCCGAGATGCAGCAAATGCTGCCAATTACATTCAAAACACTCGTATTCTTGATTTATTAAAACAATTATCGGAGGAAGAAATAGCAGATTATAAAAGTAAGGTTTCCAAGGAAACAAATGATTTAACGGCTATTGAAGAGTCGCTGAAAGAGTATATTAAACAAAGGAAGAAAAAATTTAAAAACCTTGACGAATTAGAAACTGCGAAAACCAAGCTTTATGGTTTAGAAAAATTGTATGATCAATATATTAAATATCTCGGTATTTCTCCGACTACAAACATAGGAAGTATTAAAGAACCTCTTATTGTAGACAATCCAAATTATTCATTTGCAGAAAAGGAACTTACTGAAGTAATGAAAGCCAATGGTTTTGCCAGTATCAAAGAATTTGAAGATTATATTAGACGTTACGAAAGCGCCTTTGAAACCGAAACCGTTCGCATTGGTGTTGAAATGCTGCAACATTACAAACATACCTTATACCAGGAAGAAAAAAAATTAAACGATACTATCTTTTTAGACCGTCTGTCACAAAGCATTATAAAGTCGGGGGCTCAGGAAGATTATGAAACAGGAAAATCAATCAAAAGTAATTCGAAAAAAGTTCTTGAGCATGGGATATCTTATATTGATCAACAGGAATATAGTCTTGGGCAATCTAAAATAAACAATGCTAATAAATCGATAAGCTTACTTTCCAGTCAGACACTATTGGTTAATGACCCTGATTTCGATAAAGAAGAGTTTGCAGAAATAAGTAATAAAACGGATTTAAAAGAATTTTTGAATGAATACATCACTTCACAAAACGAAAAAGTAGATAGTGTAATCAATAATATCACAGAGAATCCCGAGCATATTTATGAGCTCGATAATTTATTTAAAGCTTCTTATGAAAAACAACATATTGAAAAAGGAAGTATTTATGATCGTATTATTACCGCAAAATATGACCGTTTAAAAGGTTTAGAAATACTGTTGGCTATTTGCGAAGGTATTTTTGCACTTGCGCTTATTGTGGTAACCTGGGGCGCGGCCACTCCGGTAGTCATTGCGGGCGGTGCATTGTCTTTAGCAGTCAGTATTGATGTTGCTTACGACACAATAAAAGAATACAAAGACAATAAAGAATTTCATGATGTCGGTTTACTCTCCGATGATCCGAGTTTGGTTTGGGTAGTCGTTGCCATTGCAGGAGTTGCGTTAGATGCAGCAGCATTGGGAGCTGTATTAAAATCTGCAAAACCCATTGCCGCAGCCGGAAAAGCTTTTAATGAAGCAGAGGATGCCACAAAAGCAATAAACAGACTTGAAAGTGATTTGGCTAAAATTGAAGGTCTTGAGGAAAGAGTACAGCAAAATATTGTAAGACAGGCTAAAATACAAGCACAACAACAGAAAATACTGGATAGTTTTGTAAAAGCCAGACAACTTACCTTTGTAACCATACCTGGTTTAGTACAGTCCGGAGAATTATTAGCAAGGGCAGTATTTGCCATTCGAAAAGGAATTGTTACATTTGATAGCTTTGTAACTGAACTAAAACTGGCCAAAATAATAAGCGAAACAGGATTAAAACCTGAAGAATTGCTTGCTGTGAAAAGTGCTTTTGAAAAAGCAAGAACATTAACTAAAGATGAAAAGCTAGCTCTTAAACTTGAAAAAGCAATTGCGGAAAATGATTTGGCAAAGGTGAAAAGCCTTCTAGAAGAAACTAAATATAATGATGGTTTTTATAATGGAAAAAAACCTAAATATGAAAATCCTGGGCATCATGATCCAAAAAGCGGAAAATTTAGAGGTGGGGGTAGTAAAACAGAAATCATTCCTGAGAATCATGAAGAATTATGGAAAAGAGCAATTCCAGGTTTTTCTGATTTAGAAACAAAGCAAGGAATTGGAATGCCCAAAACATGGTACAGCATTGATGATGCTGGAAAAATACATCAATTTCAAGTGGATAATAATGGAATTGCTCATTGGGCGGGAAGCGAAAATGGTGCGAGGGGAGTAAAAGTTGATAACGTTACTGAAAAAAGATTAAGACAATACTATAAAGATTTAAAAAAATGAAAAAAATTCACAAATCTAAAAATGTAATATTAGAAGTGGAATTAGATAGTAACAATTCCTTTGATAATATATTTGGAAAATTAAAATTTGTAATTGACGGAAAAGATATTGCAACAAATAAAGAAGAAAATAATTTAAGTTATTTTTATGTTGATTGTAAATACTTAAAATCAGCACTTGAAAATAATATTGATATAGAAAATGAATTATTTTTTAAAAATAATGAAGAAATTTTGTCTCTTTGGAAAGATTGGGAAAATTATAAATCAAGTTTTGACATTACGCATGAAGAACCTGAAAATGTAAAACTATTTGACAGAAACTATTTCAAAACAGGCAATATATTCAATAGTTTTTTCTTTGATGATATAATGATTTTTTACAATATAGAAAATGACTTAATCAAATTTAAATTTTGGTATAAATTAAATACTACAGAAATTTATGAAATAAATGTAAACAAGAGTGAGCTAATAAGCAGTATTAATTCTTTCTTGATTTTTTTTAACACTACTAATAATTATTTAAAAAATAAAATATAGAGTAATAAATATTTTCTTGATAAATTTAATATATATGGAAAATGAATAGAGAAAAATTTATATCTAAAATCCAATCAAGTCAAACCTGCAACTATATTTATAATGAAAATGAACGAAATGAAAACACTGGTATAATAAAGGTATGCTTATATGATAATCAGATTATTTTAACTTGGGAAGAATGTCCTAAAGGTCTACAATATGATGAATCTTCATACTCAAAAGATGAGGTTCATAATTTTAATAATTTTGAAGAGCTTGATACCTTTTTTAATAATAATGATATTCATTACTTTAATTTTAAATCTTAATTAGAAGATTATCCTTTTCCTCCTGAACAAGAATAAGTAAACTTCAGAAGAATCCGTCTCACAACAAAAGTTGAGACGGATTTTTATTTTTTTATCAATTTATATTCATTTAAAAAAAAGAAAAAGTTGTCCACCTCAGGCAACTTTCTTTCTTAGGTTGTGTGCTAAAGCATGTAATCCGAACTCTAATTCGACTTTTTTCAATTCTTTGAGCGTGAATCGCTTAAAATTATTGCAATGTTTCAGATGTGCAAACACAGGTTCTACTTCAACCGGGCGTTGTCTGCGTTTTCTGATGCCTTCTTCACTGTTTAAAAGTTCCCGGATTTTTTCTTTATAATCCTCCAAATGATGGTTTCGCTCGATGCTCCGGTTTTCATGGGAACTGTGACAAACGCTCCTTATCGGACATCCCTGACAGTTTTTCGCCTGATAATGCGATAGTTTCTGAGGATATCCGGTCTTGGTTTTCCTTATGCTTTCGTGCGTTTTCTCCATCTTTTGGCCCATCGGACAAACGTAATAATCTTCCTCCCCGTTGTAATGCAGATTTTCTTTACTGAAGGTTTTGTGTTTCGCCTGATAACGGGCATTGTGCTCTTT
>Ga0265798_10001755_pt1 | contig 32948 bp, 37 predicted proteins | sample P3T30metagenome_FD_192430 | JGI IMG/M metagenome (GOLD analysis project Ga0265798, IMG submission 192430) | Plant litter microbial communities from East Loma Ridge, Irvine, California - P3 T30 | ecosystem: Environmental > Terrestrial > Plant litter > Unclassified | place: USA: California... | reverse complement strand
CATGCTTTGGCGGCCAGTCCACCCAAGTTCGGAGCGTAGATGTTTTCTTTGATGTATCTTGCCATGTCACATAATACACATTTGCAGGACTCAATAGAATTTGACCCCACCAAGGCTCTCTACCTTATGTTTTGTGAGCCCGTCCTGTACCTTTTCCTGCTCGTCTCTGGCTGGTGTTTGCGTATCCTCTTGCATGGCAGCTTCTCTCAGGGCCCTCCTCTTCTTCTTGCTTTGGAATAGAGCCTCCTCATTCTTGAGATCTTTCAAAACTTGGGTACGTCAGTTCTCAATGCGCGGTCACGGTCATTTGCTTCTAGATGTAAACCACTCACCCTCGGCCCACTCTCTTTCGTCTGTTGCATTGCCAGTCCCGAGCACCTCTTCAACCGGCACATCTTCACCTCTTTGGACGCGCTCAATGACCTCTCTAAGTATGCCAATCTTGGCCTCGGCTTTCCGTAATTGGTGGCTTCTTTCTTGCTTCAACCATAGTATCTGGATGGCCTGGCTGCCAACAAGCAAGCCGAGAATGATGTACGGGGTAGCGGGATTCCACTCCTTTGGCCTAGGGCTTTCTGGGCGACTGCGAAGTGGCTTTGGAATCATAGAGGCCCAGAAGCTCGGCTGCAACACGCGTGGTGTGGAAATGAAGCGCGAATGCGGCAGGGGAGGGGCCAGCATGGCGAAGGAGCGCGCATGTAGGCGCATAGGCGGAGTAAGCACAGTGCGGTGGGCTACAGGCATACGTAACAGCTGGCGGAAGAGGCTAGATGAATCCATGATTACCGGGTGTTTCAACGGGCGCGCAAGCTCGATGATGGACGTCTGGGGTGAGATGGAAAGAGGGCCTGGTAATTTTTGATGATGAGGCTCAAACAGGTTTAGTGTCACATGGGATGCCGAGGCCCATATACATGATCTTGTCGTTCAGACGACAAGTAACTCCTTCCTACATTCCTACGTCTCAAGATGGATAAACGGCCAAGATATGCTCCAGCGCCCGTCAAAGGGCTTACGCCTGCTGAAAAGGTTCAACAATGGGTAAGTTACACGGGTCCAGTTTTGCACATGCGCACCAGCACTGACAAGGAACCATAGATGGATGCGACGGATAGTAGTGATTACATTGCATGTTCCCTACTGAGTTGCAAGCTGCATGTCTAATCCACTCATGTAGGGCCACGATGCTATGATCCCGAAGCTTCTCAAGATGGAATCGGTCACGTGGACACCGTCTGCCGCCAATCCAAACGATGCGCGGACAGTGTTCTCATTCGTCGTTCCACCGGAACTGTGCAATGCGGGTGGCACGCTCCACGGTGGTGCTGTGGCTTTGATATTTGACATTACGACTTCCATGGCTATCAGAGCTTGCTGCCGTGAAGGATTTTGGGATTTTGCTCACGTCTCACGCAACTGGTAGGATGCGCCGACGACAAGTACTTGCCACGCCTGCTAACGCTCTAGTAGTAAGTAGTACTTGGGAGCGCAACCAAACCACCTGGCCTTGTACGACGGTATTGTGAGCATCAGGATTTAGAAAGCTGACATTGCAACACATCCAAAGTGAACATCACTCTCTTGAGGCCGGCAGTCAAAGGGACAAAGGTCACGGTGGAGAGCTGGGTCACACACCTGGGAAAGCGGATGGGCCATACGATGGGAGAGATGAGGCTGGAAGACGGAAGGGTCTGCTACACGTGCGAGCACGGGAAAGTGCAGATTAGTGCACCCAGTCTGTGAGTATGGGGCTCTCAGGCAAGCTTGATAGTACATAGGCGAGAAAAAGACGGACTCTTGATTCCGTGTTTTCAGATGTAGACAATGTAGACGTTGGACTAATTATTTCTTTGGTCTGCGGCTAGTGGAGGTGTGGACCCCTGGCCATTCCGTGTATGTCATACCCCCAGGCTTGCGTCTATGCGCACTTGGAACTCAGGTATACTGCGACTTTCACCCTACACCAGCACATTTGCCCAACAACGCCCCTGTACATCTGCCCTCTGTGCCAATGGATCTCGGAGACGCAGAAAGCTCTCCGTGGGGAGGTAGGCGTCCATTGTACGGTTGATGATGATGCGCGACACTGACAGGCACCCAGACGTGCCCTCACGGTCGAGCCCTGCGGCGAGCACAACCAAGGCGGAGCAAGAAGATGCGCCCGATGGCGATGCGCAAACAACAAACACCAAGCCGGAGACAGAAGCTACCCCTACTGCTACTACTGCCGCTGCTGCACCACGCTCACCCGCAGGTCGTGGCCCCCGACGGCGGCAGCATGGTGTCCAGTCAACCAAACTTGAGGCTGTCGAGGATCCTCTGGGGCCTCTGGGGGCTCCCACGCCACCACCAACCGGCCCCGAAGCCGCTCCTCCAGCGCCGCCTCAAAAGGAAGCTGCGGCTTCACGCGCTGCTCGGCCCGCGCCTGGCGCCTCGACGCCCTCGTTGCGCGGCATGATGGACTCGGTTGACCTGGACGATGACGAGCAGCCGCACTCCTCGCAGGGGGCCCGGATACCTCCCCCAGTCCAGGCTCCGTCTGCCACGGCCCCCCAGCGCCAGACACAGCCCAGCGTCAGTGTCGAGCAGGCTGCGAAGCCGTCCTTTGCCATCTCCGTAGGCGATCCACACAAGGTCGGCGACCTCACGAGCTCGCACACCGAGTACTCGGTCACCACCAAGACGACTTCCAAGGGCTACCGCAGTCCCGAGTTCACCGTCTCTCGCCGTTACCGCGATTTCCTCTGGCTATACACCCAGCTACACAACAACAATCCGGGTGTCATTATTCCTCCGCCTCCCGAAAAGCAGGCCGTGGGACGTTTCGAGGCCGACTTTGTCGAGTCCCGGCGCGCCGCTCTGGAGCGCATGCTTAACAAGGCAGCTGCTCACCCTGTGTTGCAGCATGACAGTGACCTGAAGCTCTTTCTCGAAAGTGATGCCTTCAACGTCGACATCAAGAACAAGGAACGCAAGGACCCTGGCCTGAGCGAAAACAAGGGCATGTTTGGCTCCATGCTCTCTGGTAGCAGCGGTAAATTTGTCGAACACGATGATGTGCGTCGGTCGACCACTGTTATTGGGATAATGCTAACTTTTTTTCTTAGTGGTTTCATGACCGAAGGGTCTATCTCGATGCGCTCGAAGCACAGCTCAAGGCTCTCCTCAAGGCGACTGACTCCGTAGTAACCCAGCGGAAAGGACTCGCCGAGGCGTGTGGTGACTTCTCGGCTTCCTTGCATTCCTTGTCCGCCGTAGAATTGTCGCCCGCTTTGTCCGGCCCACTCGATAGCCTTTCCGACATCCAGATCCGCATCCGCGAACTCTACGAGCGCCAAGCTCAGCAGGACATACTCACCATGGGTATCGTCATTGATGAGTATATCCGGTTGATTGGTTCAGTAAAAACTGCTTTCCAGCAGCGACAGAAGGCTTACCACACATGGCATTCTGCTGAGCAAGAGCTACAGAAGCGGAAAACGAACCAAGACAAGCTCCTTAGGCAAGGTAGATCTCAGCAAGACCGTCTGAACCAACTCAGCGCCGACGTTGCAGATGCTGAGCGTAAGGTGCATCAAGCGAGGCTACTATTCGACGACATGGGCCGACTCATGCGCAACGAGCTAGAACGCTTTGAAAGAGAAAAGGTTGAAGATTTCAAGTCTGGCGTAGAGACGTTCTTGGAGAGCGCTGTGGAGGCGCAAAAAGAAGTAAGTTTACATGGTGCCATCTTTTTCTTCATGTCATACTAAAGTATCTGCCAGCTCATTGAGATATGGGAGACATTCCTCATGCAACTCGACACCGACGAAGGTGATACCTTTGTACCGCCTGCTGGTGTCGTGGCTGCACCCGTTGCCGATCAGACGCTAGGTCATGAATCCATCACCAACCAGGATACAGAGAGATCGGAAGTCAGTAACGAAGGCACGGCAGGGCTCCAAGACTAAACAGCCGCTTATGTAATACCACGTCCGAATTGTAATGAGTATGAGCTGAATACTTTATTCCTCATTTTACGCCAGCGTGCAGTCCAAGCCCACATTTCACATGATAGGGAAAGTGAAAAGCCAATTTGGAATTCTTCTCTAGGAACATGAATGTATTGCAATCGCGTGAAATGTTAGTAGTTGTCACGCCCTAATGTACGATGCCCTAGTGCCTATTTGCAAAACTCGTTCTTCAGTATCTACATTAGCTGATATTCTTCAGTGTCACAATTAAGCTGGAAAGACGGGTCCCAAATTTTGTGAGTAGTTTGTCTATGAATGCCAAGTGAGCTGTTTTGATCAGCATACTTTGGTGTTGCTACGTCTTGCTGTTGCGGACATTGAAGGCGGATCGCTGGATGTGGTATCCCGGAACGTGCAGCAAGGCCACATCATCTGCATCCATATAACATTTACAGAATCTAACCTTGTTCGTATATCATATCGGGCGACAAGGTACAAATCATTCCAAACCTAACTCTTTGAAGAGAATATGTACCAGATAGAGTATGTGGCGATGTGATAGTCAAGCCACTTGTAGTAAGATCTAGTTGATAGACCATGTCTTTGGTTCACTAGATCGAGTAACTGCGGGCTTGCGATCCTAATCGGCGCAACGCTCCGACAAGCAGCCAATAGTTTGTGTTTTCAACGTTTCTGCACTTCCAACGTCTGGAAGATCACGTAGTCGGTCCCCACGTTCGTCCCACGTGCGGGGTCACAACATCGACTGAACACGCCGGCCAAGCAAGCGCCGGTAGAAGTGGCGGTTGGTAGCCGGCTAAATCACATCCACGGCTTCGTACATAATAGAGCAACGAGCCTTGACAGTTTGCTGAGAGCAAAACTCATAACACAACTAAATCGACCATCATGCCGTTAGTTCGCAACCCCATCCTACCAGGCTTCAACGCGGACCCCTCGGTGCTCCGCGTTGGTAATGACGGTAAGATATGTGGCCTTTGCAGGCCTAGAAACACAGGCTAACAACACATGATAGTAAGTACTATACACTCTAAAATTGTCCCCATTGGACCCTGGGAAGTCCTCCAAGTGGAATTCGAATCCTCTCGGGTTTAGAATTCAAGGCTTCAACTTTGAGCTCCCGAACGAATGTCACATGTACTGAAAGTATTCAACATAGTACTATATCGCGACATCAACATTCGAGTGGTACCCTGGTGTGCAGATCCATCATTCCACCGATCTCGCCAACTGGGAGCTCGTGGTCCGTCCGTTGAGTAGAAAAAGTCAACTGGACATGCGCGGCGATCCTGATAGTTGTGGTATGTTTTTTTTAATCCTTCTTTCTACTCAGGCCGCCACTCAACGTTTCGTAACAATCTTCAAGGCGTGTGGGCTCCCTGCTTGTCACACGACGGAAACAAGTTTTGGTTGGTATACACGGATGTCAAGCGCAAGGACGGTTCCTTCAAAGATAACCCAAACTATATCGTCACCGCCGACCGTATCGAAGGACCTTGGTCTGAGCCCTTTTACGTCAACTCGTCTGGCTTTGACCCCTCGCTGTTTCACGACGACGATGGCAAGAAGTGGTTTGTGAACATGCTGCAAGATCACCGTCGACGCCCACGTTATTTTGCTGTTAGTATGCACATGTACTAATTGCTCACGAAAACGTACTGACATTATACGCCTATAGGGTATTAGAATGCAGCAATGGGATGCCGAGACAGGCAAGCTTGTTGGCCCGTGGAAAACAATCTTCACTGGTACAGAGCTAGACCTGGTAGAAGGCCCACATTTATACAAGCGAAATGGGTGGTACTATCTTTTGACGGCCGAAGGCGGGACAGCCTATGGACATGCCTGCACTTTGGCTCGCTCTCGGGACATCTGGGGACCGTACGAACTTCATCCTCAAAAGTACATCATTACTTCCAAAGACGCTCCATTCGCGGCTTTGCAAAGGGCGGGCCACGGCGACATAGTCGATACTCCAGATGGTAAGACGTACGTCGTCCACCTTACTGGCCGTCCGATAACACAGGCCCGTCGCTGTGTTTTGGGACGAGAGACTGCCATTCAAGAGGCATATTGGGATAAGGATGATTGGCTATACGTGAAAAACGGTCCTGTTCCGTCACTCTATGTCGATCTACCAGCAGAGCGCGATGACGGCCCCTACTGGAAGGAGCAGCGCTATGCGTTTGACAGCGGCAGCCTCCACAAGGACTTCCAATGGCTTCGAACGCCAGAGACTGAACGTATCTTCAGTGTCAAAGATGGCTTGCATCTCATTGGGCGCGAGTCAATCGGCTCCTGGTTCGAGCAATCTCTAGTTGCGCGCCGACAGACACATTTCTCATATGACGCGGAAACGGTTGTCACTTTCAGTCCAGACGACGAAAGGAATTACGCCGGCTTGACTGCTTACTACTGTCGTTTCAATTTCTTCTATCTGACAGTCACGGCCGGGTCTGACGGCCAGCGCGAATTGCTCATCTTCAGCTCCGAGGCTTCCTATCCCAGCGGCAATCTGAAACTACCTCTGGCAGATCCCGTCCAGATCCCGAATGAGGGCAAGGTAAGACTGGCATTAAGCATCCGGGGCGGCGAGCTCCAGTTCCAGTACGCGCTTGAGGGACAGACAAGCTTGACCAAAATCGGACCAGTTTATGATGCCTCGATCCTGAGTGACGAGTGTGGCGGCCATCAGGCGTAAGTAATCTCGGTATTTCATGTCTTGTATACGCTGCAGCCGGCTGACTCTACAACCCCTTAGCCATGGCAGCTTTACTGGTGCCTTTGTAGGCCTGGCCGCATCGGATCTCAATGGCACGGAGAAGGTGGCAAAGTTTGATTACTTTCAGTACACGCCGGTAAAACATAGTACGGACCGGTACGATGCAGGCGTGTAAAATAGAACAAGATGCCTGAGCTGCGTGCTCGTGTGGTATTCGCTGAAGCACCAGAAAAGCATGCTGATGATTATGCGTTGAGCACGTGCAAGCCTGGTCGTTAACTGACTGGTGTGTGACGGTGATATGAAAGGTTGTGCGCCTGCAACTTAAGCTGAGGCATCTACTGCAATAGGCTGCATCGCGAAGTTCGGAAGAAGATGATGAAGAGCCGGGTACCTGGGTAGTTGACACAAGGTTGCGGCTCCGACCGTTTCAGCCCCAACGTTACCGGTAACTGGCCGCAAACCACTCAACCTTGGAGCATCTCAGAAAACAGTAACATGACTCGCACAACGCTTCATGTCACACCAGCGAGATCTGCGGTCGGTTCAACGGCTTAAAGTGGGGGTAGCTGACCTTTGCGCCATGTCTTCGACGGTCCACCCTTGGTCTAAGACCCGGATTGGTGTGCAGGCCTCGCTCAATAAAGTTGGACCTGCGCATTCGAGCCGGTTCAATAACTTGGGCCTGATACTGCTGTCGTTCACCCGTCGGTGTTGCAGATACCCCTGCACTGGCCTCCGTGTCTCAGCATCGTTTCACGGCGCTGAGGCACCATAGTACATATTTGACGATAGGAGACTGGAGCCTCGTTCCACCAAAGGAACCCAGTCTGCTCTTAATCTGCTATTGTGTTGTTGTTGTTGTTTTTTGAGATCAGCTCACTTTCGTCATCCCGTCTTACGACATCTAACCCGCCCCCCCCTACCCAGCAAAGGCAACTCTATACAGCACACGTTTTCCCACCCAAATAGCCCGAGATGTGGACGCCATCCTCGAAACCCAGCCGGCATAATTCCCACAATGCCTCCATCTACTCTATCGTTTCCTTCCAGTCGGGGGGCCGACCGTTGTCAATTGCGTCATCCCAACTACAGAAATCCCCCCAGGTAGAAGGCTCGCCTGAGATGCCAGGATCACCGCAATCAGTGCTGTCGTTGCCATCACCCCAGATGCAGCGTTCGCCCATTGTGCAGCGTGCCCCACCAATTCAGGTTGCTGCTCCAGTACAAGCTCCGACTCCGAGCCAGCACGTCGCCCCAGCACCGACACAGCCAGTTCCGCGAATGCAGCCTCCCCATCCAGTTCAGAGCCACTCAAAGGATGACGACTCGGACAACTTCTCTGACCTAGGCTCAGATGATGAGGACACATTCATCCACCGTCCGCTGGGAAACTCGGCGCCGCCTGCATGGCAAGCACCGCGACCAGCACCGCAACCGATCATGAACGTCGCCCCCCCAAAGTTGGAAAGTAAAGTCGAGCACGTTGCAAGATTGGCGCCTCCGATGACGAACATGCCCTATCAGCCTCCACGAACTTACACCGAGCGACCGATAGACGATGATGCAACATCACGGTCATCCACGCTAGACGGCGACGAAGACGACATCCCGTACCCAGTGAAGGCACCGATATCCCATTCCGCCATCAGGATGAGTCAAACAGGTCGGGAACCAACTTCTCCTAACCCAGCACCACATGTTCCGGGGCCTCTGGAATCACAACTCGCCGCTTTGATGTCCAAGCTCATCTACATTGAACAAGAGAACTCTGCCATATCTGTCAAACCTTAGGAGTATCAGCAGACCATCTCACGCCTAAAGGCGCTGGAAGAGGAGAAGAAGACTTGGTGGAAGCGTCACGAGGCTATCTGGAGCTTGCGAGACGAAGACGTGGAAAACAACATCAAGATTCGCGTAAGTATCGAGTGTTTTTGTAACGACTTCAAACCCATGTACTGACAGATTGTGTAGGGATTGCTTGCAAGCTGCCGCCGCGAGTTGGAGGCGACCAAGAAGCTACGGAATGAGGATCTGCAAAACGTGCAGATTGTACGATCCAAGCTTGCGGAGAAGACCAGAGAGTTGGAGCGGTTTCAGGCGCAAAACGGACGTTCTAGCCCAAGCCGAGGGCGTCCGGGAAGCATTTTTGAACGACGTGACACTTCGGATCTCTTCACCGCCGCCAAGGTAGCAGCCCTTGAGCAGCGCGCTCTGGAACTGGAGAGGAGAAACTCTGATCTTGTGTCACAGTTGGCGATAACGCGGACTGGTGGGAACTTTGATGACCTAAGCCCCGGAACCACACAAGCGTGGACAGCCACAATCGCCGACAGGGAGTTAAGGATCAGGACCGAGGACCATGAATTCGATCGGATACCAGCTGGTGCCTCATCCGAAGGCCTGACGGGCTGGCAGCGGATTGAAGCGCTGCTCGAGGAACACATGAGCTATCGTGAGGGCGTTGGAGGCCGGATGCAGGCTCTTCGGTCGGAAAAGGAGGTGCTACTAAGAGACCTGCACCGTAAGGAGAACGAATGCCAAACACTGGAGCTCAAGCTGCAGCTGCTACAGCGACGGACGGGTATTATAGTTTAATGGATGTCGAAGAAGGGGGGGGGTTGGACGCTGGGCTGAGCCTTTGCACATCTTTTACTGTACATTGTAATTTTATATCGTTCAATACCAGCTGGCTTTTTTTCTGGATCTATCGACCCTCGTTGGTACCGATGCCCGCTGTGAGACGAAGACGACTTTTGGGTTTGGGTGGGCGTCGCAAGAATCAGGACGAGCGTGGGAAGCTTGAAAGAAAGCTCGGGCAATAGAGTTCAGTCACGTGCCTTTTATTGATCTGCAGCACCAACTGCCAAAAGGTGGCTGACGTGGCTGACGTGCGTCCGAGCTCAGGTTCCAGACAGGCGATTGGCTTCGTTCCTGGCAAAACATCGTCATTCTATCCCCTTCACGTAATTGCAGCAGCTACTGCCAGGCTTTTTGTACACATTCCCCACAAACATGCTGGCATGGTTGTTTTTTCCGGATGCTGGTGATGACATCGTTTTATTCTGTAAGCCTTAAAGGCGGCGCGATATGCCAGTCTTCTGAGAGTGCATCCAGGTACGGCTCGCACCACCAGCCCTCTCCTTCACCATGCAGGCTGCCCTCGTATCGCTCCTCGTTGTTGCTAATGCAGCTGGCGCGCATGCAGGCTACTCGTTCGACCCTCTGCGTCACCTTGCTGGCATTGCGCCCTACTTTGAGGAGCCGCAACTCGACCCTAAGCCGCCGCAGGGTTGCAATGTGACGCGCGCATCGTACCTTATTCGGCATGCCGCCATCTATGCCAACGACTTTGACTACGAGGAGTACATCGAGCCTTTTACCGACAAGCTCAAGAACACGACGGCGGATTGGCGAAGCGCAGGCCCCTTGGACTTTCTCGCCCGATGGAAGACGCCCATTTCAGACAGCGAGCTAGAAGATCTCACAGCGGTCGGGAGGCTCGAGTCGTATAAGCTCGGTGTCGATGTTCGCATGCGCTACCCCAGCTTCAAGGACCCTAAACGTGTATGGACGTCAACGGCTGAGAGGACTGAACTCAGCGCATCTTCCTTTATTGATGGCCTCGTCGCCGACAGCAACGGCACGAAGCTCGTTCCTGTGCGCGAGGATGCAGCACGGGGTGCCGATTCCCTGACTCCTTACAAGGGCTGTCCAAAGTACAGCTCTTCTTTTGGCAGCAAGCAGTCATCGGTGAGTACCGCAATCCAAGATTATAGAACCCAACTAACTCGTTCAGCAATACCAAGAGATTTACACAAAGCCCATTGTCGCTCGTCTGCATGCTTACGCCCCAAGCTTCAACTTCACAGCCGACGATGTTGTAGCTATGCAACAGTTGTGCGGATACGAAACTGTCATCAGAGGCGATTCGCCTTTCTGTTCTCTCGATCTCTTCTCCCAGGACGAGTGGTTGTCGTTTGAGTACATGAATGATATCATGTATTTTTACAACACCGGCTATGGAAGCCAGCAGCTAGCCGGCGCACTTGGCTTGCCCTGGCTCAATGCTTCTGCTCAGTTGCTGCTCTCGGATGACGCCGATCAGGATCTCTACGTCTCTTTCACACATCGAGAGTTGCCCCCTACCGTAGCTGTTGCAATGGGCCTGTTCAACAACAGCGCCTATTCTGGAGCGAATGACGCCAACGGCACTATGCCGCTCGAGCGACCAAACTACGGCAGAGCCTGGAAGTCGTCCAAGATTCTACCTTTCTTGTCCAACTTTGTTATTGAGAAGATGACATGCGATAGCTACGGCTTCGATGCAGGTGATTATTTCCGCGTCCTCGTCAACAGGGACACGCAGCAATTGTCTTGCACTGATGGACCAGGAGAGAGCTGTTCAAAAGCCGCGTTTGAGAAGTTTATCCAGGAGAGGCGTGCGCTCTTTGGTGGCTACACTGAGGAGTGCCAGCCAGAGTACAAGAACTCTACCAACGTTTTAAGCATATATAATTAGTACTATTAGTCGTATTGCTAATGATTAACTTTTAATTCACTTACTTGGCCTCTTCAAACATGACCGTAACACTTGCCTGTTGCGCCGACTCCTGCAAATGGCCGTTGATGCGAGAGAGTGACATCATGTCAGATCCTTCTTGCCCTGCCAAGCATGATTCATGAAATCCGCCAAGCTTTGCCGGATCGAAACATGCAAAAGTCTCGGCGTGCGAAAAAGATGGGTTTTCGCGTGACGAGTCGTTTGTGCTGTCCGAGCCATTTGCCCGTTGTGTGCGGGGGGCGGAGGATGGCATTGCACTACCGCGAACAAGAAGTCGGCTTATCTACAGCAAAGCGGCTTTCACGTGCAACTCAAATATGCCGACGCGCTCTCATCAAAAAAAAGTGGTAAACAATGTCTGACTAGTCCTGTTGATTTTTGTGTAGACGTCATGACTCTGTGCACTGTTCCACCAACACCCGAAGTGTTGGCGCGGCGCGTTCTTCTTTTTATGTACAAACCCTCCTCGCAGGTTGTTATCGTTAAACTTTGATATTTGAAGAAGAAGAAAAAATAATACCAGTCTGCTTAAATGGGAGAGCACGTCGAAAGCAAGGGGACGCGCCCCAGTGTCATTGTCGTCGGTGCTGGTGCAGGAGGCGTGGCGCTCGCGGCACGTCTTGCAGCGGCGGGCTGCAAGGTTACGGTAGTGGAAAAGAATGGGTTTTCGGGCGGGAGGTGCAGCTTGATACATCGTAAAGGCTATGTAGGTAGGCTTGACAAGATTTCTGCGCTACCTTGCACACACACACACACACACACACACACAAACAGAGAGAGAGAGAGAGACGTCCAGCAGCGCTGATAAGAACCACAGAGATTCGACCAGGGTCCGAGCTTACTTCTCCTTCCTCGCTTCTTCCACGAGACCTTTGAGGACCTGGGCACGACGCTCGACGGCGAGGGTGTGAAGCTGGTCAAATGCGAGCCCAACTACAATGTCCATTTCCACGACGACACGTCGTTCAAGCTGTCGACGGACATTTCCATCATGAAGGAGGAGATTGAGCGGTTCGAGGGCAAGGATGGGTTTGAGCGCTATCTATCCTTTTTGCAAGAGTCGCACCGCCACTACGAGGTTTCGATTATTCACGTGCTGAGGAAGAACTTTTATTCCCTACTCAGCATGGTGCGCCCAGCGTTCCTGCTACATCTGTTTGAGCTCCATCCGTTTGAGAGCATCTACTATCGTGCGAGTAAATACTTTTGGACCGAGAGGCTGCGCAGAGTGTTTACGTTTGCGAGCATGTACATGGGCATGAGCCCATTCGATGCCCCGGGAACGTATAGTCTGCTGCAATACACTGAACTAGCAGAGGGCATCTGGTATCCTTTGGGTGGTTTCCACAAGGTTTGTTGCACCATTGCACATGCAGACGACTACAGGCTGACTGACTGCGTTTTTTTTTCTTTCAGGTAATCGAGTCCCTTGTCAATGTCGGTGAACGCTTGGGTGTCGAGTACATGTTCGACAGTCCGATTAGTAACATACAGCTATCGGCCGATGGCAAGCGCGCAACTGGCGTTGTTTTCGACGACAGCAGCAAGAAACCACTGACCGCTGACGTTGTGGTCTGCAATGCCGATCTAGCCTATGCATACAACCGACTCCTGCCTTCCAGCTCGTTTGGACGTTCTCTCCTCAAACGCCAGGCTTCTTGCTCCAGCATATCCTTCTACTGGGCGCTAGACCGGCAATTCCCCGAACTCATCGCTCACAACATCTTTCTCGCAGAAGACTACAAGGAGAGCTTTGATAGCATCTTCAAGCAGCACCTGATACCAGATCAGCCGAGCTTCTATGTCAACGTCCCGTCGCGGGTCGATCCTTCGGCTGCTCCCGAGGGGTGCGACTCTCTCGTCATCCTGGTGCCCGTCGGACATTTGCAAGACTCACTCACAGATGCACACAAGGGGTCCAAGCACACGACGGGCTTGACGCAAGACTGGGACACAATGGTTGCCACAGCACGCAGCATGATTCTCAAAATCATGGAGGCCCGGCTCAAGGTGTCCATTGGCCCTCACATCATCGAGGAAACAATCAACACGCCACCGACGTGGAAATCGACTTTCAATCTCGACCGCGGCGCCATCCTGGGCCTGAGCCACTCCTTCTTCAACGTGCTGAGCTTCAGACCAAAGACCAAGCACCGGTCCATTTCCGACTTGTACTTTGTGGGCGCGAGCACCCATCCGGGGACAGGCGTACCCATTGTACTCGCTGGCGCCAAGCTGGTGGCGGAACAGATTCTCGAGGATCGCCACCAGCAGTCTTGTATCCCGTGGGGTAAGGCAACTACTTCACAAGAGAAGCAGGCGTCATCCAGTCCCTTGGATCGTGCGCAAAACGGACCGTACCTGAGTTGGCTGGTTTGGATCCTGTTGAGTGTTGTGATGACGGTAGTTGCTTCGGGAGCCTTTTATTTTCAGAAAGGTGGTGTTGGGTTGATGGGTGATTGGTGAAAAAAGAAAGTCATGAGGTGGAGGGAGGGGGTTGTGTATCTGACACATTGTCATTAATAAGATTATTATTTTTTCCAGCCATCTTGTCAGACACTTTGCCAGTGCATGGTGATGATGATGATCATTATGTGTAACCCATCTGTCCTAATCTACAGTAGCAAAAAAAGGCACTATTCATGTTCAACGATTCATGATGACGATGCACAACAAAGCCAAGGACAGTATGATGATTTCCACATTTGAGACAGTATGAAATTACTTTGTAAGTGAGTGATATTGGACTAAAGAAGGACAACCAATGGGTATATAAAAAAAGCATCATCATATCATGCAAGCGTAATGTCCGTCACATCCTTTCCTTTCCAATCTCAGTCCCGCCGCTGATCAACCCAGACAACACATCTCTGTATTATCATATTACTTTATTACATCCTCCACCATACATTTCCTCCCTTTTATTCATTTTTTTCCGTTTTCATGAGCCATGCCGAAGTTGTTCTCAAAATCGCTTAGACGGTAGCATCGACTGGGGGTGCGGCGCTGTGGTTTTGAACCTATTGAAGATCAATCATTAGCCAAGATGTTCATGAATTGATCAGGTGGCGTGACATGAGGAGAAAGGGATAACGAGCACACAAATGTGCTTCGGAATAGAGTACCACCAAAAACGGTAGGGTGAAAGCGTAAGAGAAATGTTGACTTACTGGCTTAACCTTCTCGTGTACAGTCGCGTCGCCGTCGTAATCCCTGATAGCAAGACCAAGACGAGCAGGGTCAATGTCCCTGTGGCCCCACAAGAGGAGAGCACCAAAGATGGGCTTGGCCAAGAAGTCAAGTACACCATAGAATACAGCCTCACTGTCGGGAGCAATGAGGTTTCTACACCCAAAAATAGATTAGCAACCAAATTTTCAACAGCAATGTCCAGGGTCAGAAAACTTACGCGCCCTCGCACACACCCCAAGCAATTGGGTACAGGATCCAGAGGAAAGCGGTCAAACTTCCACACATAAGGAAACACCTCTCGACATCGCGGCCAAACTTCCTGGCGTGTAGTCGAGATTCCCAGACAAGGTGGTAGACAATGTAGAGGAGAGCGACACAGCCAAAGGTAAAGTATGCCCACTTGTAGCGGTTGTCGATGAGGGCACCAATGAGTCCCGTGACAATCATAATCTCATCGATAGCAATGATGAACAGTGTAGTAGGCCAGGGCATGCCCGCGGTCAACAGCAAATCGAGCAGCAGGAGAGGAGTGGTGATGAACCAATCAATGTATCGAGCATAGTAGATGGAACGGTATGTTCCCGCCACCTCGGGGTCGCTTCTGAAGTACTCGACTCGGATGGGGGTGAAGCCCAAGTTGGAGCCCATGGTGACTAGTGTTTACGTTAGGATATATACTGCAGGAGCCATATGTCGACTTCTCTGGGTTTTACTTACAGTATGCAATAGCGGCAACAAAGACGACCGCAGCAGTTAGGTAGTGGAAAAGACGATCGCGACGCGCTTTACGCTGGGCGAGGCCAACAAAGGCAAAGCCAGCGAAGCCCATCACAGCGCAAATGGCAAAGTAGAAGTCTGATCCATGGGTAGTGATGGCGATGTCAGCCGTTCTACCGTTGACGGTATTGGCTAGCAATTGTTAGATGCACACACGCCAAAGAACTGACTAAGGGACCAAGTGCGTACTGTTGAGCGAAAGAGCATCGTTCCTGCGCACGAAATCCATGATGGTCTTGGATTCCTACTTCAATTGGATATAAAAAAAGAAGCTTGCTGGATGAATAGCTGAACGGTAGATAGATGTGGTACTTTGAAATAAGCTACCGCAGGGCATTCCAAGCTATATCTTGTTTGGCGCCCAGCGAACAAAGGGATCATCAAGCAGTCGTCATGACGACATAGGTAGCAGATCTGCACTGGGCAACACGCTCATACGATCGGGTTGGCCAGACGTGCCGGATGAAGTAACGATTAGCAAATCGGATATGCTGGACAATGTCAAAAGCTAATGACGATCTAATTCCCGACGCCTTGATCATCCACGGAGGGTGGGTTTTCAATGTCAAACGTCATGTGGGAGCTAGCGCAAAGGTCGTTCCCGTCACACCACTCAGAAGGCCACGCTACCACAATTTAAGCTTTAGCACGTTGATCGTTTGAGCTTGATTTCACATCAATCTCATGATGAGCAAATCGGCCGTTGGTCGGTAAGTCGTACGTCAGCCTTTTGATCTCCTGACATTGCATGCGAATAATGTCCTGCATGGGTTCGCTCAGGCTTGTGTATGGTGTGTTGTCGTGCTGGGGTGTCTACACTGGGTGCGGGCGCTACTGCCATTGGCAGAATCGCAACTGTGTATCGCGATGCCGAGGCTGGATCTACGAGGGTGAGGGGACTTTACGTCCTCCCAGGGTATCGCAGCTGTCTGCTACCCTACAACGATGCCCAGTCTGAATGTACGTGGGGAGACGTGTTGAACACAAATCGGAACCAAGATGATTGTTTACATGACGTCGACAGTGCAGAATTTTGCATAAATGTACTGGCATTAATATTATGACTAAACCAAGTGGGAGCCTAGGCCTGGCTAGCCAAGGTAACTAAGGAACGTCTTTTGCAAATGGCTCCACCTGCTATCAGATCCATGGGTGGGCTCCGATCTTAGTGTTTTGACATCTCGTTGGCGTTGTATGTCTTCTTCGGTGAACCAATTGCCATGCAGGCCATACGGTATGCGGGTCTGAAGTTGTACCTTGCAAACAACGGTTTGCATATCTCGTGCGTCCAAGACCCACAGCTCGCTTTTCGCGTCTGCTCTGCACTCACCTTCTTCGTCTAGCTGGTCCTCGTTGAAGACGTAGAAAAGCAAATATCCGTCCTCCTCCGCTAACGCGTCGCCAAGGACACTCTCCTCTGTGGTGGCCCTGCGAGGCACAAATCTAGCTTCTTGGCCAAAGTGATTGGGCGGAAGCCTAAATGCCTTGATGGGATCATTGACATCCTTGGACGCAAGGATCTCATCAATGTCACGGCTGTCTACACAACCAGAGATTGCTTCAGGTGCTGAATCATGTGCGCGAGCAAGCAGAGTCTGCACGTCAACCCTAACTAGTACATCGATCTTAGTAGCCTTGCCTAATGCTGCGCCGAACGATTCAACCATAGTGCTGCAGCCATAGACATAGCGTGCGTGTGACATTTCCGTGAGCGGTGAAACCGTGGGGAACTCGAATGATATGGCCGACAGTGCAAACTCATGGGTAATGACATTTGCAGAGCCAGGACTTAGCGAGAACCGATAGTAATACAGCCTACATTGCTCTTGATCATCATGTGATATAGGTATCTTGGGGGTTGTCACAGGACCCGAGTCGTCGTAATGGGGAATGGATGCGTTCCGTTCCAGTAATGGCGAAGTGTCGTCCAAGAATGGTTTCTCGGGATCTTTAGTATAGTCCTCGTCATCGTACTTGGCGAAGAAAGACATGGGCCTATTGCGCGTTGTTGATTCGCGATTGGGATGTGGGGGTGGTTCAATGTTGCCTGCACTAAACACAAGAGATGCTGAAGTCAGACGACAAGCCAGGAGATTCACTGCTACCACGTCGTCGCTAGCATCAAACTCATCCCAGGTGTTTGCCGTATGAAAGATGCAGCAACCGCGCGTCTCGAACCAACGTACTAGACTAGGTTGACGACGAGGAAATACGCCGAATCTGGCGGGCTTCTCAGGCTCGTATACAACGACTGGTTTGTTCTTGGCCAGGTTTAGAGGCGTGAGAGAAAGCGGCAAGTCGAGGATGACGGTGTGATGTCTGGATACACCAAAGTCGTGCATGAGTCGTCCACCGGAGCAGCCGGGAACGGCAGCGTTGACAATCGCTTGCTCTTCCGGCTTGGTTTTGCTGTTGCCCTTGGCCGGAAGTAAAGAATAATGGACATAGGGCGGGACAAAGTTGCAGTGAAAGAGAACCAGCTCATCGGTCGCTGTATCAACTTTGGGATGTCCAGTCGTCCACTCGTTCATCCAGCTGAGCAAGCCGGTGCCCCCAAAACACTCATGGGGTTCATCATGGCGACTTGAAGCTTCGTCCTGCGGGGTAGCCTCGCCTTCGGCCTTGTTCCCATCGAACCAGCCCACCGTTTCCAGGCTGGGCAAGGCAATGCGCATTGGAGGGCCGCTCTCGCAGGTTGCCAATGCGCGTCCATCGTGGAACAGAATGCTAGTGTTGGCCACGCTGATTCGCTTGATGGCGCGTGCAGATCCCGACAGATGGGTGTAGAGTACAACAAGGACAGTGCGCAAGATGCGCCAGAGGATGAACAACAAGCTGGATGCGGGGTTGACGAGGGTCGCAATGCTGGGCAGGATCGGCGTGCGGAGCGTGGGGTTCTGGATGGCGGTGAGATAGACATCGGTTAAGATGAATTGGTTGACAAAGTTGACAACGGGCTTGGTAGCAGCAGCGTGTGGGCGACTGAACCATACGCCCGAGAGCATGCCGTCGCCGTCGAACCAGTGGGCCTCACGGCCAAGGTCGTCGTTGGTCACGGGATTGCCGCCGTTGCGAACGTACATGCCGCCGAGCAGCTCGTCCGGAATATGGCCGGTCCATGTGACGGGTGTGGGCGGACATGTTGCAGTGACAGGTGCAAAGTTACCAGAGAGGTACCTGGTAGAAGGTCAGATGGGGTGAGAGAGCGAGGGGGCGCGCGGTGCTTACGGGTGTCTCGGTGACTTGTCGTCAGGCTGGCCAGTCTGGGACATGGCGAGAGTATGGATAGCTTGGCAGCATTGAGCGACGAACTTGATGCAGAAACAGGTGGTGCGGCCAAACGGCGCAAGCATCCATTAGTACAAAGTACCATGACCGACATTCACATGTCACTCGCCATACGGTAGCCAGTAGCGCCGCGGCCTTGGCCTCCGCGCGGCATCGGCCAGGAGGAGATGGCTGGTGGTATGAGGGGGGCCATGATGCAACTCGATTGCCAGGTTTCATCGTGGTGCGGGCACAACGGCCGGACGCGTCGGGGTTGACAGTGCGGATCGGGAGGAGTAGATGTGATGATGTCACGTTGAGGCGCATATGGGAACACTAGGCCTGTTTGGGCACAGTGCATACTTGACCTCGGACGTGTGCAGCGCCGTCGCATCGTCTTAGCCCACAGCCAAAAGATGGTCCACCATGGCATCCTCTTTGCTACCGGTAGATCCTGCGCCTGCGCCTGTGCCTGTCGCCTGCCAGCCGTGGCCTAGCCGGTCCCCCTGCATTGGATCAACGAGTGAGGCTGCTGGTACATTGTGCTGGCTACTTCTTCCTGCTCAACGGCGCCATCATGGGCTTTGACTACGCGCTCGTGTATGTGACGCGCTTCTGCGCTGTGCTACGCTGCAATGGCTGACTGTGACGGCTAGTCATCTCAAGTACACCATCCCTCCGGCTATCCTGCTCACCTGGCTCTACCGTCCCTTCTTCACCAAGCTCGACGTGTACAAGGTTGGCTATCTGATCTTTGTATGTACCTTCACCTTCACCGCTGACCATGCCGCTGTGTGCTGACGTGCCAGGTCGCTGTTGCCTCGACCATACCATGGGACTCGTATCTTATCCGCACCGGCATCTGGAGCTACCCCAGTCACGTCATCATTGGCCCAAAGCTTTGCGATATCCCGCTTGAAGAGGTCTTCTTCTTCATCATACAGACGTACAACACCTCGCTCCTCTATCTTCTCCTCAGCAGGCCCACCTTTCAGCCCGTATACCTCAGCACCGAACGCGGCCCCGCCCACCGTCCATGGCGGTTCACACGCCTCGCCGGCCAAGCCTTCTTCCTGGCCGCAATTGCATGGGGATGGCGTTGCATTAGGGATGACAGTCTGGGCACGTACACTGGCCTCATCTTGGTCTGGGCTAGCCCTTTCCTACTGATGTTGTGGTATGTCAATCACTGCCCCACTGCTTCCTTCTGAGCACTAACCAGAAGCAGGACTCTCGCATATCAGTTCATCGTCGCTCTTCCTCTGACCAACACCGCTTTACCCATCTTTCTCCCTACCCTGTACCTATGGATAGTCGACACACTGGCACTGCGCAGAGGAACCTGGGTCATCACCACAGGCACCAAATATGGAATCCACCTATGGGACGGTCTCGAGATTGAAGAGGCTCTCTTCTTCCTCGTCACCAATGCCCTCATAGTATTTGGCCAATTGGCGTTTGACAATGCTCTCGCTGTGCTGTACACCTTCCCGTCCATGTTCAAGGACCCGTCACTGTTGCCCTCGCCTATTCTCTTGATGCGCGCCCTGCTTACTCCCTGCTCAAGATATGATGATGCGCGCATCAAGGGCCTCGACGAGGCTGTAAATCGGCTGAGGCGCAAAAGCCGTAGCTTTTACCTCGCTTCGGCTACATTTCCCGGCCCCTTACGCGCAGACCTACTGCTACTTTACTCCTTTTGTCGTGTTGCTGATGACTTGGTGGACAACGCTTCCAACGCCGACGAAGCAAGGGCCTGGATAGCAAAAATGCGCAAGTTTCTAAGCAACGTATACAGCGACAAGTTACCACAGTCTGCTGTGCACACCCAAATACGCAACGACTTCCCGCCTAGCACACAGTCCGCACTCCTCCAACTCCCTGCCACCAAGTTGTCCCCCCAGCCGCTGGAGGATCTGTTGCATGGATTCGAAATGGACCTTGCCTTCCAACAGGGGCCGATAATCAAGACTGCGGAGGATCTGCGCGTGTACTCGGAACGTGTGGCAGGTACTGTAGCTCAAATGTGCATTCAGCTCATCTTCTATTGGTACCCTAGTGCGTTGGCGGCTGAAGAGCGGCATGCTATAGTTGCTGCTGGCAACAGTATGGGCGTAGCGTTGCAGTACGTCAATATTGCGAGAGACATAGATGTAGACGCTCAGATTGGTCGTGTATACCTCCCATTAAATTGGCTTTCTGAAGCAGGATTGAGTTACGATGAGGTGCTGAAGAAGCCAAACCAAGCGCAGATTCAGACTCTGCGTAAGCATCTCCTGAATGATGCTTTTTTCGTCTATGACAAGGCCAAAGATTCGATTGAGCGTTTGCCAATCGAAGCCAGAGGCCCTATTCGGGTTGCGGTCGAGAGTTATATGGAAATCGGACGGGTCCTAAGAAATGAACAATACCGAGTGAAGGCTGGTCGCGCTACTGTGCCCAAGTCGAGGAGGATAATGGTAGCTTGGAGAACACTGAACCGTAAATAATAGAATTTGAGATGAATTAGACGTTCGGAAATAAATCGGAGCCATTTGCGCACGTGCAGAATAGTGTCGCGTCCTACCACAGCTGAGCCTTTTGATCGCTCCAACATCTTCACTCGCGTTTCCCACTTGCATCTAACAGACACTGTGGAATGTACGCAAACCGGCTACTTGACCCAGGAGGGGCATCCTTCGCGGCTACTAGCAGAAAACGAAAGGGTGTGTCGCGGATAGCAAACCGTCCGACAAAGGGCAACTATAAAAAGCTACTGTGGTTCAAGCAACCTTGTGGGTCTCACACAAGTCGACAAAAAGCCGCTTCTGATATCCGCAGTTCCCGACAACTATACAGACGAGACGACATTTCTTGATCATCTCCAGAGAAATCCACGGCTACAACCCTACGAGTTCTGGTCACTCATGTCAGATGCAACGGTTATTGCGCAGCATCTGGCATCTGTGGCCATATTCTGCTGCTGTTTCGTAGCCATCATCCAAGACAGGGTATCTCCCATCGCAGTGGTCGGCTGGGCCAGCATATGCACCGTTCTGGCGTGGCTTCTGTGGGATCACTGGATGGGTCAAGATTTCGACATCATCGCAAATGTGCCGACGTCGGATACAGAGGAACCTGTCCCGAATGCACCACGATCTTACTCTCTACGAGCTCAGCAGCGCATCGCAACCGCGAAATCGGCCGTATTAATATATGCAGCTCTACTTGGGCTGAGTCCAATCCTCAAGTCACTCACTCGTTCCACTACAAGTGATTCGATATGGGCATTGAGCACATGGCTGCTCATGATGAATGTCGCCTTCTTCGACTATACCGGTGGCACAGGGGCACAGTAAGAGTAGCTCAGTCTCTTTGTGCCGAATGTGGCTAACTATTGCTTCTACAGCTTACCGGCTTCAATATCCACAAACTCTGCAATGATGGCCTCGGCCGTTCTTGCCTCGCGTTTGCCGTCCACTACCCATGTGTTTTCGCTGACTTTGTTCTCCATCGAGATATATGGCTTATTTCCGATTTTCCGTCGACAGCTCCGCGCGCGGTCGCCGTGGGGGCATCTTGCCCTGACCATCGCGTTGGTAACGGGCGCATGGGGTGGTCTATTTGTCACCCTCACAGGAAACGGTCGTGGTACGTTCTTGGCCGGGGCAATTTTCGGGGGCATTCTCACGTTCTTCAGTATGGGCATTTGCAGCTGGTGGCTCATTGGGCTTCAGAAATACAAGAATGAGATTCATGGCCCATGGGACCCCGCAAGGCCCGTCATCCGGCGACATTGGGATTAATATATTTATCAGTTAATTCTATACCAGTTCAAGTAATCAAAGACGCTACATGATCCGCTCAATGGCCAGGCATAAGCGTGATCTTGTATTCCCGGCAACTCCGATCTACGCTTATCAATGCGTTCCCGTAGACAGATCCTCGACAGCACTTCCAGCTCGATTTTCCCATCTTGTCGTGTCCATTTGACAATTTTGTCGTCATTCTGGTCTCCGAGTACGCACTTGCTCATCCGGAAGAGCAAGTCGTTCGCGCCAACGTCATCTCCGCCAACGAAATGGACTGGCGAACACGGCGGCTTTTGGCCCATCCCTCCACCCCTACTCGCCCCAGTTACAACTATCCTTTCGAGGCCCCTGAGTTCCGATAATATGCTCCGCAGGACACCCCAAAGCTCGATTCGAAACATGGGAATCACGGGCCACGCTTCGAGATTAAGTCGAACGCACTTGAGGCCAGCCGCATCGTTACATGAAGAACTGGTTGTCTGGTTCTTCTTCTTCGCCGCTGCCGCCGCCGTCAGATACCGTAGCCATTCACGTGCACAATCCGAATCCAGGTTCCGCATGTCTATTTCAATGTCCTGGATACACGTTCTGTATTCGACTGGAAGTGCGAGAAGAAAGCGATGCAAGGTTCCAGGTTGTAGAAAACTAAAGGTATTCCATGCGAATAGTGGTCGACGATCGGCTTCGTGGTATATTCTGCGGCACGTTTGAAGCAGAGACGCTCCTGGCGTGGCATGAGGCGTCATACCATGTTGTACTTTGAGGGATTCAATGCCAATTGGTGCTTCAGTGATGAAGTAAAAGCCATAAATGATGTGCTTGATTTCGGCTGGTAGTTGGAGTAGTGCTGATTGGGACTGGAGGTTTTCCGGCGGTGCAATGACAGCCATGGTAGATGATATGTGAGAACGAGTCTGGAGGCGGCGTCTTGTCAGCTTTAACTGAATGGTGGGAGAGCCTAGTCTGTGCTAATCACAGCCACAGTCCATATCTCACTCAGCTACTGTTAGTCTTGCGTTTATCTTTGCAGCATGGCGTTTCACCAGCAGAGTCTTTCAGTCCGGCATGTCATGAGGCGTCAGTGGCCCAAGTGTCAAGTTCGCCGATAAGTCCCACAAATGAGATATCTTGCCTGGATATTGTGCAAAAACATAACGGCAGTTGACCTATAGAGCAACTGAAGCGGTGAGTAGAGACGTCGAGACCCACCACTCCCGTTTTCGGGCGATTTGCCACAACTGAAGCTGTCGGTGCATTACGGGTCAGCTTTAGCTCAACAAAACCTTCTCTTTCCTTTCCTCTAATTCGAAAAAAAAATTCAAACCCGTACGCATCGCCTTGCGTTATCAAACCCTGTAAGAGTTGTCCAAGTGATGCAGGGAAAAAGGTTGCGTAAAAATGGACCGGCATACACTTCCTCGGCATCTGCACCCAAGCTGTCAGACCCCCACGGCACCCTTTGCAGAGTGAAGCTACAGCATGGTGATGGGAAGTTGGTATTACACGATACACACGCGAAGCCTCACAGACTCGTCAATCCCACAGAGCACGTAGTTCCAGCCTAGATTCCGGCCCCCAATCCAAGCATGGAAGAGCAAGGCTCCTTAGGGGCCGGCTTGTGGCAGCTTTCCCGGCCATCGCAATTTTTCAGCTCGTCCGGCGCGTAGCTCTTGACCACCCGTGAATTGAAGAACATAGTCGCCACTACCTGCAAAAAACAAATCAAAAAGAACGGCGCCATGTCATTGCGACCAGACGAAGGTTCAAGACGGTCGCGGTCCAAGTCGCCTGGACGCGGTCGCGAACGTGACCGCTCACGCAGCCACAATGGGCGAGAGCCTCAGCGATACGGTGCAGCTGACGGAGCAGCTGGACCCCCGCAGTATGAAATCAGGCATCCAGGTCATCAATATGCGACGTGAGTACAGCAATGTTTTGACTTCCCACAATGTCTCCTATAAACATCGCGGGAGCCAGACTGAGACATGGCGGCCAGATCAACGAGCGAGCCCATCACTATGGGCAATTACCATGACCTTCCGCCCCACGAACGTCCAGGTTATCACCCTCAGACGGCATCCTTTGCGCATCCCTCTACCACAGCCTCCCCCTCGACGGGCATCACATATGCCCAGTCGGGAAACGTCCAGTATGCGCCGACCGCAAACAACTTTGCCTACACGGCAGCGCCAGCCTCCCAAAGCGCGCATACGAGAACGCACTCGAGGACACCCTCTGCGACGGGGCCGACCAACGGGAGCTTCCAGTATGCAAACCCGCCCGCAAACATTACCTACACGGCGAAGCCTGCCAGCAGCAGCAGTAACCAGCCGCCCGCTGTGCGACACAATACTCAGCCCATGAGCCCTTCATACTCTTCGCCGCCGCCGCTACAATACTCGGCCGTGTCGCAGGCCCCTTCACAACAGCAATCGCAATATACAGCCATGCCACAGGCGCCTCCATCGCAATCGCAGTACGCAGCCATGTCACAAGCGCCTCCGTCACAATCGCAGTACGCAACCATGCCACCAGCTCACCCTCCACCACAAGCTTCCCAGCACGCATACCCGCCTCCGCCAATGGGCCAACACTCGCCACACCCCGAACAGCGTCGCGCCCGCTCCCACTCTGGCGCCGCCAACACACACGATGGCCGTAATGTGGTTGAAATGCGTCCACAAGTCAACTATGGCCGAGCCGATAGGCCTGAAGAATTGCGCATGGACAGGCTGTCTGTCAGCGGAAACAGGCCTGATATGCACATGATTGTTCCCGGAGGCATGCCTGGAGGTTTCTCCAATGGACATGGTGGTCTGCCACCACCAAGTCCCTTGCTCGAAGCTTACCATGGCACTTACCAATCGCTCAGTCCCATGCCGCAGACCCTGATGCTCGACGACGACCTCGACCACTTGCCCACTCTCGAGACTCTTTCGCCTCGAGATACTCTTTCTCCCCGCGACACGCGCGCTCCCAGGGATTCCAGTCACATGCGGTCTGCTAGCAAAGGTAGGCATGTCCGCCGTCGTGCCCGTTCGACCTCGCAGCGGCCTCCAAGCCCACCGTCGCATTCCAGCCGTAACGACAATCTAGCCTTGGCGACATACAATCGCGATGACCGCCTGCCCGAGAAGGAGAAGCGGAGAGCCCGTATATACGATGCCACCGAAGACGCCCTTGCACTTGTCGATGCCATGGCTGCGCGAACGCCAGATGTGGACACTATAATTGCCATCATTCCAGCTCTGTCACATGACCAGATGCTCGAGCTGAGAGCTGAGTACAAGCGGCACTGCAAAGTACAGGGCAGGGGCATCAACATTGCCAAGCACATCAAGCTCAAAACATCTGGTAGTTTTGGCAAGATTGCCTATGTGACGGCTCTGGGCAAGTATGAAAGCGAGGGTTACTGGGCCAATTACTGGTACCAGTCCAACTCTGCGCGTCGCGAACTTCTCATCGAAGCCCTCATGGGCCGCCAGAACCACGAGATCCGCGAGATCAAGGATTCGTTCAAGGATAAGCGGTATGGAGACTCGCTCACACGTTGCATGGACAAGGAGCTCAAGGCCGACAAGTTCCGCAAGGCTATCCTGCTGGCACTCGAAGGCCAGCGACAAGAAGAGAGCGATATCTGGCCAGCTGAAGAGCGCAATCGCGATGTCGACACGCTGTACCGGGCAATCAGAGCCAGAGAGGGTGGCGAAAGCGCCATGCTGAGCGTTGTTGTGACGCGGAGCGACGCGCATTTGCGAGAAGTGCTGAGAGAGTATGAGCGGGAATACCAAGGCAATTTTGCAAGAGATGCGCTGAAGAAGAGCAACAACTTGGTTGGTGAGGTCATTGCACATATTCTCAACGGCGTCAGTAAGTCATGCCAAAAAGAAATTCTACCCAAAAGACAACTTTGCTAATGTCCCCTCAGTTAACCGGCCTGCTCGAGACGCTATGCTCTTGTACCATGCACTGGCCGATCTCATTGAGCCTACCGTCGACCCCCGCTCTTCCTCGGGTCGCTTATCAGCCAGAGAAACTTCGTCGAGCAAGCACGAACGCCAGCAAAGAGTCGAGCTACTCATCTCTCGCCTTGTACGCCTACACTGGGATCGTCTGCATTTCTCCCGGGTGCAGACCGAGTACGAGGAAAAGTACGGGCGTGTGGTGGAAGAAGACATTGAAGAGGCTACAAAGGGCGACTTGCGTGAATTTTGCTTGGCCATTTGTCAGGCAGGGAGATAGATTAGTGGTCTACATGGCAAACAAATCTTTGTCGTGGTCTTTCTTTCTTTCTTTTTCTTTTCTTTTTACAACCCTTGGATGTGCATAAAGCTGTGGTGATCCTTTGCGTACGGGTTTGTTGATGCTCAATAGAGACGAAATTTACAATATCATCTACCAAGCCTAGGTGTTTTGGTTATTCCACCTTTGTCAGTCATGACTTGGTTGTTCACACCCCACGTCAAGCCCGATATATATACGTTGCTCTCGGCATGCGCTCCGAACTCGCAGAAAGCCAAGTATCAGCCTCTGCCAAGCTCGCACTCCTCGTCCCATCCGTTTGCGATTGCGATTGCGACTGCGACTGCGACTGCACGGTGAAGCCGCTATTGCCATGTAAGCCATCATTACTACCAAAGACGGTTGTTGCCAACGTCCTTTCAGCAGCAGCAGCAGGGTTATGAGTACCGCCAGTTGCATTTGCATTCGCCGCTGCCACCAAGGATGATGACAACGACGATGAAGCTTGCGTCATGGAAGAAGTGAAGAGGGAAGAAGGATTTGCGTCTGCCCAGCGAAGAATGTTGCGACTGAGCGTGATTGGGCTTTCGTCGCCATTGCCCATGTCGTCGACGAGGCTTTCGTCGTCAAAGGGAAGGGTGGGAAGGGGGTCGGAGAGGTATGAAGTGGCAGAGGCAAACGGCTTGAGTGACAAGCTCGAGTTTGCTAGATGTGAAGACATGGTTGTGCTAAAGGCATTGGAGACATAGACATCTTTGGTGGCGGCAATGTCCGTGTATGACTGGCTGGTCGTCCTGTGTAGCTGCTGCTGCTGTATAGTCTGGGTGACGGCGGAATCGTCTGGTTTGGTAGAGTCGGACTTTTCTTGCTCGTGGGCTTGCTTCTTCTCCATGCTACGCTCCTTTTCCTTTGCCTTGAGCTTGTATCCTGCCTTGGCATATTTCTCAGGGTAGCGAATACGGAATCGGTCGCGCAGATCCGTGGGGTGTCTTGTGCCAAAGTCGAGCTCGGCATCGTCGCGCATAAAGTGCCACACCGGCCCGTACTTTTCGAACCCCTTGAGCAAATTCATGTCGTCATGCGCACTAAAGGCGCGGCGTGGCCGACGTGTGGCCTTTGAGAATGGCTCACGGATACCTAGTTCGACCAGGTCTGGTATCACCGTCTTATTACGAGCTGGTGCACGCTGTTGATTTCCTGTTGGCTTCGGAGAAGCAATACTTCGAGTATAGCCGGAGTTTTCCACATTGCTTGGCGAAGGTTGCTGCTGTTGTTGGACAGAAAACGCATCCAGTAATGGGCCTGAGGGCATGTCATCCTTTCTATCCTTTCCTTTGGCCTTTGGCTGTCTTGGCTTCAGGCCTTCGCCGGGGCAGCACACGCGGAATCGGTCCTTCAAATCGACAGCCGTCCGATTGTGAAATGTAAAATCTGGGCTCTGCAATATCTTCTTCCAGTTTCCGATGCCGAATTTACTGACACCTACAAGGAGGTCCTTGGTCTCTTGCTCAGACCATCTGTTTCTCTTCTTTCCACGTTTGGTAGGGGCCTGATCTGGAGCGGTTGTTGCCTTGTTCGTCAGCACATCTGTTTCTGGAACAGCAGATGTACTATTAACAAGTACGTTTTGAGCTGGTGGTTGAGAAAGGGAGATGCCGTCTCCGTGTTGACTGATTCTGCCGAGTTCTTGTGCCCCGTTTTCAAGAAAGGCATGGTCGTCCACATCCTTGGCTCTCGACTCTTCAAATAGAGTATCATAGCCCCTATCGCCTGCGAATCCGTTCTTCTCGCCCGTGATCGGTGGGAAAAGCCTACCCTCGGGCGGCAGGGGAGGCGGTTGATGTAAGCCCTGTAACAACGGAGGTATTCTAGGCCGTTTTGCTGTCCTCTTGGGCGGTTGCGGCAGTCTCGGTAGTTTGATTACTGAAGGGCTATATCCAGTATTTTCGGGCTGCGAGAATTGCTGGTCCTGGTCCCATCGCTGCCTCGAATGCTCCGGACTATCTAGCAAAAGATCGACTAATCTGCCACTGAACGGCGTCGTTGAAGATGACGTAAAGGTAGTGGGTACTGATTGTGCCGAGAGTATGTTTCCCTCGTTGTTCAGCACCTGTGCAATGGGAGCGCTGGGCATGGCTCGCGTAGTAAAAGTCCTGTCTTGTGTCTCTCTGCGGATGTCGTTTGCCAGTGAGTTTTCGGAAAGTGAGTTTCCCAGCATGAGCGCCTTTGGGCGTACGAAAGTAGGATCGGCATGATGCGGTCTTTCCGAACCAGGGGAAGCCATGCCTGACGAGGTCATCATGTACGCGTTTTCCTGGGTCGACATATCTAGCAATGCATTCAGACGCGGCTGCATGATTGGAGACTTTTGTCGTGGACCATGTCGAAAGAGGTAGAGGTCCGGGGTGTCTCGCGTGGCAATGCAGCCCGCCAAGCCGCCGCTAGAGCGGAACGATGCGTAACCGCTCCCTACTGAATAATCCAAACCGAGCTTTCAGCCGAAATCTTGCATACAGTGAACACAGTCGTATTTCTACATTGTAAAGATTGGACTCTCCACCAATGCAAGGATGTTACATAGGAAGTTGGCGAGTTTGAGACATGAATAACTTCTAATCACACTTCTACATGACAGGGATCTACTAATATAAGAGGGAGAAGCGCAAGCCTACAATTCAAGATCCACAACTCTATGACAACAGCGCCAGAACAACACCGATCAATTTCGCCCAATCTCCGAGCAAACAGCAACATGCTACTTGCACAAAAACCAAGCATGTCCACGCAAAGCACTATCAATGCACCCCGGAAGCTGTACCGTTGGTCTTGGTGGCAATATCAGACATCTTGGTATCTGCATGGAGCTTCTCGAGATACTCTTTGTTGCCTGCGGGTGTTGCTTTGATGGTATCGTCACCGGGATTCCAGTTGGCAGGGCAGACCTAGTAAAGTCAAATTAGCATCTGCATGTCTTTGCGAGATGCGAATACAGGGGTTGAAACCTACTTCGCCGTACTTGTCGGTGAACTGAAAGGCATCGATCAAACGGAGTGTCTCATCGACTGATCGTCCAACAGGCAGGTCATTAATGGTAATCTGGCGTATAATGCCGTGGGGGTCGATTAAAAACAGGCCTCGCAAGGCGATGCCCTCCTCTTCAATGAGGACACCATAGTCCTTGGAAACGCTGTGGTTCTTGTCACTCAGCAGCGGTATGTTGATTTTGCCCAGACCGCCATCTTTTTTGCTTGCATTCGTCCAGGCGAGTAGACTATACTCGCTGTCTGTGCTAGCGAATACGACGCTGGCGCCGCGGGCTGCAAAGTCGGAGGCGCGTTCACTGAATGCGATGATCTCTGTCGGGCAGACAAAAGTCCAGGCCATGGGGACGAAGCCGAGAACGAGCCATTGCTTGGTGGATGTGTAGGCTGTCAAACTGAGTTCTGAGTCCCACGTCAGTATACGTTGCCCGAGGGTTTAATACAGGGGGGAGGGAGGGAAAGGATGCGGGCAATATGGCGGTGTACCTTCAAAGGTGCCATCGACAACTGCTGTGCCAGAGAAATGCGGCGCGGGCTTCTGCACCCGCGCTTTGGGCTGGTAAGCTGGAAAGGCCATTCGCGCCGTTTCGTGTTCTGTATGAGAAGAGCGATGTGACACTAGGCCAGTTGTACGATAGTCGGGAAAACGGTGAGCGCAAAGTGAGCGCAATGGGTTGGCTTGTAGTGATGCGGTATAGAGGCGTAGAGTCTGACGTCGGTCAAGATGACGCGACTAGAGTAGGACGGCAGAGTTGTGAGGAAGAGCGGCGATAGGCCGGGTAGACGACTAGGAATAAATGTCAAAGAGGTATTCAAGATCAGCAGATAATTTGCGACAGATGTCAAAACGCGTGGTCCCAGGCGACTAGCCCTAGACAGATAAGCGTCGACACCCTTCATCTATAGGCCTCCATGATGTGATTATACAATCCTCGTGGGCTGATCGGCATCACCGGCATCATTTGCTTCGCAGATGAGTGTGGTCTCGCTCTATGCAGGCACTGCAATGCTCACAAATAGTCGGGTCGAGACTTGGCCTGCTTACAGAAAGGGTCCAAAGTTTGCAGCCATCAGCTCACATACACGACTGCAGCCCGCTAACGTGCTTCTAGCCGCTAAGATGCTCATATATACTTGAGTGTGGCTGATTACTACAACGCGAACCCTTACATACTGATGCTTCTTCACTTTTTTTGGGGGGAGAAATTCAACGTGTCCAACTGCGCCACCAAGGGACCTGCATGTGTCTGGCTTGCATGCGGCCTTGCGCTATTTGGCCGATCAGCGACGCCTGGTCACGAGGAAGCGCGTGAGCGCGGCACAGGCGTGCGCAAGCGGCTTGGAGGCTTGCGCTCGCCTGATCCAAGTCCAAACGTCCCACGTCTGCACCAAGGTTACGGAATGTTCGGCCGAGGATTGCACAAGAGAGATTAGCATCGTTGTATTATAGCTTCAATGTTATGCTACACGCCCTACGGAGCAATTCTCCACGCCCGCATAGGCAACGCCTGTATCCTCATCACGGCGGGTTTAATATAACCCCAGAAAGTAACCACGCCAATTACAATACACAAAATGTTCACAATATAATATCCGTCCGTCGTAACATTGCAAACGCCACCTCCGTCAACACACCTGTGCTTCTCTGGCTCAAGAGCACAAGAAAAGGGCTGCGTGACTAGGGGGCCTTTGAGGTCGGCTTTGGGCGAGTTGGTTGGCGGTATGCATGTTGCTGCAGTGAACATGTCGACGGCCTTGAGGACAAAGTAGCGCGGGAACGTGCCGCCGAGGTTTGAGACGCTATGCCATGTCAGTGATTGGTCGTGTGTCAGAGAGACGAGTTTGAGACTTACGTAGCGAGCAGCGTCATGTACGTGCCGCCGATGAGCGGGTCCGAGATCTTTGCATGAAAAGCGCTGACGGCTACAAACATGACTGTATTCATAAATGTCGACAGCACATGTTCGGCAATAACCAGCAAGACAAATCCAGACGATGCTCCTCCTACTGGGAAGATGGACACGACAAACTGCGCAAACCCAGCGGCGACCAGACGTCCAACAAAAGACCAGCACCATATGTGCATTGGTGGGTATGTCTGGCACCATTTACCAATGTAGTAGCCCAGGAAAACCTCGACTGGAAAGTCGACGAGGATGACGAGTGACAGCTGCTCCTGCTTCAAGCCCTTGTCCAGCAGCTTCAGACTCGTAACTGCGTCGTTGGCTTGGAAGCCAATCTTGGCGATGAGATGGATAATGATGAAGCTTTGGATGTTCTTCAACTTCAAGATGCCCCACATCGAGCGGTAAACCTCGCTGATTCCGTCACCGTTCTTGTCGCGGTCTTCGCGCTTCATAACTGCCAGCCCAAAGGTAACAACCAGGTATGCCCATCCCCAAAAGCTCAGGTAGCCGTCGAGCTCCATGATGCCCGTCTCTGCCGGAATAGTGCGGAACCATCGGTTTGCAAAGTCTTTCGAGTTGAAGGCCAAGAAGACGGTGTACGAGAGGAACTGGCCTGCGGTGAGACCAACAGTTTGCGCTGTCGAGGCGTATGCAAGGTTCTCGTTGGAGAGAAGGGTGAGGGCCCAGCCTAGCTTGTTGTTAGCTTCCAGGTTCAATTTGCAAAGCATCATCCTCCTTACCATCCACCGCAATATCCTGGGTAGCGCACAGAAACACAAGCGCAAACCACCACCACGTAAAGTTCCACACGCCGCTATCCGTCTCGCCCGCCTCCTTCATCATGCGGTTGATGTTCTTGCCCAGCCAGATCATGGAAAAGCCAGAAATGGTTTGAATGGGCAAGATCCAGCTCTTCCTGCGGCCCACTCTGGGCGACCACACTGCGTCTACGATTGGACTCCAAAGAAGCTTTAGTGAGTATGGGTATGCTGCGAGCGAGAAGACGCCGATGGCGGCGTAGGAAACGTTGTGCTTGAGCAGAAAGGGCACAGAGCCATGCGCCAGCCCCATTGGTATACCCTGGAGGAAGTAGAGCAGTACCAGTAGTAGAAAGTTGCTCTGGTCCTGCTTGGAGAGCTCAAAGAAGCCCTTGGAGGGTCCCTCGTCTTGCTCCCCCAACTTGGGTACATGGTCGTCCAAGGAAAAGTTTGAGTTGCCCATGAGCGAGGCAGCCTGGCTCGCGGGTGAGTCGCTCTCGAATGAGGTATGCTTGCGCCGATGTTCCACCATGCCGTTCATTGTCGCGGTCGTATCTGCATTGCCGTTCTTCTCTTGCTGCAGCGAATCGGTTGAGCTCTGCTCGCGTAGTACAGAGCCACGGTTCTTGGATCGAGAGGCTCGCTTGCTCATTTGGGGGCGTTGCAGAGGTAGGTGCGGTAGATGGGGAGGGGGAGGGGATCGTGATCGTCAG
>Ga0265798_10001753_pt1 | contig 32983 bp, 21 predicted proteins | sample P3T30metagenome_FD_192430 | JGI IMG/M metagenome (GOLD analysis project Ga0265798, IMG submission 192430) | Plant litter microbial communities from East Loma Ridge, Irvine, California - P3 T30 | ecosystem: Environmental > Terrestrial > Plant litter > Unclassified | place: USA: California... | reverse complement strand
AGGATCACGGATTTTCATCGCGAGATCCGCACCTTCTATTACGGCTACCTGTTCAACGACCGGCCCTTTGGCCATGCGGATTACGCAAAGCGGCCGGTGTTCGCGCCGCGCGTGCGTGAGCCGGCGCTGCCCTGGGGCGGGGTGGCGGCCATGGCCGTGCTGAGTATGGCGGTACTGGGGCTGGGACTGGCCCGGCTGCGCCGTTTGCGGCTGCTGGCGCGCGGCTGAGGACCGTCGCCGGCCCAACCGTTTCTTGCGCAGCCATCTTCAACGATGGTTGCGCTTTTTTATTTATACATCTTGCCGTTGTCTTTATTTTATTCAGCGAATTCCAATTTGAATATCCGGCTTGTCGATTCAATATTTTACACGTCACTTTACATGTAAAAAAATAATCCCCGATAATCCGTTGACGACCGAAATAAAAGCTTCCATAGTCTGTTCCGCAGCACACGCAAAGCGCGTAATAGCCCGGGAAAGCAGCGAATAACGCAGCGCCCGGATATTTTCGAATGCATGTTTCAACACGGCGGACGGTCGGCAATGATTTACCTGGCTCTGCATCATATTGCATTCGAATTGAACCAGTCGCTGCGCCGTCATTCGCTGTCCGGCGAGGACATCGTGGTGCTCGCCAATCCGGTAGAGGCCGACGGCAAGTCCGACGGCATCGCCACCAATAAAGTGATCCTGTTCCTGGCGGGCCTGGAGCGCGACACGCTTCCCATGCGCAGCGGGGGCGATAATCAAATGCTGTCCTACCAAGCGCCGACCTGGCTGAATGTCTACCTGATGGTGGCTGCGAATTTTACCGCCCGCAGTTATCCCGATTCCCTTAAATACCTGTCGCGCGTGATTGCCTTTTTCCAGGCGCATCCGGTATTCGACCGCCATTCCAGTCCGGCCATGGACGAGAAAATCGATAAACTGATTCTCGATATGGAAAATCTCGACCGGCGCGAATTGAGTAACCTGTGGGGCATGTTCGGCGGTAAATATATGCCTTCGGTGTTATACCGCGTGCGCATGCTCGGCATTGATGCGAGCAGTGTCGCCGGCCGCCGCCATGCGGTGTCGGAACCAGCTGTTTCCAGCCATGCGAAGGAGAATTGACGTGTCTTCTTATCGCCTGGTATTCCGCGTCGCATTCGAGCACGCCTATTTCGCCGACGGCGTGCTGCGCCCCTTGCGCATCGTGCCGGGCGCCGCTTGCCACGACATGTTGCGCCGGGCCGGGGTCCTGCTGCTGGAAGAAGAGGGCGGGATCGCCGCCTTTGGCGACGACCGCATCGTCGAGCGCCTGCGCCTGCACACGCTCGATGCCGGCGCCGCACTCGGCCTGGCCTTCCTGGTCTACGTCACCGACCCGCACTTCTTCGAGTACACCTTGCCGGCGCGGCCGGCCGGGAGCCTGCTCTTCCTCAGCACGGCCGACGCCGCCGCCGACGCGGACGGGTGCCTGCTGCTGCACGCCACGCCCACGGTGCCCGCCGCGGCGCTGCTGCCGCGCGAACACCCGCGCCTGCAGGCCATCCTTGGACAGCGTGTCCTGGCGCCGGCGCCGGCCATGGTGCTCGAGGTCGCGCTGACGCCCGCCATGCTCGACGCCCCCGAACCCGGGCGCAGCTTCCAGATCCGCTTCGACGCCGCCAGCAGCCACTGGAAATACTGCGTGTTCGGCGCTGCCGAGGCGGGGAACGAGAGCCGCGCCGGCATCGTCGACCTGGCGGGCGACATGGAGTTCGAGCACCTTCCCGGCGCCGAGATCGGCGACCGCCGCCGCGCCGATGTCTGGCTGTCGAAGCGCGCGATTCCGATGCGCGAGCGGCCCGAAGCGCGCTTCCAGCTGCGCGCCGTCTCGCCGTCCGGGGACAAGGTGCTCATCAAGAGGATGCCCAATGCGGGTGTGGGCAAGCGTTTCCGCGAATGCAGGGACGGAAACGAGATCCTGGTATCCGAAGTCTTCGTCAATCCGTAAGCAAGCCGTCGTCCAACCCGCTGTCAACCCGCTGTCAACCCAACCTTCACCACCGGAGCAGAGCACGTGGCCACGTATAAAACCCCCGGCGTCTACGTCATCGAGAAGAACGCCTTCCCCAATTCGGTGGTCGAAGTCGCGACCGCCGTCCCCGCCTTTGTCGGCTATACCGAAAGGGCCCTCAACAAGGGCGTCGCCCTGAAGGACAAGCCGACCCGCATCACGTCGATGTCGGAATACATCGAGAGCTTCGGCGCCGCCCCCGACAGCCGCTTCACCCTGAAGCTGTCGGAAGCGACGCCGGCCAGCGGCGACCAGCCGGCCATCCCCGCCGCGCCGGGCGACTTCTCGGTTGCCGTGCCCGGCGCCTCGCCGCCGCGCGCCGACTACCTGCTCGATCGCAGCGGCCGCAAGCACTCGCTGTACAGCGCGATGCAGCTGTTCTTCCAGAACGGCGGCGGCCCCTGCTACATCGTCTCGGTCGGCAGCTACGAGGAAGACATCGACGTCGAGAAGCTGCGCGCCGGCGTCGGCCAGCTCAAGAAGGAGCAGGAGCCGACCCTGGTGGTGATTCCCGAGGCCGTGATGCTGGACTCGGAAAAGGACTGCATCGCGCTCCAGCAGGCGGTGCTGCAGCACTGCGGCGTCGACATGAAGAATCGCTTCGCCATCCTCGACATCCACGGCGGCTACGAGGAACGCGCCAGCGCGGTCGATCCGGTCCAGCAGTTCCGCGACGACCTCGGCACCAATAGCCTGAAGTTCGCTGCCGCTTACTACCCCTGGCTCGACACCACCATCGTCAAGGACAACGATCTCAGCTACCGCAACATCGACCCCGAGAGCGCCGACCTGCTCGACAGCCTGCTCAGGGCCGACATGCGGATCGGCGACGCGCCGGCCGCGGCGATTCCCAGGAAGAGTCACGAGGAAAAGGTGAATGCCCTGGCGCTGATGCGCGACGAATGGGTGGTCGCGAAGGAAACCGACGGCAAGTACGGCCTGCTGTCGGCGAACGACTTCATGCAGGCCCAGGTGGCGACCGACAGGACCGGCTACAAGAGCCATGCCGAGATGGTGACCCTGCTCGGCGACGCCAAGGATGCCGATGCGCGCGCCAAGGTGCTGTCGGCCGAGCAGCTCGAACAGGGCCAGGCCATGATCGACAAGGGGCGCCTCGAGGTGCACCAGCTGCTGACCAGGTCAAGCCCCCTGTACGCCACCATGCTGCACACCATGGCCACCAAATTGAACCGCCTGCCGCCGAGCGCGGCGATCGCCGGCCTGTACACCAGCATCGATAATGCGCGCGGCGTGTGGAAGGCGCCGGCCAACGTCAGCCTGAACGCGGTCGACAAGCCGAGCGTGAACATCAGCCACGAAGAGCAGGAAGACCTGAACGTCACCACCGGCGGCAAGTCGATCAACGCGATCCGCGCCTTCATCGGCGCCGGCGTGCTGGTCTGGGGGGCGCGCACCCTCGACGGCAACAGCCTCGACTGGCGCTACATCAACGTGCGCCGCACCATGATCATGATCGAGGAATCGCTGCGCCTGGCGATGGCGGCCTACGTCTTCGAGCCGAACACGGCGAACACCTGGGTCACGGTGAAGGGCATGGCCAGCAACTTCCTCACCGGGATCTGGAAGCGCGGCGGCCTGGCCGGCGCCAGCGCCGACGACGCCTTCTCGGTGCAGGTGGGCCTGGGCGAAACCATGACCGCCGAAGACATCCTGGAGGGCCGCATGAACGTGACCATCCTAGTGGCGCTGTCGCGGCCGGCCGAGTTCATCGAGCTGACCTTCCAGCAGCAGATGCAGAAGTCCTGAAGCAGACAACCCCGATACGCATAACCGAAGGAGGATGGCATGGCAGACGACGGATCGAAACAATCGGCGGCCCTTTGGCCCCTGCCGAAATTTCATTTTCAGGTGAAGTGGGACTCGCAGGTGATGTCGTTCCAGGAAGTGAGCGGCCTCGATATCCAGTCCGAGGAAATCAAGTACCGCGCCGGCGACAGCCCGGTCTTCTCGGTCATCAAGATGCCGGGCATGACCAAGTACGGTAACGTCACCATGAAGAAGGGCATCTTCAAGGGCGACAACAAGTTCTGGGACTGGATCAGCCAGATCAAGATGAACACGATCAAGCGCCTGCCGGTCACCATCAGCCTGCTCGACGAGGAAGGCAAGCCGACCATGGTGTGGACCTTGTCGAACGCCTGGCCGACCAAGGTCAGCGGCACCGACCTGAAGGCCGAGGGCAATGAAGTGGCGATCGAGACCATCGAGATCGTGCACGAAGGCCTGATCGTGGCCAACGCCTGACGGGGGAGAAGGCATGGGTACTGCTGCCGTTGCTGCCGCCATCGCCGCCGAGGCGGCCAGCCTGTTCGACCTGTACCCGGTGCCGGCGTTTCACTTCCGGGTCGTGATCGGGGCCGGGCTGTTCGGCGACACCTCGTTCCAGGAGGTGTCGGGCATGGGTTCCGAGCTGACCTACGAGGAAGTGCGCGAGGGTGGCGAGAACCGCTTCATGCAGCGCCTGCCCACCGGCACCAAGTACCCGCCGCTGGAACTCAAGCGCGGCATCGGCGCCTTCGATTCGACGCTGGTGCAGTGGTGCCGCGCAACGCTCGACGGCGACGCGCTGGCGGGCATCGTGACCGCGCCCGTCACCGTGTACCTGATGGACGCCGCCGGGCTGCCGGTGCGGGCCTGGCAGTTCGCCGATGCGTTTCCGGTGAAGTGGGAGTTCGAGGCATTCAATTCGACCAAGAACGAAGTGGCGATCGAGAAGGTCGTGCTCAGCTACGCGTATTCAACCAGGATGATCTGACACCATGTCCATCGAGATCCGCCAGATGCTGATCAAGTCGCAGGTGGTGCAGTGCGCCGCCGCCGACGGCGCCGACGCCGGCACCGACCCGGCGCCCGAGGCCGAACCGCGCGAGCCGGCCCTGCGCGACTGGCGCGCCGAGTGCCGGCGCCTGATCATCGAAGTGCTCGACGAGCGCAAGGAGCGGTGATGTCCGGCACCAAGCAGAAACTCACCATCCGCCAGTGGAATACCCAGGCCGGCGACGAGGGCGCCACCGTGTTCACGGCGCTGCTCAACCCGGCCTCGTACAGCCGCTCGCGCAGCCTGAACTACACCGACGGCGAGGACAAGCCGGAAGCCGGCGGCAAGGACCGCAAGCTCAAGAACAGCCCGGCCGAAAAGCTCGACCTCGACGAGCTGGTCATCGACGGCACCGGCATCGTCGATGCGCACGCTGGCACGCTCGACGTCGACGGCCAGATCGACCTGCTGCAGCGCGTGCTGATCGAGCCGGGCGGCGACCAGAAGGTGCGCCAGGCGGTGGTCGAGATCGTGTGGGGCACGCTGTCCTTCATCGGCCGGCTGACCTCGATGACGGTGAAGTACACCCTGTTCAGCCCCGCCGGCAAGCCCTTGCGCGTACGCGTCAAGCTCGCCTTTGTCGCCTACGAGCCGCCCGCCGCCGTGCTGGCCGCCGCCACCACCGTCCCGACGCGCCAGGTGCGCGTGAGCGGCGGCGACAGCCTGCCGCTGCTGTGCTTCAAGGCCTACAACGATGTCTCCGTGTTCCAGGCCGTGGCGCTGCTGAACGGCTTGACCTCGCTGCGCAGCCTGCCGGCCGGCCTGCTGCTCACCATGCCGAAGCTGGGCTGAGCATGGCCGTCTCTCCGCTCATCGACAGCGCCGGCGATACCCGGGCCGGCGTCTACAGCAACGGCCAGGCCCTCGACGCCGCCTACGCCGTGCTGCAGGTCACGGTCACCCATGCCGTCAACCGCATCCCGTCGGCGCGCATCGTGGTGGCCGAGAACGACGAGGTGATCGGCAGCCTGCCGCTGGGCGATTCCGACTTCTTCAAGCCCGGCGCGGCGATCCGCATCGCGGCCGGCTACGGCAGCAAGGACAGCACCATCTTCGAGGGCGTGGTGGTGTCGCTCGGCATGCGCAGCGGCGCCGGCGGCCCGCGCCTGGTGGCCGAGTGCCGCGACAAGGCGCTGGCGATGACGCTCGGGCGCCGCTCGGCCACCTGGGCCGATGCCAGCGACAGCGACATCCTGTCCAAATTGATCCAGTCCCACGCCGGCCTGAGCGCCAGCGTCGCGGCTACCGAACCGGTGCACAAGGAACTGGTGCAGTACGAGGTCAGCGACTGGGACTTCATGCTGGCGCGGGCCGAGGCCAACGGCATGGTCGTCACGGTGGAGGCGGGGACGGTGACGGTCGCGCCGCCCGCCACCGATGGCGCGGCCGCGCTGCTGCTGACCTTCGGCGCCGACCTGCTGGCGTTCGACGCCGACCTCGATGCGCGCAGCCAGCTGGCCAGCGTCGACAGCGTGGCCTGGGACCCGGCCACCCAGGACATCGTCACCCACAGCGCAACGCCGCCAACCCTGAATGCCCAGGGCAACCTGGCCGCGGCGGCGCTGGCCGAGGTGCTGGGCCTGGACAGCTTCCGCCTGCAGTCGCCGGTGCCGCTCGCGGCCCAGGGCCTGCAGGCCTGGTCGGCGGGACGCCAGCTGCGCGCCGCCCTGGCGCGGGTGCGCGGGCGCCTGCGCTTCCAGGGCAGTGCGCTGGCCAAGCCGAATACCCTGGCGCGCCTGGCCGGCGTCGGCAAGCGCTTCGAGGGCGATGCCTGGCTCGGCAGCGTGACCCATGTCCTGGCCGAAGGCGACTGGATCAGCGAGGCCGAGTTCGGGATGGCGCCGGACAGCCTGGCCGAGCGCACCGCCCTGGCCGCGCCGCTGGCCGGCGGCCTGACGGCGGGCGTGCCGGGGCTGCAGATCGGCGTCGTCCGTAAGCTCGACGAAGACCCGAACAAGCAGTTCATGATCCAGGTGGCGGTGCCGACGATGCAGGCCGGCACCGGCACCATCTGGGCGCGCCTGGCCAGCCAGTACGGCTCGGACGGCGTGGGCAGCTTCTTCCTGCCCGAGGTCGGCGACGAAGTCATCCTCGGCTTCCTGAACAACGATCCCTCGCATCCGCTGGTGCTGGGCAGTTTGTACAGCAGCAAGCGCGCGCCGCCTTACCAGATCGGCGCCGAGAACAACACCAAGGCCATCGTCACGCGCAGCAAGCTGAAAATCGAGTTCGACGAAGTGAAGAAGGTGGTCACGCTACTGACCCCGGCCGGCAACACGGCCGTGCTCGACGACGACGCCAAGACCATCACCCTGCTCGACCAGACCGGCAACAAGCTGACCCTGGCGCCGGGCGGCATCACCCTCGACAGCCCGAAGGACATCACGCTCTCGGCCAAGGGCAAGCTGAGCATCGAGGCGGTGGGGAACATCGAGATCACCAGCAAGGCCGACCTGAAACAGGAGGCGCTGAACATCAGCAGCCAGGCCAGCATGGGCTTCACTGCCAAGGGCGCCAGCAGCGCGGAACTCTCAGCCACCGGCCAGACGACCGTCAAGGGCGCCATGGTCATGATCAACTGAAGCGAGGAACAGCCCATGCCACCCGGCGCCCGCCTCACCGACATGCACGTCTGCCCGATGGTCACACCGGCCCTGCCGCCGATCCCGCACGTGGGCGGCCCGGTCATCGGCCCCGGCGTGCCGACGGTCATGGTCGGCAAGATGGTGGCCGCCGTGGTGGGCGACGCCTGCACTTGCGTCGGGCCGCCCGACACCATCGTCAAGGGCTCGGCCACCGTCATGATCGGCGGCCGCCCGGCGGCGCGCGTGGGCGACACCTGCGCCCACGGCGGCACGGTGACGCTGGGCTGCCCGACCGTGATGATCGGCGGCTGAGCATGAGCCTCGACCCCGGCATCCTGTTCCTCGGCAGCGGCTGGGCCTTCCCGCCGCGCTTTCGCCACGACGGCGTGCTCGCCATGTCGAGCGACGAACGGGATATCCGCGAAAGCCTGCAGATCCTGCTCTCGACCACGCCCGGCGAACGGGTGATGCACCCGGCCTTCGGCTGCGGCCTGCGCGCGCTGGTGTTCGAAAGCCTGGACGAAAGCCTGAAAACCCGCATCCGCGACACGGTCGTGCGCGCCGTCGCCCGGTTCGAACAGCGGGTCGAGCTCGACCTGGTGGCAGTGCACGGCGGCGAACTGCATGCCGAAGGCCTGCTGAAGATCGAACTGAACTACCGCATCCGCGCCACCAATGCGGCCGGCAACCTGGTGTTTCCCTTCTACCTGGCGAACGGGCAGGATGCCCCGGCCGGCGGTGCGCCATGAGCTCGCGCGGCGGCACTTCCCAGGCCGGGCGCATGCCGGCGGCGCTGGCGCCGCACTACATCGACGTCGACGAGCTGGGCCTGGCGCAACTGCTGCAAATCGCCCTCGACAGCGCGCGCCAGGTGCGCTTTGCCGGGGCCGAGAACACCAGCTGGGAGGCGTATTTCAGCGGCGACGAGATCATGGTGCTGGCCGAGATCCTGGCCACCCGGGTGCAGGCCGAGACTGCGCGCTTCGAGGCGGCGCTTGCCGGCGCGGGTATGGCTGCGGACGGTGCTGCAGGCAGTGCGCCGGGCAGTGCTGCCGGGATGGCGCGCGAGCGGGCCGACAAGCTGCGCCACTGGGGCCAGCGCTTGCTGGCGTATGGCGGCGACCTGGGCGCCGACATGGGCGCGATGCTCGACGAGCTGCTGCGCGGGCTGGGCTACAGCGGGCTCGATGGCGCCTCGCCCGGCCCGGGCCAGCCACTCCCGCCGCCGCCGGGCCCGAAGCTGCGCGCGAACTTCCATCAGCTGATGAAGGCGGTCGAGATCGCCCAGCGCGCCGCGGCCGTGCGCCTGCCGTATGCGCTGCGCAGCGGCGCGCACGATCCCGGCGTCGGCATGCTGGTCGCGTTTGCCGGGCTGTACCGCCGGGCACAGGAAAAGCTGAACCGCTTCACCGGCCGCCACCGCGATTTCTATTACGACCGGGTGCTGCACGTGCGCCCGCGCGGGCCCGAGCGCGACGCCGCCTTCCTGGTGTTCGACCCGGCCCCGGCCGGTATCGCCATCCCCGTCGAGCGCGGCAGCCGCTTTCTGGCCCCCTACGCGCGCGGCGCGCCGGAACTCGAGTTCGTCACCGGGCACGGCATGGTCGTGAGCGACGCCAGGGTGGTGGCGCTGCACACGGTCTTCTTCGAGCGCAACCGCCTGAGCTTTCCCGAGTCGCGGATGGCCGAGCGCATCGGCGGCCAGGAACGGCGCTACCCGACCGCCTGCCGCGTGAACCGGATTGTCCCTGGCAGCCCGGCGGCGCTGCGCGAGGAAGGCTGCGAAGGCGCGCCGCTGTTCGGGGCGCCGCGCAGTGCGGCGCAGGCGCCCCCCGGCACGCTGGGACGGATCGGCTTTGCGCTGGCCAGCAACGTGCTCCTGATGCGCGATGGCGAACGCGAGGTCGAGGTCACGCTGCACCTGGGGAGCGCGGTGGCGCAGCACGAGCCCCTGCTGCGCGAGCGCATGGCGGCCCTCATGCAGGCCGCCATGGCCGAGCAGGGCCGGGCTGCCGGCGCCGCCGACGCGCAGGCGTGGGACGCGGAGATCCTGGACCGCGTGCTGACGCGCCTGTTCCGCCTGCGTATCAGCGGCAGCGCCGGCTGGATCGAGGTTCCCGAATACAGCGCCAGCTTCACGCCTGGTTCCACAAACGGAAATGCCGCCCGCCCGGACCAGCTGGCCCTGCGTTTTCGCCTGGGCGCGGAACTGCCGGCGGTGGTGCCCTGCACGCCGGCCCTGCACGGCGCGGACTGGCCCGGCCAGGAGCGGCCGGGCGACTGCCCGCTGCTGCGCGTCGAGCTCGACCCGCTGGCCTATGTGTACGGCTATGGCCTGTTGCGTGGCCTGCCGCTGCTGCGCGCCGAGATCGAGGTCGAGGTGCGCGGGCACCGCGCGCTGCACCTGCAGAACCACATCGGCCTGCTGTCGGCGGCGGCGCCGTTCCAGCCTTTCGGACCCTTGCCGGGCCTGGGCGCCTACCTGATCGTGGGCAGCGCCGAAGCCGCGTGCAAGGACCTGACCAGGTTCGAGCTGGTCATGGACTGGGGCAAGCTGCCGCATGCGCCGCGCGGCCTGGGCTGGTACTACGCCGGCCATGCGCGCGAGGGCCAGGTCAGTCCGTTTCGCGACGTGCACGCCAGCCTGGGCGTGCTGGCCGACGGCGCCTGGGTGCCGGCGCAGCAAGCCGAGCGGCCGCAGGTGACGCTGTTTCGCGCCGCGGCGGCGGCGCAGGGCGGGCCTGGCGCCGTGTCGCGACTGCGCTTCGACCGCCTGCTGCCGCTGGCGCGGCGCATTGGGCGCGCCGAGGCCGCCACCGACGCGGCCGCGCCTTTCGTGTACACGCCGGGGGTGCGCGGCGGCTTCTTCAAGATCACGCTGGCCGGGCCCGACTTCCTGTTCGGCCACCGCGACTATCCCTACGTGCTGGCCGATGCCCTCGGCCACAATGGCCAGCCGCGCAACCGCACGCGCCTGCGCGAGCTGCCGGAACCGCCCTACACGCCGCTGCTCGACGCGGTGTCGCTGGATTACCGCGCCAGGGCCGTCATCCAGGCCAGCCCGAGCGCCGAGGGCGACGCCTTTTTTCGCCTGGCGCCGCTGGGCTGGGATGCGGCCAGCGGCAGCGGCCAGGGCGGCGACCTGCTGCTGCCGCGCTTCGACGACGCCGGCAACCTGTACATCGGCCTGGCCGCGACCAGCCTGGACGCGCCGCTGACGCTGTTCTTCCACCTGCGCGAAGATGCGCTGCCGATGGTCGAGCTGGCGCAGCGCGCGCTGCGCTGGTCCTGCCTGGCCGGCAATACCTGGCGCCCGCTGGAAGCGCATGCGGTGCGCGCCGATTCCACCCACGCCTTCCTGCGCGCCGGCATCGTGACGCTGACCCTGCCGCCTGAGATCGACCGCGAGCACACCGTGCTGCCGGGCGGCCTGTACTGGCTGCGCGTGTCGTGCGACAGCGACCTCGAACGTTTTTGCAGCCTGTACTCGGTGGTGGCGCATGCGGCCCAGGTGTTCCGCGACCTCGAGACGGCGCCTTCGCCGTCTGCGCCGCATGCGCCGGCGGCCCCGGTCACGATCGCTGCCGGCACCATCACCCGGCCGCGCCAGCCGATCCCGGGCCTGGGCCGGGTGACGCAGGTTACCGTCTCGAGCGGCGGGCGCCTGGCCGAGACGCGCGAGGACATGACCCGCCGCGTCGCCGAGCGCCTGCGCCACAAGGGCCAGGCCATCCTGCCCGAGGACTACGAGCGGCTGGTGCTGCAGCAGTTCCCCGAGATCGACCGCGTCAAGTGCTTCGCCAACCTGTCGGTCGCGCGCCGGCCGCGCGGCGACTGCTGTCCCGGCCACGTGCTGGTGGTCGGCCTGCCGGCGTTCCGCTCGGACGGCCACCTGCGCGAATTCCCGCGCCTGAACGGCTGGCTGGTCGGCCAGGTACGCAGCTTCCTCGAGGCCCACATCTCGCCCGGCGTCACGCTGGAGGTGGTGAATCCCGTCTACCAGCATGTGCAGGTGCGCTGCACGGTCCTGCTGCGCGCCGGCGCCGACCTGGGCTGGTACGCGAACACCCTCGACAGCCTGGTGTCCGACTTCATCTCGCCCTGGAACCCGGCCGGCAACACCAGTCACTTCGGCTGGGCCATCCGGCGCCACGACATCGAGTCCTTCATCCTGGCCCAGGACGGCGTGCTGGCGGTGCAAGGCCTGTCGATGCTGAGCGTGAGCGGGCGCGACGCCGGGCACGACCTGTTTTCGCTGAAGGACACGGCGGTGCCGGGACCGGCCGGCATGCCGGCTGGCGAGGACCTGATCGAACCGGCCTATCCCTGGAGTATCGCGGTGCCAATCCGGCGCCACCACATCATGGTCCGGCACGCCGGCGCGCATGCGCCTGCGCATGCCGCGGCGGCCGAGCCGACCGGCATCGGCCGCATGCAAATCGGCAGCACATTCATTATTGGAGGCAAACGCGATGAGATATAGACCAAGGGCCGAACTCAAGAAACGCTTCGCCGACGGCAGCATGCCTTCGGTGAGCGACTTCGACCTGCTGATCGACTCGACCATGAACATCAGCGACGACGGCATCATGCACAGTCCCGCGCGCGGCCTGTGCCTGACCCAGATGAACGGCGAGGAGCGCCGCTTGCTGAGCTTTTACCGCCAGGGCATGGCGCGTGCCTGGGCCATGGGCCTGGACGCCGGCGGCGCCAGCATGGTCTTCGAGGCCGCGCTGCCGGACGGCCTGGAGACCGGCCAGGCCGGCGAGGAGGCCAGCGCCGTCCTGACCCTGGTGGCGCCCGGCGCCGGCGGCGCGCACGGCGACGCCGACGCCGCCGCGGCCGGCGCCGAGGCCAGCGCCGCGCGGGTCGGCATCAACCAGCGCAAGCCTTCCTGCGAGCTCGACGTGAACGGCACGGTGGCGTCGCGCGCGCGCCGCGGCGCCGCCGGCATGGACGCCCTGGCCGACGGCGAGTGGCACACGATCCGCGCCGGCCTGGACGGCTGCGTGGCCCTGGAAGTGGTGGCCGGCACCGGCAGGGAAGGCAGCGGCAAGTACGCCCTGCTGCATGCCGTGGCCATGAAAGTCTTCGACGCCAAGGGGACGATCGGCTACCAGCGCACCCACTACGGCGCGCGCCGCCACCGGCTCGACCTGCGCTGGCTGCAGCGCGGCGGCAACCTCGGCTTCGATTTGCAGGTCAAGGTCCATTGCCACTACGGCGAAGGGGTACGCATCCGCTACCACATCACCGAGCTGTGGGACGACCCGCTGATGGCGCAGTGCGCCCCCGGCCGCGACGAACGCTGAGCGGGAGGACGCATGGCAGCCAATCTGCATGAACTCGACCAGGCCGGCACGGTGCTGCCCACCGGGCCGATCGGCCTCGGTTTCGACGCCCTGCGAAGCGAAGGCATCGCGGCCCTGCAAGGCCTGTGCCGCGCGCTGTGGACCGACTACAACCTGCACGACCCGGGCGTCACCGTGCTCGAGCAGCTGGTCTACGGCCTGACCGACCTGGCCTACCGCACCGAGTTCGACGTCGCCGACTATCTCACGGAACCCGGCGGCAGCATCGATTATGCGGCCCTGGCCCTGCACCCGCCGCAGGACGTATTCCACGGCCAGGCGCTGACGGTGGCCGACTACCGCCGCCTGCTCTTCGATGCGATCCCCTCGATCGGCGAGGTGTGGGTGCGCGCGCTCGGCAATGGCCTGCTGGCGATCGACGTCGCCGTGTCGCCGGTCGTCCAGTCGGCGCTCGGGCGCGCCGATGTCGCACGCCGCATCAGGCAGCTCTACGCCGCCAACCGCAACCTGTGCGAGGACCTGCGCGACGTCACGGTGCTGGAAGCGGACGACTGCTGGCTCGACGGCCGGATCGAGGTCGGCGCCGAGCGCGCGCCGGCCGCGGTGCTGGCCGAGATCGTGTTCGCCTGCCGCGACCACCTGGCGACCGGCATGCACCTGCACCGGCTGCAGGAGGTGGTCGCGCACGGCATGCCGCCGGAAACGGCCTACGAAGGACCGCGCACGGCGAACGGCTATGTCGAGGCCGGGCCCGACCCGCTGCAGGCACGCAGCATCACGATCGGCGAACTGGTGGGCGTGATCCGGCGCATCGAAGGCGTCAGGCGCGTGCACAGCCTGGCCTTCTGCATGCCCGGTGGAGAACGGACCGAGAAGATCGACTGCGACACCGGCAGCGGCCGCTATCCCTGCCTGCGCTTTCCGCAGGCCGGGGGGCCGGGCTGGCTGCACCTGGAGCCCGAGCACGGCGCGCGCTTCGGCATGCTGGCCGGGACGGAGCATCCGCGCGCGGCGCGCGCCCAAGACCAGGCCTTTTTGGAAGACGCCGCGCAGGCGCTCAAGAAACTGCAGTTCAACCGGCGCGCCTTGCTCTCCGCTCCGGCCCGCGCCGGCGCCTTTCCCCTGCCGCAGGGGCGCCACCGGGATCTGGCCGCCTACTACTCGGTGCAGAACGATTTCCCCGCCGTGTACGGCATCGGCGCCTACGGCCTGCCGCATTCGGCCGGCATCGAGCGCATCACCCAGGCGCAGCAGCTGAAGGGCTACCTGTTCCCCTTCGAGCAGCTGATGGCGAACTACCTGGACAACCTGCAGGCGCTGCCGACGCTGTTCTCGGTGCACGACAGGAGTAACGCCAGTTACTCCCGGCGGCGCCTGACGAACGCGCACATCCCGGACATCGAGGCGCTGCGCATCGAAACTGGGGACGAAGGGAAGGCTCTGCAGGAAATCGACGATTACTGCGAGCGCAAGGGCCGCGTCTTCGACTACCTGCTGGCGCTGCATGGCGACGCTTTTCCCCAGGATGCGCTGCGCCGCTTCAACCACTATCACCTGCACGACACCGAGCGCTGGCTGCTGGAGGCCAAGGCCAGGCTGTTGCACGAGCTGGTCGAACTGAGCGCGTATCGGGGACGGGCCGGCAACCGGCTGGCCGCGCCGGGCAGCCCGGAGGGCATCCCGGTGCTGGCGCGGCGCGTCGCCATTTTGCTCGGACTCGACCCTGCGCCGCACGAAGCGCGCGCTGCGCCGGCCCGCGGCAGCAAGCGCGAGCGGATAGGCCAGCAGCTGCAGCCGCGCGCGCCGGGGTGGCGAAGCGTGCCACCCGATCCCGATGCGCATGGCATGCAGGATGCGGCCGGCCTGGCCCCGCACGCCGACGCCTTTACGCCGGCGCTGCAGCGTGCCGGCGTGGCGCCGGAAAACTACGCGCTGGCCCCGGACCTGCATGGGACGGGCGCCACGCTGTATTGCGGCAGCGGCGACGGCTGGGCGCGGATCGGCCATTACGCCAGCGCGCTCACTGCCGCCCAGGTCGCCCAGGTCTGCAGGCAGGAGCTGGCAGCTGCCGGCCAGGCGCGGGAGCGCCCGCGCATCGTCGAGCATATCCTGCTGTGGCCGAGCGACGCCATGCCGCTCGAGAAGGACTTCTATGGCGCGCGCATGAGCGTCGTGTTGCCGGACTGGACGGCGCGCTGCGCGGACCCGGGTTATCGCCTGTTCGTGCAGGAGACCGTGCAGCGCAATTGCCCGGCCCACGTCCAATCGGCCTTCCTGTGGCTGTCGCCGCCGCGCATGGCGCAGTTCGAGGCGCTGTGGGACGCCTGGGACCAGGCTTGCCGCGGGCTGCGGCCGGAGCCGCCCGAGCGGCAGGCGCCGGCAAGCCAGCGCGAGGCCAACGCGGCGGCGCGCAAGCTGGGCGCCTTCCTGCAGGGGCGGGAGGACGGAGCATGAGCCGCCACCTGATCGAGGACCTGGTCGTCGAGATCGCCACAGATGGCAGCAGCCCGGAGGTGGCAGACGAAGCCTGGCTGCGCCGGATGGTGGTCGATTGCCTGCTGCCGGTGCTTGAAGAGGTCCTCGATGGCGCCGGAGAAGGCGACGCGGTGCTGGTTCTGCCGGCTCTGGAGATCGACCTGGGCGAACTTGCCGCGGCCAACGTCGAACAGGTGGCGCCGCAGCGCCTGCGCGCGGCGCTCGCGGACGCCCTGCAGCGCGCGCTGGCCACGGCCAGGCAGGCAAATGGGCCGGCCGCCGCCGGCGCCGCCAGCCGCGATCCGGGGCCGCTGCTGGTCAGCCGCACGGACTCCGACCTGGCCCGGCTCGAACACTTCCTCGCCACCGGCACCATGCCTTGGCATGCGGATAGCGCCCGGACCGGCCTGCACGAAGCGCTGCTCGACAGCCTGCTGGCGCAGGGAGACGCGGCACTGTGGGCGGCGCTGGCACGCGCACTGGCGGCGCCCGCCAGTGCGCGCCGGCTGGCCGAGCAGTTCCCCGAGCATCAGCTGCTGGCCGTGCTGCGCGGCGTGGCGGGCGCGCAGGCGCCGCCCTTCGAGGCGGTTCTTGCACAGGCGACGCAGGGCCGTTCGGGGGGGAAGCTGCCGTCGGCGGTGTGGGTGCGGGTGCTGGAGGAAGCGTTTGGGGCAGCCGGCGAGGCCGAGGTGGAGGCGGCGTGCATGCGTCTGCGCGCTAATGTGCTGACGTTCACTGCGCGGAAGGACGGGGTCGCGGGAGCCGGCGGCGTGACGCAGCAATTCCTGGCGTTCCTGGAAAGCGGCGTGCTGCCTGGGATGCCGGATGGAGAAGGTCCGGCGCCGCACCACGCCTTGCTCGAGCGCTGGCTGGAGGCGGGCGCTCCCAACGCGCGAGCGTTAATCGAGCGCATCCTGGGTAGGCCAGGCAGCGTGCAGCGCCTCGTTGGGCAGTTTCCTGCGCGGCAACTGCGTGCCATGGTGGGCGCCGTCGCCGGTGCGCATGCGGCGCCTTTCGAGGCGCTGATCGAGGAGCTTGGCCAGGAATGTGCAGCGGACGCGCTGCCGCCGGTGGTGTGGGGGCAGGTGCTGGAGGCGGCCTGCGGCGCTGGGGGGGATGCCGGCGCACAGGCGGCCTGCAGCCGGCTGCGAAGCGCGCTGGCGCCGTCCGCGATGACTGCGGACAGCCGCGCGCGAGCCGATTCTCCAGCCGATTCGCCAGTCGAATCAGGCGCCGGTGCAGGGGGCGCCGGTTTGCAGGACGCGAATCAGGACGCGAAGCTGCCGATGCAGTCCGGCGTGGCAGTGGACACCGCCGTGGCGGACACCGACGCGCTGCGGATTTTCCTGGAGAGTGGCGTCCTGCCCGGGGCGTTCGAGTCCGTGGGCACTCTGGCGCATGTCGCCTTGCTCGGCCGCTTGCTGGAACAGGACACGGGCGGGGTGTGGCGCGTGTTGGCAAGCGCGCTGCTCCATCCCAGCGCCGCGCGCCGCTTCGCACAGCAGTTCCCCGAACACCAGATGCGCGCGGTCCTGCGACGCCTGGCCGGCGCCCATGCGGCCGCATTCGAAGCCTTGCTGGACGAGTCGCTGGCGTGGCCGGCGGGTGTGGGCGGAGGCACGCACATCGCCGTCCGCGCCGAGGCGCTTGCCGCCTGCGCCGCCGGCGCGAATGCGCAATCGGCCTGCGCACGCATCCGTGCGACGCATGGCGGGGCGCCCGTTGGGCAGGCGCCGGCGGAGGCGATCGGGGCGCTCGCGCACTTCCTGGAACACGGCATCCTGACCGGCGCGGCGGCGGGCCAGGCCCCCGAGGCGCTGCTGGCGCGCCTGCTGGCGCACGACGCTGCGGCCCTGTGGCCGGTCCTGCGCCGGGCCCTGGCCGATCCGGCGAGCGCGGGCCGCCTGGCCGAGCGCTTCCCGGAACAGCAGTTGACGGCGTTGCTGCGGCAAGCCCAGCCCGCGCACGCGGCGCAATGCGAAGCCCTGCTGGACGAGACGCGCACATGGGCGGGCGGGACGCGGGCGATGGCCATGGCATGGCGCCTGGTGCTGGCGCTGTGCATCCCGCGTGCCGCCGGCATGCCGGACATCGCGCCGGGGCTGGCGCGGGTCCGCTCCGCACTCGCCCGTGGCCGCGCGCTGCACGATGCGCGCCGCGCGGCGCTCGCCTATCGGCGCTACCCGGGCCATGCGCCTGGCGCCGCGGACGCCGCGGCATCCATGCCGCCGCTGCTGCGCCGCTTCGCGCCCGCACAGCCCGCGCAGCGCCCCGCGCCATCCCTGCCGCGCAAGCCGCAGGCGCTGCTGCGCGTGCTGGCTGCCTACCTGGCAGGCGCCGGAATCCCGCCCGGCCTGCGCGCGCAATCCGGGCAAGCGCCGCACCATGCCTTGCTCGAACGGGTGCTGGAACAGGGAAACAGCGGCATGTGGCTGGCACTGGAACGTGTGCTGGCCGATCCGGCCTGCGCGCGGCGCCTGCGCGAGGATTTCCCTCCAGACCAGGTGAAAGCGGTGATCGGGCGCCTCGGATCGGGACAGGCAGCGGCGGCAGAGTCCAGCGCACGCATGGCTGGTGGGGCGGACGATACGCCGCCTGCGCCGCGCACGGCAGATGCAAAGGGCGAACAGGAGGCGCCGGCATACCGCACCCAGGTGGAGCGCCTGCAACGCTTCCTCGCAAGCGGCCTGCTGCCGGGCGCCGACGCCGCCGGCGGGCGCAGCGCCCACGAAGCGCTGCTGGACGGCCTGGCCGCGCAGGCCGATGGCCAACTGTGGCGCGTGCTGGCCGCGGCGCTCGAACGCGAGGACAGCGCCGAGCGCCTGTTGACGCAATTCCCGCAACGGCAGTTGCTGGGCCTGGCCCGGACCAGCGCCCCCGGCTACGCGCCGGCGCTGGAACGCGTGCTGCGGCGGATCGAGGCGCAGGCGGCCCATCCCGATGCCGCCAATGGCCGCCTGCTGCAAGCCTGCCTGCGCCAGGTGCTGGCGGCCTGTGTCGCGCGCCCGGCCGTTGCCGCGCTGCCGGCGCGTGTTGTTGCAAAGACCGTGCTGGCCCTGGATGTCACGCCGGACTCGGCGGCGGCCGTGTACGTGCGCCACACGGCCTCGCGTTCGCATGAGGCAGCTGAGCGCTGGCGCACGAGCGCCACCGAAAGCCATGCGGTCCGCGCGCTGGTGCAGCTGGCCGGCATGGCCGGCGGGCTGCGCGAGCAGATCGTCGCGGCGTACGAAGCAGAGCACAAAGCGGAACACAACGCAGGGCACAAGGCAGAGCGCACAGCGGAATACACCGCCGAGCATGAAGCGCAGGAGGTCTCGTCCACCGCACCCGCCGACGCAGCGTGGGAGCCGGGCTTGACCCTGCGCGAACGCGAACGCATGGCGCGCGCGCTGGAGCGCCTGTGCCTGCCGGATCCTCCGCATGCCGCCGGCCTCGACGACATACCCGCACTGCACGGCGCCATTGCAGCTCAGCTTGCCGCGAATGCCGCCATTGCACCCGGCCACAGGGCAGTGATGCTGGAGGCGATCGCCGGGCAATGCGACGAAGCCGCCGACCCGGCAGCGTGCTTGCGCGCCGTACTGGCAGTGCTGGAATCCGGCACGCCGCTCGATCTCGACGCGCTGCCGGCGCAGGAACCTGTTCCCGCGCCGCCAACGCCCGCGTCGGCCCCAACGGCGGCGCGGATGCTGGTCGCGGCGCTGCAAGCCGGCGACGGCGCGGCCATACTCGCTCATTGGCGCACGCTGCTGCCCGCCCAAGCCGTCCAGCTGCGCGGCGCCGTGCGCCATTACGCCCGGCATGCGCGCGTGCGCCACGCCCTCGCAGCCGCGCTGCCGGACGCGCTCTTCCTCGACCTCGTTGGCCTGCTCGACGCCGAAGCCGCGGCCTTCCTGCACACACTGCTGACGCCTGTGGCGCCCTTGCAGGCCCTGGTCGGGCATGGTGCGGCCTGGACCGACTGGACGCTGCGCTGCCGGCTGCACGCCCTTGCCACGCTGGCCGGCAGCCCGGCACAGCGCCGCATCGATCCCGAGGACTTCCTGCGCGCGGTGGCGCCCGGCGCGGAGGTGGCCAGCCCCTTGCTGGCGCTGGTGGGGGCAGGGAAAACGCCAGCCGCTTCGGATACGCCAGGCAGGCCACAGCCGCTGCGACCGCCGCAACCCATGGCGGCCGCCCCGGCGCGCGGACCCGCGCAGGGACCTCGCTTCGATGCCGGCTGTGCGGCGCCGGCCAGCCCGGTTCTCGAGGACAGCAGCGACCTGCTCGCCATCGGCAATGCCGGCATGGTGCTGGCCGCGCCCTACCTGCCGCGCCTGTTCGGCGCGCTCGGCCTGCTGGTGGGCGGGGCCTTCATCGACGACGCCGCGGCCGGGCGCGCCGTCCACCTGCTGCAGTATATGGTCACCGGCCAGGCCGAGACACCCGAATACCAGCTGGTGCTCAACAAGATCCTGTGCGGCCTGCCGACGTCGGCGCCGGTGCCCGCCGGGATCGCCATCACCGGCGCCGAGCACGACTTCATCGAAAGCTTGATCGGCGCCATGGTCGTCCACGCCAAGGTATTCGGCAGTTCCTCGGTGGCGGCGATGCGCCAGACCTTCCTTGCCCGCAAGGCCGACCTGCAGCTGGCCGACGACGCCTGGCAGCTGCAGATCCAGCCCGGTCCCTTCGATGTGCTGCTCGACCGCCTGCCGTGGTCGTATTCGCTGCTGAAGTTCGGCTGGATGACGCGGCCGGTGCACGTGGCCTGGCGGCCAGCATGAGCACATCCACCACGAGGAACACGCCATGAACCAGCCCTTTCCTCCGATGCACGTGGCCGCGGCCGGTGCGCAAACGCTCGAACGCGAGATTGCCTGGTTCGCGCAGCTGCTGGAAGCGCGCTTCGCGCATTACTTTTCGCAGCCCGGCACGCCCTTCGAGGCGCCTGCCGCACCCGGCCTCGACGGCGACGCCTCGCCCTACGCCGCCATCGTCCACGAACACGTGCTGGGCGGCGACGAGCGCGCGGTCCTGATGCTGGCCCTGTTGCCGCACCTGCGGCCGCAGGCGCTGGACCTGCTGTTCACCCAGAACCAGGTGCAGGGCAAGCGCTTCACCGAGTTCGGCGGCTGGAAGGGCAAGAGCCACGAAGGCTTCCTGCCTACCTGCGAAACCGCGGTCTTCATCCTGGCCGGCGAGGACCTGGCGCGCCGCATCGAGGCCGCCGCCCTGTTCGACGACGCGCATCCCTTCGCGCGCGCGCGGCTGCTGCGGGTCGAGCCGGGCGGCGACGGTGAGCCGCCCCTCAGCGCGCGCCTGGCGATCGCCCCCGACTGCCTGCAGCGCGTCACCACCGGCGCCTGCCACAAGCCCGACTTCAGCGCCAGCTTCCCGGCCCGGCGCATCGTCACGCGCCTGGGCTGGGACGACCTGGTGCTGACGCCGGACGTGCGCGCCGAGATCGACAACATCGTCCTGTGGCTGGGCGCGCGCGGCACGCTGCTGCAGGAGTGGGGGCTGGACAGGGCCGTCAAGCCGGGCTACCGCTGCCTGTTCTACGGCCCGCCGGGCACCGGCAAGACGCTCACCGCCACCCTGATGGGCGTGGCCGCCGGCGCCGACGTCTACCGCATCGACCTGTCGATGGTGGTGTCGAAGTACATCGGCGAAACCGAGAAGAACCTGGCCAGCGTGTTCGACCAGGCCCAGGACAAGAACTGGATCCTGTTCTTCGACGAGGCCGACGCCCTGTTCGGCAAGCGCACCGGCGGCAACAGCGCGAACGACCGCCACGCGAACCAGGAAGTGTCGTACCTCCTGCAGCGTATCGAGGACTTCCCGGGCACCGTGATTTTGGCCAGCAACCTGCGCGGCAACATCGACGACGCTTTTGCGCGGCGCTTCCAGAGCGCGATCCACTTCCCGATGCCCGACGCCGACGGGCGCCTGCGGCTGTGGCAGGGCGTATTCCAGGACCCGGCGCGCCTCGGCGCCGACGTGCGCTTCGGCGAGCTGGCCGAGCAGCACGAACTGTCGGGCGGCGCGATCGCCAACGTGGCGCGCTACGCCGCCATCCAGGCAGCGCGCATGGGCCGCACGGCCGTCAGCCAGCAGGACCTCCTGACTGGGGTTACCAAGGAATTGATCAAGGAAGGGCGTACGCACTGATATGGACAAACACACGATGGTTCGCCGCCTGCTTGGCGTGCTCGCGGCCTGCCTGCTGGCGGCGCCGCTGGCTGCGGCTTTTCAGCCAGGCCCGCAATTGGTCGACGCCACCCGCGAGCGCTGCGCCGGCGCGCGCTACGAAGGGCGGGTGGTCCTGGTCCAGGCAGAGCTGAACCGCATCTACGCGAACGACGCCGAGTTCAGGAAGGACGTTGGCGCCGGCGCCAATCCGCTGCGCGACGGCAGGCTCGGGCCCATTACCCGCAAGTGGCTGGGCGTGTTCTGCGCGCGCAACCCGTTCAAGGCACACGCCGCCGCTTTCGACGCCGAGGTCGCCGCCAGGCTCTCGGCCTTCGGGCGCGAGGTTCCACCTGCGGCGAAGACGAACGCGGTGGACGACGGGGGCAAGCGCGCGCAGGGGTTGCTGGCCGGGCTGGAAACGACCTACCGTTACGATCCGGCAGTGCTGCGCAAGCCGCAGGACCTCGAACCCGTGCTGGCACGCCTGGCGCTGCTGACCGACCGCTACGACAGCAAGGAGCTGTTCGACCAGGCGCTCGGCAGGGCCCTGAAAGGCCTGGCCCTGGACCCCAAGACACGGTCATTGATCGTCACCCTGTCGGAAGTCGACGGCTACCTGCTGCCCAGCGCGAAGGTGAACGCGCTTCCGAACGCATCGCCATCGCTGCGAGAGAAACTGCTGCTGAAGGCCGACATCGATTACGCCAGCGCCGACGAGTTCCATTTCGACCTCGAGACTGCCGTCGGCGAAGGTCCGGAACGCGCGGAGCTGTCGCGTCACCAGGTACTGATCGACGGCTTCTCGCTCGTGAAGCACTACCGGATTCCATCGACGCTGGCAGCCGACCTGGCCGCCGCCAGCGCGATCGAGCCGCCGCTAGCGGCCCTGTACCGGCCCATGGCGAAGGTCGAATACCCGACGCGCCAGCTGCTTGAGGACGCCCTGCGGGCGCGCCTGGAACGGGCGCTCGGCATGTGCAAGGCCAATCACTACCGCCAGGATGGCCGCATCGAGGCCGATGACGACGTCAAGGCGCTCTGGGCGCTGGTGGATGGCGGTGTGGCGGCACCAGGCCGCAAGAGCTACGCAGAGGTGGCGAAGCTGCGCGCCGCCGAGGGGCGCTGCAACGAAACGCAGCTGGGGCAGGCGCAGCGCCTCACGGAGGCAGGGCATGACGTCCTGTACGCCAAGCTCGACAATGCCGCCGAGCTCGCCAAGGTGAACCGTGCGCCGCCACTGGCGGGGCAGGCCGGACCCGGCGCGGTGGCCAACTGCGGCTGCGCACACGACGAGCGCGAGGGCATGACCTACGGCTTCTATCCGCTCTGGACCGACAGCACGCAGCAGCATCTCGACTTCGACGTCCTTTCGCGCATTGGCTTGTACGGCATGACGATCGACGACCAGGGCGTCCTGCATTTTCCGGCAGGCGTGCAGACGCCGCCCTGGGCCCTGCTGAAGGCGGCGCATCGCCACATGACGAAGGTCGACTGGGTGCTGTACAAGAACGACTGGGAGGCCGCCAGCGCGGGCGGCATGGCCGTGTTCCTGGACAGCCTGCGCCAGAATATCGGCCGCCTGCTGCGTAGGCCGTACCCACGCCCCGACTGGAGCGGCACGGCACTGGCCAGCCTGGGCCTGGAGCAGGGCCCCTCGGCCGGCGACGGTATCACGCTGCGCTTCGAGGGCTTCCCGGACGCGGAGCAGGACCAGGAAGCGCTGCGCAGCTTCGTGCGCATGCTGGCGGCCGACCTGCGCGCGATGAAGCCGGCGCGCCAGCTCAACTTCATGGTGGCCCAGGAGGAGATCGTCAGCGCGCCGATAGGCGACAACAAGCCGCCGCGGCCATTCTCCGCCGCGGGCCTGCATGAATTGCTGCAACAGGCCAATCGCATCGACGACGACGCGGCTCCCGTAAGCAGCCGCTACCGGTATGAGGAGGACCCTACGATCCTGGTCCTGCTCGAAGAGCCGACTACCAGGCAAAAACTGGAGCTGCGCACCAAGGTCGAGCAGGCGCTGTTCAGCAACCAGCGGGTGCGCCTGCTGCGCAACCTGGTCCCGGTGGTGGAATACGACGCGGGCCGCGACAAGATGCTCACCGACGACATCATCTACTTTCAGAACAACTTCGGCGGCATCGGCTTCTGGCCGCTGCCGTTTGCCAGCGCCGAGGACGAGACGGACGGTTCCACCACCGTCAACTCGGCCCTGCACGCCTACTTCACGAGCACCGATATGGAAGGCGACGTGAAATCCGAACTGATCGACCTGATCTGCCCGAACCGCGCCTGGCTGCGCTGGCTGGCCTGGATTGCGTCGATCGTGGCGGTGGCGGCCGGCGTCGCCCTGGCGCGCTGCCGCGGTTGCGGAACGCGGCTGGACAACAACAAGTTCTACATGGCGGGCATGGTGGCCCTGCTGGTCTTGCCCTTCATCGTGATCGCGACGCTGGTAGTGGGCGATCCGCTGTTCAAGAGCGATTCGGGTGTGCACTGGTTCGTGGCGGCCCTGCTGATCGGGGTGGTGATCGTGCCGGGGGCGTATGGGTTGTTGAAGCCGGCGAGGCAGTTGCCTTGACGGGTGCGACACGATGGCAGGGGAGGAACGGCAATGCGGGTATCCATGCAGAAGTGCGACAGTGAAGCGACCCAGGCGGATCTTCGGCGACATGGCCCGGACGGCACGACGGCATCGGGCGTGCCGTCCCGAGAGCTGTGCAGGCAGGAGCTGGCGCAGCTCGCGCAGGCTGAAGTCGCCAATGGGCGTTCCCGCGCCATGCAACAGCGCGCAGCCGCCAGCGTCATTCAGTACAAGGAGCGCGAGCCCGAGATGTCGCGCGGAAGCAGGGGCTTGCCGGAGCAGTTGAAGGCCGGGATCGAGTCGCTGTCGGGCATGCGCATGGACGGTGTCAAGGTGCACTACAATTCTTCGCGTCCCGCGACACTCCAGGCACACGCCTTTGCCCAGGGAGGCGAGATCCACCTTGCACCAGGCCAAGAAGTCCACCTGCCGCATGAAGCGTGGCACGTGGTGCAGCAGGCCCAGGGCCGGGTCGTTCCAACCCGGCGGCTTGCAAGCGACCTTGCGCTCAATGACGATCCCGCATTGGAAGCAGAAGCCGACCTGATGGGGCAAAGAGCGACGCAGTTATCTGCAAGCTCCGGCACAGACGCTGTCCAAGAGCCTTATCCCGCTAAGACGCCGGTCTTTGCCCCGGTCCAGCGAACCATATTCAACATGGGAGACGACCCATCGATGGCTGCGAAGGACGGCGCGGCGCTCGCCAACAAGCTGAACGGTCCCTCGCTGTTCAACAAGCTGAACGGCAGTCCTTTATCGGATGAGAGGAAGCATGAACACGTCACGATACCCTTGCCCGAGCTGAAGTCGCCGGACACGTTGCTCGTCACTGCCGTAAATCCTTTCGTCGTCATGTTTCATGGCAAGACACTCAAGCGCATGGGGGCGGGCGCATTCCTGGACCTGCTGATTTCGAGAGGGTATCCCCGGTCCCGCGGACTGGAGTTGGTTCTGATTACTTGCGACGCCGATGCCATCCTGGGAGCAGACGACGCGCAATACATCGCCAACGCACTGCAGAGCAAGCTGCGCGCTGCGAAAGGCAAAGTCACCGTCACGGCTGAGGGGATACCGGTCGTCAAGGTCAATTCGGCGGAGTACAGGGAGGACATCTTCGAACTGATGGGCGACGTGTTCGAGGATTTCGCAACGGGCTGGACCCTCTATACGCCCCAGCCGGAAAAGTCATTGGGCATCATCGCATTGGATGCCAAGGCGCTGCTCATCCGGACGCGACGACTGGACGACAGGGCGACTACCTTGAAGCGCGAAATGGACGCCGCGCCGGAAGCAGCGGACGCCGAGGCGCTGCTCGGCCGCCTGCAGGAAATGTCGAAGACGACAGCGGAGCTGGTCGAGACAGGACGATCGCTGCTCGGCCAGGCCAACGCAGCCAATACGCTGGCGTACCGCGCGCGCGTGGATGGGGCGGTGACCGACATCGGCGAGCTTCGGGAGCGGCTCGACGCATTGGAGCAGGCATGGAAAGACAAACATCGCCGTCTGGAATTCCGAGCATTGCTGGACAGTCTGGAAGTCGATAGCGAGATCGGTGCCGCCTGGGGGGAGCTCGACATCGACGTAAGCGACGCCGACTCGCTTGAACTCGAGGAGAAAGAGCCCGATGCGCCAAGCGGTACGGTTCCCGCGGACAGTAAGCAGGCGCAGGCGCGTAACCCCGTCGAAAGCGTCGGTGCAACGCAGCAGGATAGCGTGGTCTTGCTGAAAAGCCTGACCCCACCGGCCTCGCCTGTCGCCCAGGCCGTGTTGACAGCGCCCGACACGCTGCTGCCGGACGGGCGCACGCTGGCAGGACTTGCCGACCATTTCACCGACATCGACCTCGTCAAGACTGGGGACATCGCTTTATCCCTGGCATATGGCGCCGTCAAGGACAATGAATTCGCAGTGACGAGGTTACTGTTGAATGGAGAACCCAGCATTGCCTTCAAAGCCTTGACCGTCCAGAACGCGGATGCGGATTTCAACATCGAGATCATCCTGTCCGACAAGGTCTTTGGCGCTGGCGAGCGGAATTTGCCGCAGCTGATTTCCACCCTGACGCATGAGTGGGAACTGCATGGTCTGCAGTTTGCCAGGAACATCCACAGATTGAAACAAGACAAGGTGCCGGATGTTCATCTTGGACATGGTCATTTCTTCGAGCCGGGAGTGCAAGCGATCGATCGTGCAATGCATGCCGGTATCCTAGCCGCCCGCCCCGAGGATCGGGCAGCCATCCGCGAGGACTATCTGGAGGACGCCGATAACCATGTCCTTCTGGTTGCAGCCGGATGGACGGAAGACGATGACGAGGAGGCGATGAAATTACATACAGCAATCAGGAATCTGCAATCCAGCTGGAGCATCTTGCAACGGATCCCACCCGAGAACGCCGCCGAGGATTACGACAGGCAGCAGGAATACGACGGGCGGATTGGCAAGCTGATGAAAGCTTTCGGTCGACCCTATTTCAACAAAGAGCCTTCGACGATCAGCGCGGAGTTGATGGAGTGGGAGAGCGACTCGTTCGACTCCAGTGTTACGGAGATCTGGACCTTGCTGGTCAGCGTGTATGCCAGCCGGATCCCACAAGGTGGCGAATTATACGCGGCCTCGCGGGAGCAGCTCAAGCTTGGGCTCGCGGAAGTCATGTTGTTCTGGCCGCATTTCATGGACGCGCTGAAATTGACCGAGGCTCAGGGGGAAAAGGAGCGCCTTACGGCGATGGAGCAGTTGAAATGAGTTCCGATAACGACATTCTGGAACCAGTCCGGTGGCCGGCCCAATCCGGCCGACGATGAACGATATGAGACAGGAGCGCTTATGCACACCAGAATCGAACGCCGTGACGACGACGCGTCATCGGCCAATGCAGTCCAGGCCGCCAAGCAAGGCGACAGCCACGACATCGTCGCGTGGTCCGAGCAGTCGCTGAACCGGCAACGGCAGCACGAGCTTGCCAACAACGGACGCCGCGCGGAACAGGAGCAGGCGCTTGCCGCTTCCATCCAGCGCAAGTCCGGCGATCGTGCCGCTAGCCCGAACCGCACCGGATTGCCCGATCAGTTGAAAATGGGTATCGAGTCGCTTTCCGGCATCAGCATGGATGGAGTAAAGGTACATTACAACTCGTCGGAACCGGCCCAGTTGAATGCGCACGCATACGCCCAAGGAAGTGATATCCATATCGCCCCAGGACAGGAAAAACATCTTCCGCATGAGGCATGGCATGTCGTGCAACAAAAGCAGGGGCGGGTAAGGCCGACTATGGAGACGGCGGATGGCGTCGCGATCAATGCGGATGCGGTACTCGAAAACGAGGCCGATGCGATGGGTGAAAAAGCAATTCAGGCCAAGCCGGCAGAGAAAGGCTTTGCCGCGATGCCCGGTATCGGTTCCACGAACGTGAAATCCACCGCGCAGCTCTTCAAGGCAAAGGCACCGGAAAAGAAGACATTGACGGCCACGGTGACCAGCAAATGGAAGGACGATATCCTCGCCGAGGGGAACAGCGAGGACATGGTCGGGGAGATCGTTACCAAACTGATCGAATATTGCAAGAGTTATGCGCAAGCAGTATTTTTTTTGGACAAACTGACTTACGACGAATGGCTGACCGCGTTCGAACAAAAGGAAGCGGCCACGGATCTCGAAGCCAGGTGTCTGCAAACGGCTGTCCCGGTGGAAGAAGCGAAGGTCGATGAGTTGGCAAGGGCCCGCAAGGCAATCAAGGACGCCGGCCATCCTGTGGCAAGCTTCTCCCTCCAGGATATCCAGACGGTTAAGACAATTTTCAAATCCGGATCCGAAGGGTGGGCTGCGGCGGTGCAGTCTGTGTGGAATATGCTGGAAGAGGAACGCATCGCGCAGGCGCGCGCCGCCGCGATCGCACTTCTGATTCCGGCTGCGGATGCGCTACGGACGTCGACATTCACCAGTAATGCCATATGCATGGCAGTCTGGAACAGCGCCATGACGCATGCGGGGGCGACTGGGAAATTCGAGCTTTCGACAGCGTATTCTGACAAGGACTTGCTTGCCGCCTTTAATGCGTGGAGCGGCTTCCAGCAAGCGGCCGAAACCAAAGGTCTCGACGGCTTTGCGACGCACAGGATAGGCAACGGTATTGCCGAGGACAAGAGCAAGCGGTCGGACATCAAATCGCGACGCTTCACTAAGCAGATGAACTTTAGTATTACCTGGAAAGGAAGCGAGCAGATGCACCATGTGGGGCTGGCCGGAACCGAGAATCCTCAATACACCGGATAGCGAATCCTGGGGAGGGCGTCTTTGGGCTGCCGCGATCGGCAGTCCGCGTCACGGCAAGCCGGAATCCGGAAAACAACCGCGCGGTCCTGCGGGACGGACAGTAGAATGGCAGTCCGCTCATCGTCTACTACCGCGCTACTGCCAGGCCCATGACTTATTCCGACTATACTCTGACGTCTCCTTTATCCAGCCTGGATAACAGCTCCGCGCCCCTGCTCGCCGTCACCGTCCTCTGGCACCCCGAGCGCAGCCGAATCGGCGAACAATTCATCGGCGGCGCCGAAGGCAACGTCATCGAACTGAACCGCTACGCCCCCCTGTTCATGCACCCCGGCGCCGAGGGCCTGCCGCTCGGCCACGGCGGCATATCGCGCCAGCCCCTGCGCCTGGCGCGCGACGCCGGCAACCACGTGGTCATGACCTTGCCGGCCAGCGCCATGGTGGTTGAACTCAACGGCCGCGCCGTCAAGGATACGGTGCGCTTCAGCATGGCGCAGATCAGTCAGGGCCAGGTCCTGACCCTGGGCCGCGCCGTGGTGCTGTGCATGCACTGGATGGACCGCCTGCCGAAGCACAACCCGGTGCCGGGCCTGATCGGCGTGAGCGGCGCCAGCATCGGGGTGCGCGACCAGATCCGCATGGTGGCGCCGGCTTCTCTGCCGATCCTGCTGCTGGGCGAAACCGGCACTGGCAAGGAAATCGCGGCGCGCGCCATCCACGCACTGGGTGCGTGCGCCGCGGCGCCGCTGGTCACGGTCAATATGGCGGCGCTGAACGAGGCGCTGGCGCCGGCGGAATTGTTCGGCGCAGCCGAGGGCGGACAGGCCACGCGCGACGGCGTCTTCGCGCAGGCCGACCAGGCCACGCTGTTCCTCGACGAGATCGGCAACGCGCCGGCGGCCGTGCAGCCAATGCTGCTGCGCGTGCTCGAAGGCGGCGACTACCGCCCGGTCGGCGCCGCGCAGGACCGGCGCTCGTCGGCGCGGCTGATTGCGGCGTCCGACCAGGACCTCGAGTCCGTCGCCTTCAACCAGGCCTTGCTGCGCCGCCTGGAGGGCTTCGTGATCCAGATGCCGCCGCTGCGCACGCGGCGCGAGGATGTCGGCGTGCTGCTCGTGCACCTGATGGCGCAGCAGGGCGCCGCGGCCGAGCTGCCGCCGGCGCTGGTGGCGGAACTGGCGGCCCACGACTGGCCCGGCAATGTGCGCCAGCTGTCGCATGCGCTGCAGCGCGCGCTGCTGATGCTGAACGAAGGCGTGGTCCCGACGCTCGAACAGCTGGTGCGCACCCCGCGCCTGCAGGCGGAGCCGCCGGCCGCGCCCCAGCAGCCGCTCCAACGACCGCGCGAGGAACAAACCGCAACCCGGCGCAAGCCCTCGGCCCTGTCCGATGCCGACGTGCTGGCCGCTATGGCCGCGCACGAATGGAACATCCTGGCCGCCGCGGCGGCGCTGGGCATTTCGCGCCCCAGCCTGTACAAGCTGCTCGAGGACCATCCCGATATCCGGCGCCCGGAAACCATCCCCGAAAACGACATCGCCCGCGCCATGGAAATGTGCGCGGGCGATGTGGAGCGCTGCGCGGCGCTCCTGAAGACGCCGGCGGAAGCCTTGCGGCGCCGCTGGCGGCGCTTGCGTCCGGGCTGACCCGGCCCTTGGTCAGTTCGAGCCGACTTCGAGTTCCGGATCGGGCAGGAAGTAGAACTTGTCGACGCCGTCCTTGCTGGTCTTGAACATGATCGAGAAGCCCCACAGGCCCTTTTCCTTGTCGATCGTGTAGGGGGTGTCCGGCTCGATGTTGATCTGGCCGCCGCCCTCGAACGGCGCGCCGCTCGTGTCCTTGCGGCGCGGGCCGCTCATCATGAGCGCGTCGCCGACCTGGCCCGGACCCTTGAAGTGGAAGGTGATGGTGTCGCCCATCCTGGCCTTGATCCGGTCCGATCCCTGTTCGTCGAGCCAGGTTGCTTGCGGGTTATCGGCAACAAAATTGATTTGGACATTGTGGTTGTTCATGTCTGCTTTCAGTTGATTTCGGAACGTGCACAGCACGCGAAAAATCCGGACCCCCTCAGTCCGGACGGTAGCGCTCGTCGCGCCGCAGGGCGACCAGGTCGGGTTCGGCATCGATGAACTTGACCGGGTAGCCAAGACGGCGCGCGGTGTTGACGGCAGCGAGAGCATCCTCGCGCTGCCCGAGCAATTCGAAGGCCAGCCCGGAGCGGAACTGCACGTCGGGACTGGTCGGCGCCAGCGCCAGCGCATGCCGCAGCAGGGGCAGGGCCTGCGCCCTTTCACCGCTGCGTGCGGCGTACAGCCCCATGCGCGACACCATCAGCACGTCGTCCGGGGCACGCGCCAGGCGCGGCGCCAGCAGGTCGCGCGCCTTGCCGTAGGCGGCGCGCGCCGCGTCCTCGCGGCCGGGAATCCAGTTCAGGGTGTCGGCCAGGTTGGCCCAGTTCTGGTAGTCGTTCGGCGCGCCGCGGGTCGGCGACACGGCGTTCTCGAAGGCGGCCGCGGCGCCGATGTAGTCCTGGCGCAGGAACAGGGCGTTGCCGAGGTTCGTGTACAGCTTGGCGCTGGGGCGGATCTGCAAGCCTTGCTGCAGCACCTGCAGCGCCTCGTCGTCGCGGTTCTGGCGCAGCAGGGCCGCGTTCAGGTTGGCGTAGGCGAACACGGCGTCCGGCTGCAGGGCGATACTGCGCCGGAACAGCTTTTCCGCCGCGGGGTAGTTCGCCTGCTCGTACTCCACGCTGCCCAGTTCATCGGTGAAGACGCGCTCCTGCGGAAAGCGCCGCATCGCCTCGGACACTTTCGCGCGCGCGTCGTCGTAGCGGTGCATGCGGCGCAGCGCCGTCACCTGCCCGTACCAGGCAAAGAAATTGGTCGGATCGAGACGCAGCCCCTGGGCGTGGGCGAGCAGGGCGGCGTCGCGCTTGCCGCGGTTGTCGAGCATCCAGCCGCGCGCGATATGGCTCAGCGCAAGCTGGTCGTTGAGCTGCATGGCGCGCTGGGCGCTGGCGTCGGCCCGCTGCAGCCAGGTTTCGTCGCGCCTGTCGCTCAGGTAGCGCTGCGAGTACATCAGCGACATGCCGGCGGCCGCCGCCGCGCTGTCCGGATGGCGTTCCAGGATGCGCCGGAAATGCTGCTCGGCGGCGTCCAGGCTGCCCGGGCGGTCGAACAGCTTCACTGCCGCCAGGCCGCTTTCGAGTTCGGCGGCTTCCGAAAACGGCGCCAGCGCCGGGCCGATCCGGGCCAGGTAAGGCAGTGCGCTCCAGGCCGCAGCCCCGAGCAGGGCCGTGGCCAGCACGCCGGCCAGCAGCTTGCGCGCGACGGGAGGCATGCGCCGCTGCGCCATCCTGGCCGGCGCGGCAGGCAAGGCAGGAGCAGCCGCCGACGCCACCAGCTGCGCCAGCCGTTCGAGCACCTGTTCCATGCTGGCCAGGCGCTGGGTGGTCTGGCGCGCCGTCATGGCGCGGATCAGGGCGACAAGCGGCGCATCGACGTCCGCCGGATAGGGCCAGCCGTCGGACGAGGTCTGCACCTGGGCCGCCGCCAGCGCCAGGCCATCGAGCGCGGCGAAGGGCCGGGCGCCGCAGACCATTTCGTAGAGGACCAGGCCGAGACCGTACACGTCGGCCTGGGGCGACAGCGGCGCGCCCAGCATGCGTTCCGGCGCCATGTAGGCAATCGTTCCCTGCACGGCGGACGGCGCCAGCGTGGCGGTGGCCAGCACGTCGAAGTGATGGGCCAGCCCGAAGTCGAGGATGCGCACGGTGCCGCTTTGTTCCAGCATCACGTTCGACGGTTTCAGGTCGCCATGCACCAGGCCGCAGGCGTGGGCGTCGCGCATGGCCTCGGCGATCTGGCGCGTCCATTCGAGGGCGTCGGCACGCGCGACGGGGCCCGCGGCCAGGGTGTGTTTCAGGGTCTGGCCGGGCACCAGCTCCATGACGATCGACTGGGTGGCGCCGTCGTCTTCGACCGCATGCACCTTGACGAAGGCGGCATGGCGCAGCGAGGCGCCGAGCCGTGCCTCGCGCATCAGGTCGGCGCCGCCGGGGCCGGACTCGGCATGCTTGATGCACTTGATGGCGACGCGGCGGCACAGCTTACTGTCCCAGGCTTCGTAGACCCGGCCGAAACCGCCTTCGCCCAGGCAGCCCCGCACTTCGTAATGGCCGGGCAGGCCAGGGTTGGCAAGCGGTGGGTCGGCCAGTGCGCAGGTAGTAGACATCAACGTTGGGGAGTTCATGATCGGATGCTTGAGGCGGCTCAACGCACATTACCGTAATCGTTACATCCGCGCAATGAGCAGAAGTTTTTTGAACAATGTTTGCGCTATTTCCGTCGCGACGGCGTCAAAACAGGGTAGTGCACCGGCATGTTGCGCTCACGGAGTTTTGTATCGTAACTTTTCCAGCTTTGGATTAATGTTGCTATGGAAATATTTCTATGGCAATGTTTGTCATCACGTATGGGATTTTTTCCCGTTCGCGTTCCATATAGTCGACAAAGCGGAGAATGTTTATGCAGCGAAAATCCTTGTTGTGCGGTCTGGTAGGCGGCACGCTTGCCCTGGGCATGACGTCCATCTCGATGGCAGCGCCGGCGGCCACCCCGGCCAGCGCGCCGGCCCCGAGCGCCTACAACCAGCCGCCAAAGGAAATCCTCGACGTGATGCGCGCCCCGGCCTCGCCGT
>Ga0265798_10001752_pt1 | contig 32990 bp, 21 predicted proteins | sample P3T30metagenome_FD_192430 | JGI IMG/M metagenome (GOLD analysis project Ga0265798, IMG submission 192430) | Plant litter microbial communities from East Loma Ridge, Irvine, California - P3 T30 | ecosystem: Environmental > Terrestrial > Plant litter > Unclassified | place: USA: California... | reverse complement strand
TTCAAAATGTAAACCTTGAAAGTGTTTCGGTATATTCTACCACAGCAGGTACCGTAAACATTAAAATAATGAATGCTGCCATGACTACCGAGCTTTATGCTACAGGTAACGTTGCTGTTGCAGCAGGTGGTACTACAACGCCTACCATTATTCCTTTAAACTTTGATATCCCTGCAGGTACAGGTTACAGAATGGTTATAAAAGCATCAAGCGGAGTATCGATTATACGCGATACAGCAGGTGTTACCTTCCCTTATGCAGGCAGCGATGGAGCATTATCAGTAGTATCATCAGAGTGGGGTGGTACAACAACCGGAAGCTACTATTATTTTTACGATGTAAAATACAAAAGCCTTTGTGCAAGCCCACGCCAGGCAGTTGTTGCTACGGTAACAACAGCTCCGGCAATTACAGCTTCGGCTTCTGTTCCTGCGGTATGTGCGGGTGGCCCGGCTACTTTAACGGCTACAAGCACAAATGCTGATTATACCTATGTTTGGATGCCTGGTAACCTAACAGGCCCGTCTCAAACGGTAAACCCTACAGCAACTACTACGTATACAGTAACTGCTACCGATGCTACTACAGGCTGTGTGGCTATACAAACCGTTACGGTAACTGTAAACGCCCTGCCATCTGCAATTACTATTACGCCTGCTGCCCCGGCGGTATGCGCTAACAATGTTCAGGCTTTGGTAGTAACCGGTGGTACAATAGCCGGCAACGCAACTATTGGTACGGCAACTACCCTTACGGGAGATATAGAGCATCCAACTGCATTTTGTAACCGTTGGCCAAACTACTGGATGCAGACTATTTACACGGCTGCCGAGCTTAACGCTGCGGGCTTAACTGCCGGTAACATTACCTCTATGGCTTTTGAAGTGGCTACTTTAGGCAGTGCAGCTACAAATCCTAACTACACAGTTAAAATAGGTACTACAGCATTAAGCAGCTATGCAAATGCTACCTACCTTGCTACTACAGGATATACTACAGTATACGGTCCGCAAACCTACACCCACACAGCTTCAGGCTGGCAGGTAATAAACTTTGCCACGCCTTATGTATGGGATGGTGTTTCTAACATCGTCATCAACATAACACATGATGGTGCCGACTCAATCAACAACGCCCAAACGTATTATACCGCTACAGCACAAAACACTGTAATTTGGAAATACTCCTACTCCGGTACTACTACTGAGGGTACTACATCACCAAAAAGGTTAAATGTTAAGTTTACAAGCATTGTACCTACAGCGGTTACATGGTCTCCGGCAGATAACCTATATACTAATGCTGCCGCTACAACTGCATATACAGCGGGTACTAATGCAGGTACGGTTTACTTTAAATCGGCTACGGCCGGTGCGGTAACGTATACAGCTACGGCTACATCGCCAAGCAGCTGTACTACTACAGGCGCTGTTACCGTTACGGTTAATTTAACCGAAGCTCCCGTTGCCGATGCTACACAAACATTTTGTAGTGGTGCTACAGTAGCTAACCTTACCACTACAGGTGGTACTGCGGTACAATGGTATGCTGCTGCAACCGGCGGATCTGCCCTTGCAACAACAGCGACACTGACAGATGACACAGTTTACTACGCATCTCAAACCCTAAACGGTTGCGAAAGTGCGCTAAGAACTGCTGTTACCGCTCAAATAAACGTAACTGCTGCTCCGGTAGCCCAGGATCAGTCATTCTGTACCGCTGCAACAGTTGCTAACATAATGGCTACGGGTACAGGCATACAGTGGTATACTGCTGCAACAGGTGGAACTGCGCTTACCGCAGATACTGCGCTTATTAGCGGTACTACATATTATGCGTCTCAAACTATAGATACCTGCGAAAGCTTAACAAGGGTTGCGGTTGTTGTTACCATTACAACTACTGTTGCCGATGCTCCTGCTGATGTTGCTGCATGTGATTCGTATACTCTACCTGCATTAACAGCGGGTAACAGCTACTATACTGCTACAGGCGGTACAGGTACAATGATTGCCGCTGGCAGTGTTATTGCAGAGAATACTACGCTATATGTGTATGCACAATCGGGCACAACACCAAACTGTACCGATGAAAATTCGTTCACCATTACAATTACTACAGTTGAGGCTGATGCCCCTGCTAACGTAACTGAGTGTGATGAGTATACGCTTCCCGCACTTACAAACGGTAACTACTTTACTGCTACAGGTGGTGCAGGTACACAATTAGAGGCTGGCGATGTTATAGATGCAACTACTACATTATATGTATACGCTACATCAGGTACTTGTACCGATGAGAATTCATTCACAGTAACCATCAACAGTGCTGCTGCGGTACAGGGTGAGGCAACTCAAACGGTAACGGTTGATGATGCTTCTCAGGCTACTTTAGAGGATATCATGATAACAGCTACCGGTATAGTTACCTGGTATGCAACCGAAGCTGATGCCCTGGCGGGTACCAATCCGCTTTCTACAGGAACAGTACTTACAACAGGTACTACATACTATGCTGTACAAACAATAGGCAACTGTACAAGTTCAGAAGTTCTTGCGGTTACTATAGATGTGGTATTAGGTAAAGAAGGTTTTGATGTTAAAGCGTTCTCTTATTATCCTAACCCGGTAAACAATGTGCTTAACATATCGTATTCGTCTGATATTACATCGGTAAGTGTATTTAATATGTTAGGCCAGCAGGTAATTACTACACAGCCAAACGCTACCGATGCCAAAGTTGACATGTCAGCTTTAGCAGAAGGTACTTATATGGTTAACGTAACGGCTGGCGCTGTTGTTAAGACTATAAAAGTTGTGAAAAAACAGTAAATGTGTTAAAATCATAACTTAAATTTTGAGCCACCGGAAACGGTGGCTTTTTTTGTTTGTTAAAATTTCACGCAACGGAAAAATAAAATTGTTATTGTGACCATTTGGTTATTTTAACTAAAATTTTTGCTTATTTAGAAGAATTTAAAATAATATTTTGATGTATTTATTAAATATTATGCAAAATAGTAAATGGTAGCCCTATATAGATTATTTATTTAGGTGAATAATTACGCTTTAAGTAAGTATATCCTAAAAGTTAAATTGTTGTAAAATAATATAATATCATATTAACATAATTTTATAATTTTATTAACATTAATAATTAATCATGTTATATGAAAAACACTACTATTTTAACTTCTTCAAACTTCGGGAAAGGTTTGAGGAGCTGGCGTGTGGGGCTTTTGGTCCTGTATGCCTTATTATCGGCCTCGGTTGGCTCAGCACAAACCGGGACCATTGGCATTGGTTCCGGTACAAATACCGGGGGCATTTTTCCAATCAATTCTTGCTGGGGCTATAACTACACCCAGCAAATTGTATCCGCATCCGAGTTTGCATCGGGCGGGGGAGTAGCGGGCCAGTTAACCAAAATAAGGTTCTATTACACAGGTGGAGGAACAGCTACCACAATGTGGAATACCTGGACGGTTTATTTGGGCCACACCACAAAAACCTCGTTTACTTCGAATACCGACTGGGAAGCGGGAGCGAATTTAACTCAGGTTTTTTCGGGCACAGTTACTCCGGTTGCAAATAACTGGATGGAGCTTACCTTATCTACACCATTTACTTATGATGGTACAAGCAACTTAATTGTAGCAGTAGATGAAAATGTTCCAAGCTGGTCGTGTACTGCTAACTGGGGTTCTTATACCAGTACAGCTAATACAGGTATATACTATTATAATGATAGTAACAACCCCGATCCTGCCGCACCACCAAGCGGTACAAGAACAAACACTATTGCCAGGCTACAGTTTGAAGGCCCTGTGGCATCGTGCCTTTCACCTACAGCACTTGCATCTGTGAATACAGGTTTAACTACAACTACCATATCCTGGACAGCATCTGCAAGTACACCGGCTAACGGTTATGCTTATTATGTAGCTAACACTAACACACCGCCAACTGCCGGCAGTACGCCAACAGGTACAGTGGGTGCGGGTGTAACAACCGTAGGTTTAACATCACTTGACCCAATGTTGCCTTATTATGTTTGGGTAAAAAGCGTTTGTAGCGGCACTGATTCCAGCTCATGGGCAGGCCCTAAAGTATTTTACCCGGGTTATTGCATCCCGGCTCCGGCCAGTCAGGATGGTACCGGTATAACCAATGTTGTATTGGGCACCATTGCAAACCCTACCGGGTCTGAAACGGGCTTTTATGGTAACTATGCTACCATGGCTACAAGTGCAGCCCTTGGCTCTACGGTTAGCTTTGCCATTACCTATTCTACAGGTTTTACCTATGGTACAAAAATATGGGTAGACTGGAATGACGATGCCGACTTTGATGATGCAGGCGAACTGGTTTACACAGGTTTATCTGCTGCACCAAATCCTTCTACATTATCGGGTACTTTTATGGTTCCTGTAACAGCATCTGTGGGTAACCATAGGGTTAGGATAGGAGGAACTGATAACGATACAGGTGGTACGCCATGTTATACAGGCTCTTGGGGAACGTATGAAGACTATACAATAACAACGTTCCTTCCACCGGCACCGGTCATCGCGTCGTTTACACCGGCATCATATTGTGCTGCAACAGGCGAAATTACCATTACAGGTACCGATCTTGGCAATGCTACGCTAACTATAGGTGGCACACCGGTAACACCTTTAACAACTAACACTACAACTCAAATTGTTGCAACAGTGCCTGCGGGAGTATCCGGCACGGTAAACGTTACAACAGTGGGTGGTAGCGCAACTACAGCTACTACATTTGTGGTTAATGCCCCTGCGGTATTCACATTGAGCGACGATGTGGAGACTATTTGTTCCGGTAACAGCACTGCTCTTCTAACTATTACAGCAGGCGCATCAGCTTTTGATACGTATGTATGGTCGCCGTCAACAGGCGTAACAGGTAATGCCGCAACAGGTTTTACCTTTAACCCGACAGAAACTACTACGTATACACTAACTGCAACACAATCGGCAGGGCCATGTATGGTTGTAGTAGATTATGTTGTAATGGTTAATCCGCTACCGGAGCCTGTAACTGTTAATCCATCAGAGTACGAAGCTTGTTTAAATGAGGTGGTAACACTTACTGCTTCAGGTGGCGAGTCTATCATTCCTGTGGCTTACTGTTCTCCAACGCTAACTAACACAGGTGCATCTGGAGATTATCTTAATAACTTCTCATTTGCGAACATTACAAACAACGCATCAGGCGATACAGCAGCAGATTATACCTATTACAGTGCTTTAACGGCAAACGTAACCGGCGGATCGTCTTACACAGTAACATTACAACCGGGTAACCCTACATGGTTACAATACTTCCGTGTGTGGATAGACTACAACCAGGATGGTACGTTTAGTGATGACGAAAGTGTTTACAACTCTACAACGTCTATAAACTCTTCATCTACAGCTACCGGTACAATTGTAATACCAACAACAGCTACAAATGGAGTTACACGCATGCGTGTACTATGTTCTTACAATTCTCAGTCTTTAGTGACCAGCGATTGCGCATGGACAGGTTTTGGCGAGTTTGAAGACTATAATGTAAACATTACAGGTGCAACTAACGCGGTAGACTACGTATGGGCTCCGGTAGCAGGTTTATTTACCGACGCTGCGGCAACTATACCTTATACTGCAGGTACATCGGCAATGGTGGTATATGCTAAAGCAACAGCAGCAGTTACTTATTCTGCAACAGCTTCTACAGATCTTGGATGCCCAACATCAGGAGAATCGGCTATAACAGTCACTGTTACACCGGCTCCAACATCTGCCGTAACAGAGGTTCTTTATACTGTTATTACAACAGTTAGCCAGTTAAATATTACAGGTACAGCAGTACAATGGTATACCACTGCAACAGGCGGTACACCGCTTGCAGGCAACACAGAGCTTGTAACAGGTACGTATTATGCATCTCAAACACTTAACGGTTGCGAAAGCCAGGTTAGGTTTGCAGTGAGTGTTACGGTTATCCTTCCGGAAATGGATTGGGTTAACTTACAGTGGCCGGATGCTGTTACAACACCACAAGGCACAGCTATTACTGCTTACGCTCAAGGTTATGAACCGGGTGTTACTCCTGGTGCAGGCCCTGGTATAGGCGTACAGGCATGGATTGGTGTTAGCACATCTAACACTAACCCTAACACATGGACTACCTGGATACCTATGACGTTTAATACTCAGGTTGGTAACAACGACGAGTTTATGGCTCAGATAGGTGGGGCTCTTGCTCCGGGTACTTATTATTACGCAAGCAGGTTTAAACTACTTGACGGCCCTTACAGGTATGGTGGGTACAATGCTGCCGGAGGTTCTTTCTGGGATGGTACAACCAATGTAAGCGGTGTGCTTACAGTAGAGTGTGCTACAGCTGCTCCTGCAGCTATGGCTATGCAGTCTTTCTGTAACGCTGGTACAGTAGCTAACCTTATGGCTACAGGTACTTCGGTACAGTGGTATGCTGCTGCTACAGGCGGTACTGCTCTTGCAGGTACAACTGCCCTTGTGGATGGTACAACCTACTACGCATCTCAAACAGTTGGTTGCGAAAGCTTAACAAGAACAGCGGTTATGGCACACATAAACGTAACTCCTGCTCCTACAGGTACTGCTGCCCAAACTATAGATACAGCAGGATCGGTTTCAGATCTTAATGCTACAGGTACAGGTATACAGTGGTATGCTGCTGCAACAGGTGGTGCTGCCCTTACAGGTACAACTGCTCTTGTAAACGGTACTACATACTATGCGTCTCAAACTGTAGACGGTTGCGAAAGCTTAACAAGGCTTGCGGTTACGGTAACTATTACTGCTGCCCAGCTCGACTTTGCTAACCTGCAATGGCCGGGCGAAGCTACAGTAACCGAAGGTAATGCTGTAACAGTATATGGCCAGGCTTATGAAGAAGGTGTTACTCCGGGTGCGGGTCCTGGTGCAGGTATATCTGCATGGATAGCCGTTGGATCAGAGAATACAGATCCTTCTACATGGACAACATGGATGCCAATGGCATTTAGTTCTCAGGCAGGTAATAATGATGAGTATATGGCTACTATAGGCGCAGATCTTGCTCCTGGTACTTATTACTACAGTACACGTTTCCAAATCAACGGAGGTGCATTTACCTACGGAGGTTACAGCGCTGCCGGTGGTGGCGAGTGGAACGGTACTACCAATGTAAATGGTGTACTTACTGTACTTTGTTTTACAACGGCACCTTATGCAGCTGCTACGCAGGTATTTTGTAACAGTGCTACCGTTGCCAGCCTTACAGCTGTAGGCGATAACATACAGTGGTATGATGTTGCTACAGGTGGTATTGCACTTTCTCCGGACACTGTTGTAGAGGATGGTGCAGTTTATTATGCATCTCAGTCGGATAACGGTTGCGAAAGCGGAAGGTCGCAAACTACAGCATACGTATTTGTGGTTCCTGCTGCAACCGGCGAGGCTACACAAGAGGTGTCTGTATTACCGGGCGACGTTGCAACTATCGAGAACATCATGGTGGCTACACAGGGTTATGTTGTATGGTATGCTTCAGAAGCTGACGCTATGGCCGGTGTTAACCCGCTTCCTGCAGGTTTCGCTATTACAGCGGGCGCTACCTATTATGCAGTAGCAGCTATAGATGAGTGTACAAGTAATGAGGTGTTTGCCGTAACAGTAAGCAGCATTACCTTGGGTACAGATCGTCTTGATGTGGCAGCTTTCAGCTACTATCCTAACCCTGTAAAAGATGTGCTTAACATCTCTTACTCTTCAGATATTACATCGGTAACAGTATTTAATTTACTTGGCCAGCAGGTTATAAGCTTACAGCCATCTGCAACCAATGTAAAGGTAGATATGAACGCATTAGCTGATGGTACTTACGTACTTAACGTAACTGCCGGCAGTACAGTAAAAACAATTAAGGTTGTTAAAAAGCAGTAGTGTAAGTTAATTGATGCCCCTTAGGGGACTAAGCCGCCAAATTTTTTTGGCGGCTTTTTTATTTTAAAGAGTAACTTTGTTAAAAAATCAGGATAATGATATTTTCCTTAATAATACCGGTGTACAACAGGCCCGATGAAATTGAAGAATTACTGCAAAGCTTAACCCTGCAGGACTATACCCAACCCTACGAGATAGTTATTATAGAAGACGGCTCTGCAATACCCTGCCACGATGTGGTGGCTAAGTTTAATGCCCGGCTTAAAATATCGTATTACTTTAAGCAAAACAGCGGCCCCGGCGATTCGCGCAATTTTGGTATGCAAAAGGCGCAGGGCGACTATTTTATAATATTAGATTCTGATTGTATCATTCCGCCGCATTACCTGCAAAGTGTGGCAGACAACCTCAAGGCAGGTTATACGGATTGTTTTGGCGGGCCTGATGGTGCATTGTCATCATTTAGCGATGTGCAAAAAGCGATAAACTTTAGCATGACCTCCTTTCTCACCACCGGAGGCGTAAGGGGAAAGTCGGAAAAAATTGAAAAATTCCAGCCCCGCAGTTTTAATATGGGCATCTCTAAAGAAGCGTTTGCAGCTTCAGGAGGTTTCGGTAACATCCATCCCGGCGAAGATCCGGATCTTTCCATCCGCTTATGGAAGCTTGGCTACACCACAAAATTGTTTAAAGATGCTTTTGTGTACCATAAGCGCCGTATAGACTGGGATAAGTTTTATAAACAGGTAAACAAATTTGGTAAAGCACGCCCCATTTTAGATAAGTGGCACCCGGAATATAAAAAGATTACTTTTTTATTTCCTACGCTGTTTATGTTGGGTTTTGCGGCTTCTCTTATACTAATGTTAATTAATGTGTATTTCTTTATTTATCTTTATATTTTGTACTTTGTAATGGTATTCGTACTTGCGGCGCTTCAAAACAAAAGTATAAAAATAGGTTTACTGGCACTTGTTGCGGTGGCTATTCAGTATTACGGCTACGGCAGCGGTTACCTTAAAGCGTTTATTAAAATACACCTTATGAGGATAAAGCCCCAAAAAGCATTCCCTGAATTATTTTTTAAAGCATGAAAACAAAAATTATAGGCCTTACCGGCGGCATAGGGAGTGGAAAGAGTACAATTGCCCGCTTTTTTGCCTCGTTAGGTGTGCCTGTATATATTGCCGATGAAGAGGCTAAAAAGATATTATATGAGCCCGAAGTAGTTGCCGAGCTACAGGCTGCTTTTGGCGATGGTGTTTTAACCAATGGCACGCCCGATAAAGCTAAATTAGCAGCACTCGTGTTTAATGATGCTACTAAACTGCAATTGCTAAATGGTATCATCCACCCCAGGGTGGCAGAGCATTTTAAAGAGTGGGTGGTACAAAATAACGATAAGCCTTTTGTAATAAAAGAGGCTGCCATATTGTTTGAAAGCGGCAGTTATAAAGACTGCGATGCCGTAATTTTAGTCACCGCACCGCAGGAAGAGCGCATAAAACGGGTAATGCAGCGCGATAATGTAACCCGCGAGCAGGTTTTAGAGCGCATCGCCAATCAATGGGATGAACAAAAAAAAGCGCAATTAAGTAATTATATTATAGATAATTATGATTTAGTGCAGGCTAAACAAGAAAGTGTTAAAATCTTTAATTTTCTGAATATAATTGAAAATTGAGGGCACTTGTTAATGTTTGGTTAATAGTTTAATGCTGTAAATGTTAAAATGTTAATTTTGTATTGATGAATAAAACGAGATTCCGCTTACTGGTATTTTTTATGAGCCTGTCACTGATAGGTATTATACTGGTACAGCTATATTGGGTTAATTCGTCGCTTAAAAATAACGATGAGCAATTTAAGTACCACATACAGCAGGTACTCGCTAAAGTGGCCGAGAGGCTCGATAATCAGGAAGCAGACGAATTTTATAAGATATATATAAGTTATAAGCACAGTACCGGTAAAACGCCTACGCGCACCGACCTGTTACCTTTGTACGACAATTCGCCGGGAAGCCGTAGTGAAATGGTGGTATATTCTGATAAGATTACCCGCGAATATGATGAAGATGATGTGTTCTTTGAAAAAAATAAGTTTGATAATGCTGTAAGAAAAAAAAATACAGCAAAAACAAACAGCAATAAAAGCAATAATGCTGTAGAGGAAGATGAAGACCGAAGGCTACGCTTTACCATAGAGAGCTACATGAAGGACTTCAGGGAGTATAAGAGCCTTGAAAGCTGGATATCTTCAGAAAAGCTTAGGAGCATGCTTTCTGCCGAATTGGTTCAAAGCGGTGTTACCACTCCTTTTGAGTTTGGTATTTATAATAACGGTATGCAAACCAAAATACATTCGGGTAGTTTAAGTTACGACCCTGATAATTTTTACGAGCACACGGTTTTTGAAGATGGCCAGGGCTTTACTAAATACAGGCTATTGGTTAGTTTCCCGGAGAAAAAAGCATATTTAATATCTTCTATCTTAGGTATAACATCATTGTCGCTGATATTTACTCTTATTATCATTATCGCTTATTTAAGTGCGATAAACCAGCTGATCAAGCAAAAAAATATATCGGAAATTAAAACCGATTTTATAAATAACATGACCCATGAGTTTAAAACGCCTATAGCTACCATTAACCTGGCGCTGGATGCGATTAAAAACCCAAGAATATTTGATGATAAGGAAAAGGTACAGCGGTATCTGCAAATGATACGGGAAGAGAATAAAAGGATGCATGCGCAGGTTGAGAACGTGCTGCAAATATCCAAGCTTGATAAAAAGGAGCTTGAAATTAATAAGGAGCAGGCCGATATTCATGATGTTATTGAGGGTGCTATAGAGCACGTTCATTTGATTATAGAATCGGCAAACGGAACGCTTACAAGGCATTTTGATGCCCAGCGCACAACGGCCTTGTTAAACGATGTACATTTTACGAATGTTCTTGTTAATATTTTAGACAATGCCATCAAATATTCTCCCGATGCGCCCGTTATAGATATATATACAGAGAATGTTAAAGATTTTATTTTAATAAAAATAAGTGACAAAGGTTTGGGTATGAGTAAAGTTACCCAAAAGAGGATCTTTGAGAAGTTTTACAGGGAGCACACCGGCGATATACACAATGTAAAAGGTCACGGTCTTGGTTTGGCTTATGTAAAACGTATTATAGAAGATCATAATTGCCACATTTACGTAGAGAGCGAAAAAGGAAAAGGTAGTACCTTTATTATAAAAATGCCACTAATAAATTAAGAATATGGAAGAAGCAAACAAAAAGATACTTTTGGTAGAAGATGATCCCAACTTTGGGGCAGTGCTTAAAGATTATCTGTTAATTAATGATTTTGACGTTACACTTGCTAAAAACGGCATGGAAGGGTTTGAGAAGTTTAAAAAAGACAACTACGACCTTTGCATACTGGATGTAATGATGCCTTATAAAGATGGTTATACTCTGGCCAGGGAAATCAGGGAAAAAAATAAAGAAGTGCCTATTATCTTTCTTACTGCAAAATCTATGAAAGAAGATGTGCTTAAAGGTTATAAAGTAGGGGCCGATGATTACCTTAATAAGCCTTTTGATAGTGAGGTTTTATTAATGAAAATTAAAGCTATTATCCAGAGAAAAGCATCGGAAACTAAAACGGACAACTCTAAATTTGAGTTCCAGATTGGTAAATTCCACCTTAACTCTAAACTGCGTTTCTTAACGTTTGAGAACGATGAGCCTATTAAGCTTTCTCCTAAAGAGAATGAGTTGCTTAAAATGCTTGCCCTTCATGAAAACGACCTTATGCCAAGGGAACTTGCTTTAACCAAAATTTGGAGAGATGACAACTACTTTACATCAAGAAGTATGGATGTTTATATTGCCAAACTAAGAAAATACCTTAAGAGTGATGAAGATGTAGAGATACTAAACATTCACGGTGAAGGCTTTAGGCTGGTAATAAAAAATAAAGTAGCCGAAGAGAAATAATAAACAGGTAACTGTTTTACATACTAATTCTTCCTTTCGTTATCGAATGATAAACCTGTGCGGGCTTTTCATTTGGGCGGTAGGAGGAATTTTTTTTTGTCTATCATCAAGTTGCCCGTGATGATACTACAAGCAAAATGGATGCGTTTAACTGGTATTATTGACCCTTTGTAATAATAGACCGGTTCTATAATTATTAACGGCTTAGCCCGGCAATAATATTAACCGTTAGTGCTACAATTATAGTATTAAAGATAAAAGAGATAAGGCTGTGCAGTAAAACGTACCGCCGAATGGTTTTAGATGATATGGTAACGTCTGACACCTGAAAAGTCATGCCTATCACAAAAGAAAAATACGCAAAGTCTATATAATCGGGTACTTCTGAATTAGGAAAGTCAAGGCCGCCATCGCCATTTGTAGTTTTTACAATGTTTGCGTCAAGATAAAGGTGTGCATAACGTATGGTAAATATGGTGTGGAGCAATACCCACGATGATGTAATGGCAATAAGGGTAACAATAGTGCTTAGCTCTTTATCTAACGCCGACTCCTCGCTGCTAAATATCAAGAGGAGGCTGCCTACAAAGCTTACACAAACTGCCGTTACAACAATGCCAAATATAACTGTTATGGCATCATCCTGCTTTTTCACAATTTCCTGCTGCTCCTTTGCTGTAGTTGTAAAAAACAACAGCCACATCATGCTTATCATACTAATGGCAAACACATCCCAAAGAAATATTATACGGGTAACGTTACCCACCTGAAATGGCCACATTGCGCCTGAGGCACATAATGCCAAAATTAACGACACGATTAGTTTTTGATAACCGCTTGTTTTGGCTACCCAACGGCTTAACGCAGACTTTTTACTCATACTTACATTTCATTGTTTAAATGTACAACTAAAAATAAAAGCTTTTTAATTGGCAGAAGTGGATAAAGATCAGTAAGGAAAGGGTGTAAAACAAAAAACCACTGATTTCTCAGTGGTTTTTGTGGGGAGAGAAGGATTCGAACCTTCGAAGGTTTCCCAACGGATTTACAGTCCGTCCTCGTTGGCCGCTTGAGTATCTCCCCATTGCCTTGCGAGATTAAGTGTGTCCCTTATTGCGGTGCAAATATAACGTTGTTTTTTAACTATACAAACATATTATACGCTAATTTAATCACTATTTTTTAACGGACTGGCTGTTAGTAAAATAAAAAAATCTCCCTAAGGAGATTTTTTTATTTTAGATACATTCTGCATTATGATTTAGCTAAAAGCTCTTGTACTTTAGCTTTAAGCTCTGGGCCTCTAAGGTCTTTTGCAACTATAGTACCATTTGCATCAAGTACAAAAGTAGCAGGTATACTCGCAACGCCGTATTGTTTTGCAATAGGCTCGTCCCAAAATTTAAGGTTAGAAACATGGCTCCATGTAAGTTTATCAGCTGCAATAGCTTCTGTCCATTTATCAGCAGTCCTGTCTAAAGAAACACCAATAATATTAAGGCCTTTGCTGTGTAATTCGTTATATAGAGCTACTACGTTAGGATTCTCTGCCCTGCATGGTTTGCACCATGAAGCCCAAAAATCTACAATAGTAACTTTGCCTAACGCTTGTTTAAGCGCTAATTGTTTGCCATTGGGTGTTGGTGCGCTAAATTGTGGAGCAAGGTCACCTACCTTAGCTCCGGTAGCCTCAGTACCTTCAGCAGTAGGGGCAGGCTGGCCGTTTTTCTCAGCTTCAAGCTTTGCAAAATAATCAGATATTTGTTTTCCTTCTTTTGTCTTCTTTAAAGAAGGATCAAGCCCATCAAATAACTTCTTAACCTCGTCCATGCTGCTTATCCTCATTTGGGCAACCTGGCCAAGAACCATTAAGTTGCAGTAAGCTTTAGGATTCTTTTTAACAAAATCAACAAGCTGACCGTTCCATTTCTTAACCGTGCTTTCTTTGTCTTTACGAAGCTTGTTTAATGTAACTGTATCTTTAGTTTTCATGGCTTCCTGGCCCTTAGCCATGTTAGCAGCCTCGATCTTTTTATTTTCCTGGTAAATTTTGTAGCTTATACCTTTAAATTCCTCCAGTTTTTCGTTGTTGTAGGTACCACTTGTAACCGATTTATATAGGGTATCTTTATCTATCTTAATATCAATTTCTCCGGGCTCAAGTATAAAGTTAATCCTGCCATCAGTTTTTCCTTCTACATTAATCATCATCATTTCAGGATCTGTGGCCGTTCCTTTAATTACAAATTTATTACCTTCTACCTTAACAGTATCTATTGGAGTATAGCCCATCATGCCGCCTTGTTTCTCAAGGATTATGGTTTTGCCATCAAGAGAATTATCGGCAAAAGTACCAGTAACTTCATATTCATTTTCTGCCAGTTGCTTGCATGATACAACCATTGCTGCTACTGCCAAAAACAAAATTGCTTTTTTCATTGTTATTTTTTTCTTATTTGTTTGATTATGGCGCAAAAGTATTACAAAAATACCTGCGCTTTTGTGTTTATATTTAAATTTATGTTGCTGCGGGTTAATTAACGGGCTGGTTAAGTGTTGTAGGTGTAGTAGTTTCTTTAATACCACCAAAACCTTTAAGTACATTAACCAGATTATGATAGCCTCTTGATTTTAAGATGGATGCCATAATAATAGAGCGGTAGCCGCCTGCGCAATGAATGTAAAACGGCTGGTTTTGCGGTACCTGTTCAAACTGTTCATTAATAAAATCAAGCGGAATGTTTAATGAGTTTACCACGTGGCCGCCATCAAACTCGCTTGGCTTACGCGAATCTACCACGAGGGTATTTTCATCAAACGAAGCAGCAAATTCTTCAGGAGTAACCGATTTTATGCTATCGGTTTCAAAACCGGCTTCTTTCCAGGCAGCAATACCGCCACCTAAAATACCCAGTGTGTTATCAAACCCTACACGGGCAAGGCGGGTGATAGCTTCGGTTTCTAAACCTTCGGGGGTAACCAGTAAAAGGGGTTGGTTAACATCCATAATAAGTGCGCCTACCCAAGGGGCAAAATTTCCGTTAAGGCCTATAGATATAGAGCCCGGTATGTGCTCTTCGGCAAAATCGTTTTCGTTCCTAACATCCAATACTAAAGCTCCCGATGCATTGGCTGTAGCCTCAAAACCTGCGGGAGTAAGTATACGCCCACCATTTTTTATAACGGTGTCAAGACTTTGGTAACCCTGAATATTCATCATTACGTTTTGAGGGAAATAAGCCGGTGGCTTACCAAGCCCGTCAAGCAATTCGGCAATAAATTCGGCACGGGTCATGTCTGCACGCAATGCATAATTTACTTTCTTCTGGTTGCCAAGCGTATCGGTGGTTTCCTTGCTCATGTTCTTTCCGCAAGAACTTCCTGCGCCATGGCTTGGGTATACAATAATATCATCGGGCAGCGGCATGATCTTGATTCTAAGCGAATCATACAGGTGTGAAGCCAAAACTTCCTGCGTTAAATCAGTGCTTAGCGCCTGCGCGAGGTCTGGCCTGCCAACATCGCCAATAAATAGCGTATCGCCGGTAATAATGCCGTGTATCTTGTTGTTTTCGTTTAATAGAAGGTAGCATGTGCTCTCCAGCGTGTGGCCGGGAGTATGCATGGCTAAAACAGTGTAGTCACCCACTTTAAATTCCTGCCCGTCAAAAGCTATGGTAGCTTTAAATTCGGGCTGGGCAGTAGGGCCATATACAATTTGTGCGCCAGTTTTTTGAGCCAGGTCTATATGTCCTGATACGAAATCGGCATGAAAATGCGTCTCAAAAATATATTTTATAGTAGCGTTATCTTTTTTAGCTTTCTCAATGTAGGGCTGTACCTCCCTAAGGGGGTCAAAAATGGCAGCCTCGCCATTGCTTTCAAGGTAATAGGCGGCCTGCGCAATGCAACCCGTATATATTTGTTCTATTTTCATGTTGGTACGTTTTTATATTGCCTGATATGCAGGCTGTAAGCCTTGCTGTAAAAGCTGTAAAAGGCTTAGGGCAAATATACCAAAATAGCTTAAATAATTTATACATTTTATAACATGCATGCACAGGTGTTTTTGTGATATTTGCACATCATATACTGTATTGTATATTAATGATTTGCGAAGCATTTTGATGATATAATAATTATGATATATGTATTTTTAATCACATTAAATTTTGATTAATTATTGCAATCATAATTTTATTGTATAATTTTTGTAAAATTATCAGCGCAATCGATTTAAGTTATTATATTTGTAATGCTTTTAAGCAACAAACTTTTTAAAGAAACCAGTCGTATCAAGTAAATTATGGCAACATCTGCAAAATCCCGCAGGACGGGAATGTACGAAAACGTAAAGAACCAGTTTGAAAAGGCCGCTGAGGTTATGGGACTTGACGAAAGCGTAAAGAAAATCTTATCTATAACAAACAACGAAATAGTAGTTCACTTCCCTGTAAAAATGGATAGTGGCGAGGTACAGGTATTTACAGGTTACCGCGTGCAGCATAACAATGCACTGGGCCCGTATAAAGGCGGTCTGCGCTACCATGAAACGGTAGATCTTGATGCTGCAAGGGCACTTGCTACCTGGATGACCTGGAAAACATCTTTAGCCGGGCTTCCTTACGGAGGTGGTAAAGGTGGTATACAGCTTGATCCTAAAAAATACTCACAAGGCGAACTTGAAAGGATTACGCGCCGATTTACTTATGCACTTGGCGATAACATAGGCCCTGAGCATGATATACCAGCACCGGATGTTAATACCAATGCCCAAATGATGGCTTGGATTGCCGATACGTATATGAGTACAAAATCGCCGGCGGAGCGCTCTAAAAACCAGCATGTTGTTACCGGTAAGCCGGTAGGTAGCGGTGGATTAGAGGGTCGCGACAGGGCTACAGGTTTTGGTGTTGTTGTAACATTAGAGGCCTGGGCTAAGCATAAAGGCACTACCCTTGAAGGTAAAAGATATATTGTACAGGGTTTTGGTAACGTAGGTTACTGGAGTGCCCACTTTATGAATAAAAATGGTGCAATACTTGTTGGTGTACAGGATGCTACAGGTACTATTTATAATCCTGATGGTATGGATCCGGAGGATTTACTTAAATACCAAACCGATAATGCTACCATTCATGGGTATACCAACCATGATTTTGATGGCGCTAAATTTTTTGCTATTGACTGTGACATTATTATCCCGGCTGCACTTGGCAACCAAATTACTGAGGATAATGCCAACGATATTAAAGCTATTGTTGTTGCCGAAGGCGCTAACGGCCCTACTGATACCGAAGGTGAAGCTATCTTGCTTGCAAATGGTGTAGAGATCATCCCGGATATTCTTTGCAACTCCGGCGGTGTTATTGGTAGCTACTATGAGTGGCTTCAAAACCGTAACGGTGAAATTTGGTATATGGATGATGTTATAGGCAAACTTAGAAAAAAGCTTGAAGAGGCTTTTGGTAAGGTACTTACAGCATCGGATGAGTTTAAAACCGACTGGAGGACTGCTGCTTATATTGTTGCCCTTACAAGAATTGAAATGGCTTACAAACAAAGGGGTATATTTCCTTAATAAATATATGTTTACAAGAAAAAGGCACCATTTGGTGCCTTTTTTGTTTGGTGTGCCTTGCATTGAGATTTATGTTCGGCTCATGAACTGTGCTCGGGAAAATAAGCCATATATCTTCAGTTATAATTACTACGTAAAAGCTTTTCATATATGCAGCAGCTATCAACAAAAAACCGCGTGGAAGTAAGAACTCCCACGCGGCCATTGCATATAATAGAACAAGTAAATTAACCTCCCATATACTCGCCTTCGCCACCTTCCTGGTTGCGCTGCTGCTGTTCTTTTTGCCTGTCGCTCTTGTTCATGTTAAACCTGTAAGTAAATGATAACGTTACCTGCCTAACCCTCCACTGCATTTCGCTGTATGAACTTACCTGGTTAGGTATGTAGGTTTCTACCCTCATTTTTCTTGAGTTAAATATGTCCTGAACGTTAAGTGCTATAGTTGCTTTGTCTTTAAGAAGGTCTTTGCTTAGAGCAGTGTTTATACCATACTGCCCACGGCGCCTTCCCTGTGCATTGTTTTGAGGGCCTTCATAATTTCCGTTAAGCTGCCAGTCTATTTTATAAGGTAGTGTAATTTTTGAGTTTACACGCGCTGTCCAGCTGTATGCGGTGTTATTAAAATTCTGGAAATCGTTAACCGTTACACCGGTTTCATCAACGTAGCTAAACGTATAATCGCCTTTGGTTTCGTTGCGGTAAAAGTTGAAGTTGTTGTTTATCCTCCACCATTTAAACGGATTGTAGTTTACGTTAAACTCAAAACCAAAGCGGTACTCTTTTGCAAGGTTAATAGGTGTTGTAAGGGTGATAGGCACACCGTTTGATGTTTGCCCAGACTGCTGCCTTACAAACTGAAAAGTATCATCGGTTATATTCATATACGCCGACGTGTTAAGCGTTACCTTGCTCCATTTTTTAAGGTAGCCAAGATCTATAGCATGGGTTTTAGATGGGTTAATATCCGGGTTACCTCTAAAGATATTAATGTTACTTGAAAGGCCTGAGAACGGATTTAAGAACCTGCCGCGTGGACGGTTGATACGCCTGCTGTAGCTTAAGCTAATATTGCTGCTTTGAGAGAATTCATAGCTAAAAACACCGCTTGGGAAAAAGTTGTTGTAACGCTTTTTGTTATAATCTCCGGTAGTAAGCAGGTTAACATCAATATTAGAGTCTTCCCAGCGTAGTCCCATAAAATAAGAGAATTTGCCAACTTTAGACCCATACTGTGCGTATAATGCATTTACTTTTTCTTTGTACTGAAGGTAATTTGTATAGTTAGGATTGTTTACATAAGTACCATCAATAAGGGTTTCGGCACGGGCATCGGTTTCTAATTCAGAGAAGCTACCACGGTAACCGGCCTCAAAACGGCTTCCTTCGCCAAAAGGCAAAACATAATCGGCTTGTATAAGTCCGCGTTTTTCATCCTGGTCGTTAAAAGTACGCTCAAAAGTATTGTTAGAGGTATCGGCAGTGTTTATTATCTGGTCGCTTATGTTAGCATCTTCATTATCTATATTTTTAGATACCGATGCATCTATTTTAAGTTCATGGCCTTCGGTATTGAACTTTTTAGTAAAACTTGTAGAATAGTTTAGGTTGCTTTCTTTACTGTCTTCATCGTTAAACCTAAAACGTGTGTTTAAAAAGTTATAACCGGCATCATAGTTATCATAATACGTTTTTGCAGGGTTGCTGCCGGTATTACGCCTAAAGTTAACCGAGTTTGTCCAGGTTAAGGTTTTGCTTAAAAACCACTCAAGCCCAAAACTGGCATTAAAACCTTTACGCAGCCTGTCGTTAGTACGGCGCTCATTAGTAAAACTTGTAGTTTCGTTAGTGTCCTGGTCTAAATATTCGCTGTTAGTAAACGAGTTACCGGGATTGTTACGGTAATTGTACCCCATGTTGCTGAAAATATTAAAATTTTCGCTCCTGTAGTTAAGGTTGGTGCTTAGTCCGTGGTTTTCAGGATCACCGGTATTTGCAATAACCGACCCGTTAAAACCATTTGCCTTACCTTTTTTAAGGATGATATTTACTATACCACCGCCACCTTCGGCATCGTAACGGGCAGATGGGTTTGTAATAACCTCTACCTTATCAACAGAGTCGGCAGGTAGTAAGCGAAGCACTTCTGCAACGTTACTGCCCGCAAGGTTAGATGGGCGGCCATCTATAAGTATAGTAACACTCTGGTTACCCCTTAAAGCCACATTGCCCTCTGCATCAACCGATAGTGATGGCACATTGTCAAGCACATCGCTCACAGTACCACCCCTCACCATCATGTCGTTACCTACTGTGTATACCCGTTTATCGAGTTTAATTTCAACAGTGCTGCGCTCGGCGGTAATTTGTACGGCATCAAGAACAGTAGCATCTGGTGCCATTGCAGTGGTACCAAGATTGGTATCGCCTGTAATTTGTTTTGCGGCTATTACGTTAGATTTAAACGAAATAAAATCGAATTTAATGTTGTACGTTCCCGGTGTTACCTGCAGTGTGTACGACCCATCGGCGCCGGTAAGGCCACCCGTAACAGTTGTGTTGTCTAAGGTTTGTATGGTTACGGTAGCAAACTCCAGCGGCTGTTTGCTTTCCTGCTCTATAAGTTTACCGGTAACTTTAACTGCGTTTGCCGGCGCAGGCGGATTTTGGGCAAATGCCACAAATGCCGTAAGCAAAAATGTGAATAAGATGGTTTTTTGGAAATTTTTCATCAAATAAGTATATAGTAAGTTTTTGTAAAGTTCAGGGTAAGACACAATAAATGCACCATGGTTTAATGGTGGCTTCTTAAAGATTTGTTAAAATTTTTATAGGATTTCTTTTATCTTTTCTGCCGGGCGGGCAATAACAGCTTTATCGCCGTTAACAACAATGGGGCGCTCTATAAGGGCAGGGTGCAGTAGCATGGCGTCAATTATCCCGGTGTCAGATAATTGTTTGTTTTTGTAATTTTGAATCCAGATGGATTCTTTTTGGCGAACCAGTTCTATAGGTGCGATGCCAAGTTTGGCAATAAGGGTAGTAAGTGCTTCTTTAGTAAGGGGTTCGTTAAGGTACTTAACTGTTGTAAAAGGTTTGCCTTCTAATTCAAGCAATTGCAATCCCTCGCGCGACTTACTGCAACGCGGGTTATGGTATATGGTAATCATTAAATTCTTTTTGCAAAGTTCGCCATAATAATTGTAAAATTGAACTAATTTAGTACTATCAAATAGTAAAAATTAAGCAATACACACATGTTTATACTCCAGGCTTTTAAGCCGCAAAACAAGTTTTGGAAATACTTAGTTGGTTCCATTATTATTTTCATCATTTCATCGTTAGGGCAAATACCTTTTGGCGTTGCAGTTGCAATTAAAGCACTTTCGTCAGGCGGATCTATGCCTACGACTGAGGCGGAAATGCTGAGGGTTCTGGACCTTAACCTCGGATTATTTTTGTTACTACTGTCGTTTGTGGCAGCGTTTTTTGGTGTTTGGCTGGTTGTTAAAAGCCTGCATCATCAAACGCTTAAAGAAATTATCACCTCGCGCTCGAAAATCGACTGGAAACGGTTTTTCTTTGCTTTTATAATTTGGGGATTGTTCTCGGTAGCAACAACGTTATTGGCGTATTTTGCCGAACCCGAAAACTACGTTGTGCAATTTAACCTTTCTAAGTTTTTCATACTTTGTTTGATAGCCATACCGTTGATACCCGTACAAACCACTGTTGAAGAACTTGTATTTAGGGGTTATCTTATGCAGGGGTTTGGTTTATTAGCAAAGAACAGGTGGTTCCCCCTTGTGCTTACATCGCTTGTTTTTGGAGGGCTGCACATGATGAACCCTGAAGTTGATAAAATGGGCTATATTATATCGCTTTATTATATTGGTACCGGCCTGCTTTTAGGTGTTATGACGCTTATGGATGAAGGTACCGAGCTTAGTATGGGCTTTCATGCGGCTAACAACTTAGTGGGGGCGCTGCTTGTAACCGCAGACTGGACGGTGCTGCAAACACCATCTGTTTTAAAAGATATGTCTGAGCCTTCTGCGGGAGTAGACATGATACTTCCTATTCTTATTATTTACCCTGTCCTGCTGTTTATCATGGCTAAAAAATATAAGTGGACCAACTGGAAAGAAAAGCTGACAGGCGAAATTATTCCTCCTAAAGAAGCAGCTACAATTGATACTATAGGCCATGAGTAATACTGTAACCCCCGATTTTGTTCATCCTAAATTTAAGATGAACGGCTTTCATTTTACTGCCGATGACCTTGGCCGTGTGGCGTACAGTTTTATAAAAGAAGGTTCAGAATACGAAAAAGCTATTGGCGATTTTATCCTTGACTGGTTTGATGCCAAAGATTTTATTGAGATGCGTACATCGGGCACTACGGGTACGCCAAAAATTATTAGGGTATCTAAACAGGCTATGATATATAGCGCCCTGGCGACCGGCGACTTCTTTGAGGTGCACGAGGGTACCAAAGCCCTGCATTGCCTGCCTACAGAGTACGTAGCGGGTAAAATGATGCTGGTACGCGCTTTTGTTCTGGGTTGGGATTTAGACCTTGCGGAGCCGTCATCCAATCCGCTGGATCGTAATGATAACCTGTACGATTTTTGTGCAATGGTTCCACTGCAGGCGCAGCACTCAATAAATAAACTCAATAATATAAAGAAGGTAATTTTAGGCGGGGCAAAGGTTAACAGTGCGCTTTCGGTAACATTGCAGGGCTTGCAAACCGAAGTTTACGAAACGTACGGCATGACCGAAACTATTACCCATATTGCGGCAAAAAAGATAGGTGAGGAAGCTTTTACCGGATTGCCCAACGTGGCGCTTAGCACTGACGACAGGCACTGCCTTATCATAAATCCGTACAACCTTACCACTGAACCCGTTGTTACTAACGATGTGGTTGAAATTTTAGACGAAACTCATTTTATATGGCTTGGCCGTCACGATAACGTAATAAACAGTGGCGGCGTTAAGTTATTCCCTGAGCAGATAGAGGAAAAATTATCCCATAACATTAAACAACGCTTTTTTGTAGCGAGTGTACCCGATGCTACCCTGGGCGACAAACTGGTGTTGGTTATTGAAAGTAAACCCTTTACGTTAGATGATGCCATATACACCTCTTTAAGCAAATTTGAAAAACCCAAAGCGGTTTTGTTTACCGATACCTTTTTAGAAACTGGGTCGGGTAAAGTACAACGCACCGCGATATTGAAGAGTTTTAGTTATAGTTTTCAGCCTGCCTGACGGTATACAGGTCGCAGTCGCAGTTTCCGGTGATTGTCATTGCGAACGCAGCGCAGCGGAGTGCGGCAATCTCACACTTAATTTAGCCATTTTTCGGAGCTATTTTTAATGCAGTTTACAAATTCTCCACTTTTATATAAAACTTATTAGTAGCGACTTTAACATCATCCAAAGTCTTTATTGTTGCTTTATCCTTTTGCCATTTATTAGAGGCCTTAACGCGGGTTGCTTTTCCGTTAATGGTTATTTCTATAGGCATTTCAAAGTCAGGTTCGTCGGTTTGCCAACGGTAAGAGAGGTTTTTGCCATCTAACTTTAATTGCAATACAGGAATGGTAGTGTGGCGCAGGTACTGGTTAAAAATAGGGGTAAGCTCCATACCGGTTTGTTTGTTGAAAAAACCAACAACCGTCTCGGCATCAATAACCTGTTTTTTATAAGTGTTAGAGTAATCCAGTATCAGTTTCCACCATTTAGTATCATCATTCACCACATGACGCAACGTATTTAGCATAAGTGCGCCTTTGTAGTACATATCGCCGCTGCCTTCTTTATTCACGCCAAAAATACCTATAACCGGCTTGCGGTTCTCTACATTATTACTTTGCCCGTTAATGTATTGCATTGCTTTATCATAGCCAAAACGGCACTCTACATAAACCGTTTCGCTGTAGGTTGTAAAGCCCTCGTGAATCCACATATCGGCAATATCTTTACTGGTAATACTGTTGCCAAACCACTCATGGCCACTTTCATGTACTATAATGTAATCAAACTCCTGACCTATGCCGGTGCCGGTCATGTCCATCCCTAAATAGCCTTTACGGTACTTATTACCATAAGCCACAGCGCTTTGGTGTTCCATGCCTAAATAAGATGTTTCTACCAGTTTGTAGCCGTCTTCATAAAAAGGATATTTCCCGAATTTACTTTCAAAACACTCCAGCATGGGTTTTACTTCGGCGAATTGCTTCAAAGCTTTCTTTTCGTTGTAAGACAGCACATAATAATCAAGGTCGAGACCGTTGCTGGTGTCGTGAATATGTTTGTAATCGGCAATGTTAAGGGTAATGTCGTAATTATTGATAGGGTTTTTAACTTCCCAATCCCAGCGGGTATAGCCATTTTTAAGATCTTCGCTGCCAATGAAACGTCCGTTACTAACATTCATGAGGCCATTAGGCACCGCTACTTTAATTGATGCACCACGATCGGGTTCATCGGTCTGGTGGTCTTTAACGGGAAACCACAGGCTCGCCCCCGTACCCTGAACCGCAACACCTACCCAAGGTTTGCCGTTACCGTCTTTCGCAAAGGTAAAACCGCCATCCCACGGAGCATTTTTAGCTACCTTCGGGTTACCCGAGTAATAAAAGCGTATCTTTTCTTCGCTGCCTTTAGAAATTGCTTTAGGGAAGGTTATAAATACTGCGTCGTTATCGCGCTTGTAAGTCAATTTGGTTTTCTTGTATACAATGCTATCCACCTTCATGTTGTCAAAAAGGTCTACCTGGATTTTATTTACATCGCTTACCGCGTTAAACGTAATGTCGTTATAGCCGAAAATGTAACGTTTTTCGGGGTCTACCGTAATGTTAAGGTCGTAGCGAAGTACATCATAATTAGTGCGCTCGGTCCTTAGGCCTCCCTGAAGGCTGTCGCGGCGCGTAAATTTTTGTGCCGAAGCATAAAAACTAATTAAGGATAGGGCAAGTAGAAAGAAATTCTTCATAACAGGAGGTTTGCTATATTGGTACCGAATGTAAGGAATTGTTACTTTATAACGAAATATATTGTTAGCGTGTTGCCGTGATAATTACAAATTCACGTTCTATTTGCGCGCCACTGTTACTGGTTACAAATTCAGTATTTAAAATAGTATCTAAAACGGTAAGCCCGGCAGTGGCAAGCAGATTAGCTACAGTTTCTGCATCATATAGGGTAAACCCAAATTTTGCAAACGGAATATATTGCATGGTGCTCTTTGGGATAAATGCTATAGCGGCTAATCCACCCGGTTGGAGCACCCTTGCTATTTCGTTAGCATAATCCTGTGGGTGTTGCCAAAAGTATATGGTGTTAGCTGTAAATATCTTGTTGAATTGGCTATCGCCGAAAGGAATGCTATTGCCGTCAGTCAGCATGAAGCTAATATTGGCCAAACCTACATTAAGCCTTGTGGCTTCGGCGATCATTGCAGGGGAGATGTCGATACCTGTGTATTTAGCACCATGAGCGACAGCCGGAATAGCTTTAACGTGGCCGGCATTGCCGGGGCCGATTTCTAAAATGTTATCAGTTATATTGAGTTCGAGGCTTGCTATTGTTTTGTTTATGATGTTGGCGTTGGTAGCCGTCATCATTTCGGCAACTTTAATTCCGCCTTCGCCATCAGGGCAGCGAAGCTGGGCAGCAAGTTGTTGCAGTTGGGTCTCGGTTAATTTCATAACTTTAAGTGATGCTTAAAAATACAAAAAGTACCGAAGCAATTGCTTTGATACTTTTTGTTATACTACTTACATCTGACATCGGGCCTCCGATATTCAACTTTATAAACTTTCGACTTGATAACTTCAACTCAATTAAACCTGAATAACCCCTAAATTAAATTTCTTCTCAATAGGGGCGTGGTTAGCCGCTTCAATGCCAATAGATATCCACTTGCGGGTATCCAGCGGATCTATGACGCCATCGGTCCATATTCGGGAAGCTGCGTAGTACGGCGATACCTGTGCATCGTATTTTGCTTTTATCTTGTCAAACATTTCAGCTTCTTTCTCCGGGGTAATTTCTTCGCCGCGGGCTTTAAGCGATGATGCCTCAATCTGCATCAGTACTTTGGCTGCCTGCGTGCCACCCATTACGGCAAGCTCGGCACTTGGCCAGGCTGCAATAAGGCGCGGATCGTAAGCTTTACCGCACATGGCATAATTACCTGCACCGTAGGAGTTGCCTATTACAATGGTGAATTTAGGTACAACCGAATTACTTACCGCATTTACCATTTTGGCACCGTCTTTAATGATACCGCCGTGTTCTGACTTAGAGCCTACCATAAAGCCGGTAACGTCCTGCAGGAATACAAGCGGAATTTTCTTTTGGTTACAGTTGGCAATAAAGCGTGTAGCCTTATCAGCACTATCGGAGTAAATTACACCACCAAACTGCATTTCGCCTTTTTTAGATTTTACCACCTTGCGCTGGTTGGCTACAATGCCCACAGCCCAACCGTCTATACGGGCATAACCGGTAATAATGGTTTGGCCATAGCCGGCTTTATATTCTTCAAAATCAGAGTTATCAACCAGTCGCTTTACAATTTCCATCATATCGTACTGCTCGTTGCGCAGCTTCGGCAAAATGCCGTAAATATCTTCTTGTGGCAGGGCTGGCTTTTCTGCTTTTATGCGGTTATAGCCGGCCTTATCATAATCGCCAATTTTGCTCACTATATTTTTAATCCTGTCCAGCGCATCCTTATCGTCTTTGGCCTTATAATCGGTAACGCCCGATATTTCGCAATGCGTGGTAGCGCCGCCAAGGGTTTCGTTATCTATAACCTCGCCTATGGCCGCTTTTACAAGGTAACTGCCTGCAAGAAAAATACTGCCTGTTTTATCTACAATCAGGGCTTCATCGCTCATAATGGGCAGGTAAGCCCCACCGGCAACACAACTGCCCATAACAGCAGCTATCTGGGTAATGCCCATGCTGCTCATAATGGCATTATTGCGGAAGATGCGACCAAAGTGTTCTTTATCAGGGAAAATCTCATCCTGCATGGGCAGGTATACCCCGGCACTGTCTACAAGGTAGATGATAGGGAGGCGGTTTTCCATGGCGATTTCCTGCGCACGGAGGTTTTTCTTACCCGTAATAGGAAACCAGGCACCGGCCTTAACTGTAGCATCATTAGCTACTACAATGCATTGCTTGCCTTTTACATAGCCTATTTTTACAACCACGCCGCCACTTGGGCAGCCGCCATGTTCGGCATACATGCCATCGCCTGCAAAGGCTGCAATTTCAATACTTTTGGCACCGGCATCAAGCAGGTAATCTATACGCTCGCGCGCTGTCATTTTACCCTCGCCGTGCAGTTTTTCTATGCGCTTTTCGCCTCCGCCCAGCTTAACTTTATTAAAACGTTGTTTTAGGTCGGATAATAAAAGCTTATTATGGTCTTCGTTTTTATTGAAGTTTAAGTCCATTATTTTGTATATGTTTAAATAATTGTAAATTTGGCTCTGCTAAAATACGAAAACGATTGTAATTATAACATTTTTTTAAAATACCCTTAATTTTAAGGGACTCCCATTTCTTTCTATTAATAACTTGAAGTTTATAATTACTTAATGATTTCTTAACATTGCAAACTTACATTTGCGGCATCAAAATAAACGTAAATGTCTATCAACAGCATCTTTCAGTTTCTTGTACCAAAAGATAAGAAATTCTTCCCTTTATTCGAGCAGGCAACAATAAATCTTGTGCTACTTGCCGAAACTTTACATGAAGCAGTAAATGCCCCAAAAGCCGAAAGGGAGCCTTATTACAGGAAAATTGAAGAGTTGGAGGCTGTAATTGAGGAGATTGCACATACTACAAACCTTGAGCTAAGCAGGAACTTTATTACGCCTTTTGACCGCGAAGATATACACGCATTAATATCTGCAATAGATAACGTGGCCGATTACCTTTATGGCGCCGCGAACCGCATGAGGCTGTACCAGGTAGAAAAAATTACCAAGAGTATCAGGAAAATGACTGAGATTACTTTAGAGAGCTGCCAGTTGATAAACGTGGCAGTAGGCGATCTTAAGGACATGAAGAACCTTAAAGGCATTGCCGATGCCTGTGTAAGGATACACAAACTTGAAAATAAATCAGATAACGTTTTTGATAAGGCCGTTGCCGATATCTTTGAAAACGAAACTGATGCAAAAAATATAATTAAATACAAAGAAGTATTATCTGCGCTGGAATCAGCTTCAGATAAATGTAAGGGTGTTGCGAATGTGTTAGAGTCTATCGTAGTAAAACATTCATAAACAAACTTCTTAAAGTATATTATGACACTACTTATAATTATTATTGTTTTAGCATTAATATTTGATTATATAAACGGCTTTCACGATGCCGCTAATGCTATAGCAACTGTTGTTGCCACTAAGGTGCTTACGCCGTTTCAGGCGGTACTTTGGGCAGCTTTCTTTAATTTCCTTGCCTATTGGGTTTTTGGTTTTGGAGTTGCCGATACGGTAGCGAAAACCGCCCATACCATGGATATTAACCTCGTGGTTATCCTTGCGGGGGTTATTGCAGCTATATGCTGGAACCTCCTTACATGGTGGTTAGGGATACCATCCAGCTCATCGCACACCCTTATAGGTGGCTTTGCCGGAGCGGCTATTGCCCATGCAGGTTTTGATGTAGTATCATGGTATAACCCGGGTAAAGACGGGGGGATGCCATCGGGCGTTCTTATTATTATTGCCTTTATTGTTTTAGCACCATTATTAGGAGCTGTTGCTTCATATCTTATATCCATCTGGCTTTTAAACTCTTCTAAAAAAAGTATCTACCCTAAATTATTTACTGCGGCATTAATGATCGCCACAGTTGTATTTGTATTTTTTGAGATGAAGGGTTACGACGAGATTTCTAAACCACGTTTTGAATCGCATTTTTGGAGTGTTGCTTTTGAACCTCATAATATTAAATGGCTTTTAGTTGGTTTTATAGTATTGTCTATAAGTACTTTTTGCCTTTTATTCAGCAGGCTTACCCATAGTAAAGCTGAGTCATGGCTTAAAAGGATGCAGTTATTATCGTCGGCATCATTTAGCCTTGGCCACGGTGGTAACGACTCGCAAAAAGTAATGGGTATTATTGCGGCCGCTGTAGCGGTGTACATACATACATCGGGCGTGGCACAGGAAAGTTTGCCCGATTGGTTAAATGTTGTACTGCCTAAAGATGACGTGGAGGGCAAGATGCCTGCGTGGATACCGCTGGCATGTTACTCTGCAATTGCAATGGGTACATTGAGCGGTGGCTGGAAGATTGTAAAAACAATGGGGTCTAAAATTACCAAAGTAACTTCTTTTGAAGGTGTTGCTGCCGAAACTGCCGGTGCCCTTACATTATATTTTACAGAGCACTTAAAAATACCTGTAAGTACTACGCATACCATTACAGGATCTATAATTGGTGTAGGCCTTACAAAACGTGTGTCTGCAGTGCGTTGGGGTGTTACGGTAAGCCTTATTTGGGCATGGATTCTTACAATACCTGTATCAGCACTTCTTGCAGCCATAGTATATTATATTTTAAGCTTATTTTTGTAGAAGGTGCTTAGTAGCTTAGATTCTTAGGGTCTAAGTTCCTTCTTAATAAAAACTTTATAGCCGTTTTAACGAACGGCTTTATTTTTTTAGTAAGTGTATGTGTTACCTTTGGTAGTATAACACTTACAGCTAATGCTACAGTTTACTAAAAGGTTCATTATAAAGATTTTATTTTTTGCAACAGTAGCTGCAACAGCCCAGGTTAGTTCGGTTTTTAATATTAACCGACCAAAATCGATGAGCCAGCGTTGGGAACTTGATACCTTAACCTCCGCCGGAACGTTTGTTATTACACCTTATAAGCCCATCTACATTCTGCCACTCCGTTGGAGCAGCCAACCTAACGACAGCCCATACAGCGGTAACCCCAGTACCGATTATACTGTTGATGAACCATCTGACTTTAATCATCTTGAAGCTAAATTCCAAATTAGTTTTAAGGTTAAGATATTGCAAACCATTTTTGGCCGCTATGGCGACCTGTGGGTTGCCTACACCCAAAAATCGCATTGGCAGGTATACAATCAAAGCCTTTCACGCCCTTTTAGGGAAACAAACTATGAGCCTGAGGTTATCCTTAATTTTCATACCGACGTAAATTTATTTGGGTTTAAGAACCGTATGGCCGGTGTTAGCTTTAACCACCAGTCGAACGGGCGCGATATGCCGCTGTCGCGAAGCTGGAACCGTATCATCTTCCATGCAGGATTTGAAAGGGATAACTGGCAGGTATATTTAAGGCCGTGGATACGCATGCCCGATGACAAGGATGATAACCCTGATATTGTGCAGCGTATAGGCTATGGTGATACTACGGTTATCTATACGATGGGTAAAAGTGTGGTATCGTTTACCGGCAGCACCAACTTTGCCTTTAACGATCATTTTAGCGGATATGCTGAGGCTTCGTGGTCGTACCAGTTGTTTGGAAACCTAAAAGGCTACTTACAGATTACGCACGGCTATGGTGAAACACTTATCGATTATAATAACCGCCAAACTACCGTTGGGTTAGGGGTGTCATTAGTGGAGTGGAATTAAACGGTAAAAAACGCTAAAGTCAAAGTCCAAAAGTGAAATATTAGGCTTTTTTTGAGCTTAACAACTTAGAATTCCAGGTTCGTTTTAGGTGTTTAAAATTTAAGAATTATATTCTGATACTTCTGCTAATTCTTCGGTCTTTTTATGCTTAAATGGAATAGAGACAATAAAAGTGGTACCCTTATCTTTACCGGGGCTCATGGCATAAATGTTACCATTGTGCAGCTCTATAAACGATTTGGTTATAGATAACCCCAAACCATTGCTGGTTTCTTTACCTGTAGGCTTAGAGCTTAGCTTGGCAAATTTGGTAAACAATTTTTGCATATCGCTAAAGTTAAGGCCCTGGCCTTCATCTTTAACCTCTATATGCACGTAGTTACCGGCTTCGCGTGCAGAAAGCTTAATTACAGTACCGGGGTAGGAGTATTTAATAGCGTTGCTTAGCAGGTTGTGCAGTACATCTGATATTTTAGTCCTGTCGGCTTCCAGCACCGGCAATGTTTCATCGCAGTAAAATTCAATGGTTTGGTCTTTACGTTGTGCCAAAAGCTCAAAATTATACAGCAGGCGGGCAAACATCTCGTTAAGGTCTACTTCCTCTACGTTAAGCATCATGTCTTTCTCTTCAAGCTCTGATTGTTTTAATAAATCGGAAAGCTTGGCCTGTATCCTGTTAACTGCTGATTTTATGTTCTCTGTCATTCGTTCTACAGAATTAACAGGGCTTTTGGTGATAATCTCATTGGCGAGTTTTATAGATGCCAACGGATTTTTAATTTCGTGCAGCGCAATGTTCATCAGGTTAACCTGCGATTCTATTGATTTGCGGTAGCGCAGCCTGTTTTCAAGCTTATCAATGATAATACTCGAAAGCGTTTTAAGCATGGTAAGCTGTGCATCGGTAGCATCGCGGGGTACATAATCAACCACGCAAATAGTACCCATAATAAACCCTTCGGGTGTTTTTAATGGCGCTGATGCATAAAACCTTATACCGCCTTCGGCTGCAACGTGCGGGTTGTCCATCAGTTCAGGATAGTTGTGGGTATCATTATAAATACTTGCACTATCTTTTAAAATGGCCCTTGAACAAAGGCTATCTTCGCGCGGAACTTCACTGATGGGTTCCTCAAAACCTATGCTTGATTTGATAAATACCCTGTCGGCATCCACAAAATTTATAAAGGCGCTGGGGGTATTGAATATTTGCGCTGCAAGCAGTGCGATCTTATCAAACGTATCTTCAGAATGTGTATCCAATATTTGGTAGTCCCTAAGCTTTTCGAGTCTTAGGGCTTCATTATCAGGTATTGAATATGGTCTTCTGGTGGTCATATGGTTTGTAAGGAATTTTACGGTTAATTTTTACAAAAATCCGATAGCTTCGAAATTACAAAAAAAATCCTAAATCGGATGTCTTTGGCGTAATATTATAACATAAACTACATGATTTTGTAATCCATCCTCGCAATAATGATGCCGCTGTTAAATCATGATAAAATTAAAATCCCGTAGCTACTAAGGTAACTACGGGATTTTATAATGTATATGTGATAATGACGGCTTATAACGTAAAGATTACTCCTCTGTTCTTTGCCCCATCATCATAAGGTATGCTTTTAAAAATTCGTCAATCTCACCATTCATAACACCGTCTACATCGCTGGTTTCATGCTGCGTGCGCACATCTTTAACCAGTTTGTACGGGTGCATAACATAGTTTCGAATTTGCGATCCCCATTCTATTTTCATCTTATTGGCTTCAATCTCATCGCGCATGGCCTGACGTTTTTTAAGCTCAATTTCATACAATTGCGATTTAAGCAACTGCATGGCTTTTAATTTATTGTCAAGCTGCGAACGGGTTTCGGAATTCTCGATAATGATCCCGGTAGGGTGGTGGCGAAGCCTCACAGCAGTTTCTACCTTGTTAACGTTCTGGCCACCTGCGCCACTGCTTCGCATGGTTTCCCACGAAATATCAGCCGGGCTAATGTCTATCTCAATTGTATCATCGGCAAGCGGGTACACGTAAACCGATGCGAACGACGTATGGCGTTTACCATTACTATCAAACGGCGAAATACGCACCAAGCGGTGCACACCGTTCTCACCTTTAAGGTAGCCAAAGCTGTAATCGCCTTCAAACTCTAGGGTAACGGTTTTAATACCCGCAACCTCACCCGCCTGAAAGTTAAGCTCTTTAATTTTATAGCCTTCTTTTTCACCCCACATCATATACATACGCATAAGCATGGCGGCCCAATCGCAACTCTCGGTGCCACCGGCGCCCGCAGTAATTTGCACTACGGCGCTAAGGCTGTCGCCCTCGTCGCTAAGCATATTCCTGAATTCAAGGTTCTCAATGTGCGCAAGCGTTAGCTTAAGCTGCTCACTAAGTTCCTCTTCGGTGGCATCGCCCTCTTTATAAAATTCGTACAATACCTGCAGCTCTTCGGCCATAGTATTGCCTTTGTTGTAGTCGTCTACCCATTTTTTTTGACTGCGAAGTGCCTTTACTAAAATTTCGGCCTCTTTGGCGTTGTTCCAAAAATCGGGCGCGAAAGTTTTTTCTTCCTCGTTGGCAATTTCAATTAACTTCCTGTCAATGTCAAAGATACCTCCTCAGCGCACCAAGACGCTCCATAATACCTTTTATTTGTTCGGTATTTGTCATAAATAATGTAGTTTTGTATTAGCTTACGCAAAAATAGGCTATCTTTTTAATAATATGGAAATTAATTTAGTTAGTGATAC
>Ga0265798_10001751_pt1 | contig 33011 bp, 25 predicted proteins | sample P3T30metagenome_FD_192430 | JGI IMG/M metagenome (GOLD analysis project Ga0265798, IMG submission 192430) | Plant litter microbial communities from East Loma Ridge, Irvine, California - P3 T30 | ecosystem: Environmental > Terrestrial > Plant litter > Unclassified | place: USA: California... | reverse complement strand
CCTCACCGGCACCACCGTCCACATCTCCGACGACGCCGCGAAGCTGCTCAACAGCACCTTCAAGACCGACGCCGTCAAGGGCGGCCTGCTCGTCGGCACCGCCACCATCACCGCCCAGATCAAGTAAGAACCCGACCACAGACCACCCGGTGCCTGCTTAGCCGGGGAACGAGAACAGCACCTCGCGGCCGCGGGGTGCTGTTCCCGTTCTGGGGGTCACCACGATGTCCCGAGCCAACTACCGTGAGCGATCAACGGGAAAGGCACGTGAATCGCATGACCGCGCAGATTCCCACCCCATCAAGTGACGCTGTGATCGCAGCCGCACTGATCGCCCGAGACGAAGCAGCATTCAACGACCTCTACCGCCGGCTCGCACCAGGGCTCCGGCACTTCACCCGGAGCATCATCCGCGACGCCGACCTTGCCGAAGACGTCACCCACGACGCCTTTATCGAACTTTGGGAACGCCCCGAACGCTTCAACCCGACCAAGGCCACGCTGCAGTCCTGGTTACGGACCATTGCGCACCGGCGGGCCATCGACCGCATCCGGTCACGGGAGTCGTCCCGGGCCCGCGACTTCCGCGTGGGAAGTCTCGAGCAGGAGTCCATCGACGCGGGCACAGATGCGATCGACACGATGCTCATCCGGCCACGACTGATGAGCGCCCTCGCTGAACTCAGCGTGAAGCAACGCGATGCCGTCGTCCTGCGCTACCTCCACGAGCTCACCGGAATCGAGCTCGCCGAACGCCTCGGCACGAACGTCGGCACCGCGAAAACGCGTACCCGTGACGGCTTGATGGCTCTACAGGCGCTATTAGCGCCGCAGGCAGCCTGACCCGACCGGCGACGTACTTGCCGAACGTAACGTATTGAAATACGATGCGTGCATGCCAGTTCCCCAGTCTGACGCTCACGCCACAGCTCCCCGCACGCTGCTCCGCGATGTCGTCTACGCGAAGATGGTCGCCGCCATCGAAGACGGCACGTTGCTCCCTGGTGAGCGACTGAATGACGACGAGCTCACATCGTGGCTCGGGGTGTCTCGGACGCCTGTCCGAGAGGCGATTGCACGTCTCGTCGCCGACGGCTTCGTCGAGATGGCCGCGAACCGGTATACGAAGGTCAGCTCCTTGTCTGCCAGTGAGTACGAGTACGCCAGCGACTTCCTCATGGGTCTGCACCAGTTCGCGCGGAACCGAGCCGACATAGTTTCGCCGGCCATCCGGAAGGACGTCGTGGCGCGGTCGAAGAAGCTCATGACGGGACTCGCGGAGCAGGATCTGGCCACGTACCGGGACCTGCTCGACGCCTACGGCTCGCTGGCTGCAGGACTTGAGAACCCGCTGTTCACTGATGCGGAGCGAAGCGCTCGGGGCCGGGCAAAGTTCCATGCCGCAACCCCCGATGTCACCATCGACTGGCAGGCAGCTATCGAGTCCGCTGGAGCCCTGGCCCAGCTTTAACAGCTCACAACGCCTCAGGGGCAGCTACACCGACGGGGTCGGTGCTTCGGGTTGCTCGAGGGCCTGCACGAGGTCTGCTTCCGATGGCAGCGCTGCTTGCACGGCCGGCGGGAGGAGGTCGTAGCTGGCGACGCCGATCGGAGTCTGCTGGGCACCGAGCGAGTACCGGACGACGGCGTCGTTCTTGTCCGCGACCAGGAGTAGTCCGACGGTGTCGGCATGCTGGGTGCGGCGGAGCTTGTCATCGACGAGGGCGACGTAGAAGCCGAGCTGGCCGAGGTACTCCGGCTTGAACTTGCCGGTCTTCAACTCGATGACGACGTAGCGGAGTTGCTCGACGTGGAAGAAGAGCAGGTCGACGAAGAAGTCGTCCCCGTCGACGTCGAAGTGCACCTGCCGGCCCACGAATGCGAACCCCTCCCCCAGTTCCCGCAGCGTGTCGATGATCCGATCGACCAACGCCTGCTCGAGCTGCCGCTCCTTCGCATCCCCATCGAGGGTAAGGAAGTCGAGAACGTAGGGGTCCTTCGTGATTTGCTGCGCCAGATCAGACTCCCCCGCCGGCAGCGTCGCGGCGAAGTTTGACGGCGCCGCCTCGAGCCGGCTGTACGCGTCGGTACGGATGTGATGCTCGAGGACGTTCCGAGACCACCCGTGGTGCACGGACTGCGTGGCGTACCACTCCCGGCTCCCGTGGTCGTCGAGCCGGTCGAGCAGCACAGTGATGTGCCCCCATGGGAGTTGTCCAACAAGTCGTTGGACAACTCCCTCGTCCGGCCACGCGGCAGCAACCCGGCGCATGTAGAAGAGGTTCGCACGCGAGAACCCCTTCATCTCCGGGAACTCTGCACGGAGATCTTCGGCGAGCCGGCCGATGACGTTGGTCCCCCACCCCTCCTGTTCCTGCCGCTGCAGAATCGTGGAACCAATCCGCCAGTACAGACGCACCAGCTCGGTGTTCACACGCCGCTGCGCCGTGAAGCGCGCATTCCTCACCTGCTGCTTCAGCTCAGCCAAAGCGGCCGGGTAGCCGGAGGGAACAGGTGTGTTTTTCGTCATCGCGACCATTCTGCCCTACTGCTCGCGCCGGGTCGTCGCGCCGTAACGTCTGACTTTCCGCAGCGACGTATGCCACAGTAGAAACGCACCCCTAGTGAAAGGCGGCCTCCTATGGCGCAGAAAGTCACCACGCACCTCGTCGACGACTTGACCGGCGACACCATCGAAGACGGGAAGGGCCGCACCGTGTCCTTCGGCTTCGACGGCGCCAACTACGACATCGACCTCACGGACGACAACGCGGACAAGCTCCGCGAAGCGTTCTCCGACTACATAGCCGCGGCCCGCAAGACCGGCAACCGCAGCGGTCGCGCCTCCTCTGGTAGCGCCCCCAAGCGTGGCAACTCCGAAGAGCTCGGCAAGATCCGAGAGTGGGCAGCAGCTAACGGCCACGAGGTCTCCTCCCGCGGCCGGATCAGCCAGGCAGTCCGCGACGCGTACGAAGCGGCTCACTGAGACCGCTTAGACCAACAGCGGCCGGCTACCTCGCAGGTAGCCGGCCGTCGCCATCTAGCGCGGATGCCCGGCGCTCGACCGAGACAGAGACAGAGACAGAGATCACGGTCGGCGGCGACGGAGCGACATCAGCAACCAAAGGTGGGCCGAGTTGTGGACCGCGCGTCGCTGACGCCCTCACTACAGCGCAGTCCTCTGCCAGATGGGCTCCCTCAACTCGTGTAACGGTGGCGAAATGCGGGCACGAGCGGCTGGGCTATGCACTGTTGCTCTATCGGCGCGGTTCAAGGAGAACCCCCAATACCGAAAGCCGATCACTTTCCGGTAATTGCGTTGCAAATGAATAAACGTAGCGGGCACCCAATTCATAGCCCGACTCCTGCACTAGATCGCCAATGAAGAGACGAAATGCCTCGGTCAACGCTTCGTTCCAAACTTTCTGAGAACCTGCGCGAGCGCCGTCGGCTATGAAACGGAAAACAGACGGCGTCATCCACTCCTCATTCAACAAAGCGGAGCAAAACACTACTATGTTCTGTTGAGCCGCCGCTTCTTCCCCCGCTATCCGGTAGAGATACTCACTGATAATAAAGGACCAACGCTGAATCTCTTCCGGAATCGCGACCGACTTGCTCATCGCCATTAGCGCCAGATCAACCTTCGAACGAGCGTCGTCACCGTCACTTCGACCTAGTACGGAAGCTGTACCTGCCACCATGAAGCCGTCAAACTCTAAAGCACGTTCGTACAGATGTCTAGCGAACGGGACTCCCACTGCCCAGCAACTGACTAACCGAGCCTCAACAATCTCCGCAAGTTCCGCCGTGAAGATATTAGACGTTCGCAGGTAGCTGACGACAGCAAGCGAACTAAACGAGGAGACCCCTGCCAAAGTAGCTAATCGGCGAGTCGCAGCGTCATCGCACCATAATGCGAGTCCTTCACGTTTTGCTAGTTCTAACGCGGAACTCCACACACCCGCTGCCTCCCGAATTTCCTCAGGCAGTTCAGAGGCACCGGCGCCTGACGCATGGCGCTCCGTCCGACGAATACGATCGACGATCTGTGCGCCAATTTCTCGACGACGTTCGAGTACATCCTCGCCCTCTACCGAGAAACGTGCCGGACGGTCGCCGCTACTCGAAAAGAACCGCCCACCCGAGTCTCTTCTAAGATTTTGGAGAGACACGTTCGCATCAACAAGTTGCTCCGTCGATGATCGAGGCGCGAACAAACGCAACATCTCCCCAGCGGCAGTTTCCGGTAGGAGAGCCAACGTTACAAACGCTGTGACGTCTACGTATACGGACTTGCGCATGTTCAGAGCAACGAAGTGCTCTTCGTCCACGTCGTTGAGTTTTTGCAGGTACCTGGGGTTTTGGCTAAGGCTGACTAAAGTTTCCATCAATGATCGGCCGGCCGCTTTGCTGGCCAGTCCGATAGGGATAGTCCCTTCTTCTACGGCAGAGAAGATGCTCGATAAGTCCGGCGATGGTCCCGCAAACTTGTCCATTTCGAGCAAGATGGTCTCGGGGTCTAATGAGCTAAACTTAACTTCTCGAAAGTCCGCTTGGTCTGGTAACTCCGCCGTCAGTTGCTGTTGCAATGCCGGAATGGTCAGTGGGTATTCATCATCATCGTCAACGGGAGCTATTGCCAGAGCAGCGAGCGACTTCCCCCTAACTTCGGCATCATCCTTGAAGCGAACTGCAATCTCGTGCAGTTCCCTGAGCGAAGCCATTCTGCTCCCATTGAGTTGGAAGAGATGAAGCCATAACACAGCATGGCTTGCAACGTGTGGTAGGAGAGGACGGTCCGATGCAGACCACACAGCGAAAGCAATATCTTCCTCTCCTGCGTATACGTGTATACGGATTAGCGCCCACCGAGCAGACGTTGAATCGGGCTCAAGCTGCATCAGTTCGCATGCGTACTGCGCTGCGCTAGGCCAATCTTCCGCAATTGCTGCGCATTCGACTTGGATTCGCAGCGCGTCACCAAGCCCTCCCCAGAAGCCCCCGGACGCTAAGCGAGCGTTGGTTGCTGCTTTGAGGGCTTCAAGATGTTGTCCGAGCTTGAAGTGACCTTGCGCGGCGTGGAGCATGTCATCCGCGCTCCCCCAGCGCCTTGCGGCACGTTCCGCAACTGCTGTCATTTCAGCAAGACGACCGCGGTTACCGTAATACTGCATCAGTGCTCCCGCGATCCGCGGATTCGATTCGGCCTCTGCGTCAGCCCGCGTAAGCGCGCCTTCGTCATCGCGAAAGACCGAAGCGACTAGTTCTATCTCGTCAGCAATCGAAGGATTGTTAGGCCGCAACTCCGTAACAAACGGATCAACGAAACCGTGTAAGGCTTGGCGGTAGCAAAGCGACGCCTTTTCATCCCAATCGTCTGTCGCTGCAACCGCTTTGGACCAAAGTTCTCGAGCCAGCGAATCGTCAAAAGCAAGTTCTGCGACTCTCGCTTCAACTTGCAATCGGACGGATACGTCGTCAAAAAGGCTCAACTGACCTTCGGCAGCCTCGATATCGCCTCGCTCGGCCATGAGGACGATGGCTGCTGCCTGAACAGCAGGATGAGCAGCCTCTGAAACGGTGGCTTCGCCGTCGGGCGGAGCCTGAGACAATCGCCAGGCTTTATCATCGTCGAGGAGGAGCGTATATGCGCGCATCGAATGCGCAACGGCGGCTCCACTAGTTGCCCTTACTGTCCTCCTGGCATCCCGGACCTCTCGACCGAAAGCAAGAGCCTGGTTTAGGTCGGCTCCGCGCCGGAATACTTCACCACCGACCCCGCGTCGCAGTAGACACTCCATAGCGACAAGAGCGGCTCCGTAATGACCGTGGTCTCGGAATTCTTGGACACCCCAGTCGATAGCAGAATCGAAGTCACTGGCATCGCGGTATGCGTGTCCGATCAGTGACGCTTTATACGCCCGCTGCACGGCGCTTGTGGGAGACCAACTATGGAGGCTTTCGATTCGTTCTTTGGTTGATTTGCCTAATGTTAGGCCAACTACAAGTGGGTGACTGGCATCGTCTGCGAGATAACGCTCTTGGCTGGCACTGTCAAAATGTAAGAGTGCGAGCCTCCGGCTCCTCCAATACGCAGACGGCGCTGCCCCAAGCGTTATTGCAGAGTCTAGAAAAATTGCCGCTGCGTCACCAGCGTCTGAGTCCAAAGCGATCTCGCCGATCCAACCAACGATATCTGCTGTTTCGCTCAACCAAGTGGGGCGCTGTTTAGACCATTGAGTAAGAGTGGCTCTCCTATCTTCGGTTGAGGCCAGCTCTGATACAAGCCTTTCCATCTGAATAGGGTGAATGTCCCTCAGGCGTCGAGCTTCGGCTTGGATAGGGGGTGCGAATCCCCGGACAAGGAACGGGAACGTTGCACTTGTTGTGATGGAGCGATCGGTGCGTTCATCCAGGTGGTCAAGACGACCGATAACTTCGAGATGATGCGAAGCAAGCGCCGGGCCAGGGTCGCCCGTTGCTATGTAAGCTGTTCTCAAAAGCGTCAGCAATTTAGAGTCTTCCAGGAACTCGCCTGCCGTACTGGTAACTCTGACGCCGCCGATGCTCCTACTGGCGCTGGATATAGCCGCGGGCGACCCATCATCGAGGAGCTTTTTAAGTTTGCCTTTGGCAAATGCCCGTTTTATCGCCGTTTTGTCGAATGAGAAACCTTGCGATTGGAGCCTTTGTATCAGCCACGCAGACGCCCGTCGATCCGCAGTCAATCTGAGCCATAGGCGTTTGAGCAGAGGCGTGGCAATAGAGCTAGCCGGGCGGGCGACGAACATCGGATCCATGAGTGCTCCTCGTTATCGAGGCAAACATATCTCGTTCTGGCTCGGGAGGTCTGTCTCCTCCGGGTCAGCGCACGCGGTTGAGTCGTAGTAGTGCGGTATACCCCAGTGCGACAGCCAGTCGGGGCCCGGTCCGCGTGGTTCTAGAGTCCGCTTGACCCCTTCTGCTGCAGATCTGCGCGAAGGTCCAGACGTCGCGCAACATAGGACGCAAACAGTCGCCTACGTGTGGGTCAGTTCGACCGATCAGAACCTCGGCCGCCGGCTCGAGGCGATCGGCTATCCGGCGCGCGTCTCGTCGGGGGTGCCGAGGATGCGCTGGACGGCGTCAAGGACAACGTCATCGTCTGCAGGCTCCGGGTCCAGGGCTCGGTGGATGGTGAGACCTTCGATGAGGGCGTCAAGGATTCGTGCGGTTACCGGGTCGACGTGTTCCTCGAGTGCTGCCCGGATGCGCGCCATCCACGTCTGAGTGACCACGCGGTACTCGGGTCGGCGGGCTGCGAGCGTGTAGAGCTCGTGCGTGAGAACGAGGTCTCGATGGACGCCGGGGATGCCGCGGAGGATGACGTCGACCACAGCCGCATGGGTGTCTCCATCTGTGCCGGCTTCGCGCAAGCGCCGTTCGGTCTGCTCGGCAACACCCTCGGCGAAGCGCGTGAATGCCTCCAAGAGCAGCGCATCCATGCCGGCAAAGTGATATGTCATCGAGCCAAGTGATACGTCGGCTACGGTGGCGACCCGTCGGTGGGTGGTCCCGTCGACGCCGGCATCGGCGATGACATCGAGACATGCGTCGATGATCCGACTCCGACGATCCGGGTCCGTCCGGCGGGGCTTCCGGGCCGGTGGGAGCAGCGTCATGGCGTCGGTGCGATGTCTCGGATGACCTTGGCCGGGTTACCGACCGCGACGACCCCCGGCGGGATGTCATGGATGACGACGGAGCCTGCGCCGATGACGCTGTCGTCGCCGATGCTCACGCCGGGGCCGACGATGACACCGCCTCCAAGCCACACGTTGTTCCCGATGCTGATCGGGAGGGCTGCTTCGAGCTTGTCGCGGCGCGGCTGCGGATCAGTGGGGTGGGTCGGTGTCAGCAGCTGGACGTTCGGCCCGATCTGGCAGTCCTCCCCAATGGTGATCGCTGCGACATCGAGGGCCGTGAGGTGGTAGTTCACGAAGGTACGAGCGCCAATCCGAATGTTCTCGCCGTAGTCGACGTACAGAGGCGGCTTGACGAACGCGTCCGGTCCGAGCCCCCCAAGCAGGTCCTCGAGCATGGGGCGAGCGGCTACCTCGTCGTCAACTGCGGCGCGATGGTACGCATCTGCGAGCTGAACTGCGCGCTGAGCCAGGCGTGCACTCTCAGGGTCATCGGCGATGTACAGATCACCCGCAAGCATCCGCTCGCGATTACTGCGATTGTCTCCAGCGAAGTAGTCAACGGCCATGTGTACGAGCGTACATTCGGTGGCATGAGCGATATCGACTGGAACGCGGGCACCTGGACGACCGCCCCCGCACACGTGCAGGTGTCCGACGACGGGATGCGTGTCACCGCGGTCGAGGAGAGCGACGCCTGGCGGATCACCTCGTACGGCTTCGTCCACGACACCGAGCACGCCCTCCTCGCGCCGTTCCCCCAGGACACCGCGATGGAGGTGTCGTTCCAGCTGGACTTCTCCGCCCAGTTCGACCAGGCCGGCATCTTCGTCAAGGTCGACGACAGCACCTGGACCAAGGCCGGCGTCGAACGCAGCGACGACCAGGACATCCTCGGCGCCGTCGTCACCCGCGGTGTCTCCGACTGGTCGCTCGCGCCCGTGCCCGACTGGCACGGACGCCTGGTCACGATCCGCGCCAGCCGCTCCGGCGATGCCCTGACCATCCGAGCCCGGGCCGACGACGAATCGTGGCGTCTGGTCCGCGTGGCACCCCTGGACCCGGACGCCGAGGTCAGCGCCGGGCCGATGTGCTGCGCGCCGTCGCGAGACGACCTCACCGTGCACTTCACCGCCTGGCGGACCGGCCCGGCCGACGCCAGCCTGCACCCAGAAGACTGACCCGGTCAGACGCACTGATGGCTCCCGCTGTCAGGGTCACCGTCCCACTCGACAGTCAGCCCCTGATCGCAGAGCATTCGCTTGTCCGGTCGGAAGGTCCTCTGCTTACCCGAAGCGGAGGTGGTCGTTCTTCAGCGCACTGATCCCGTCACGGGCAAAGCTTGTCCAGGTGCTCTGGACTTCTTCTCGCAGACCGGAGGGGACGACTTGGCCGTCCAGCATGGGAGCGTCGCTCCAGTCGCCGTCGAAGAGGAACGCCAGGTCGATGCAGTGTGTGGCACCGAAGGGGCCACCACCTTCGGGGTGCCAGTCAAATCGATAGGTGGCGACCGTTCCGCCCGCGTTTCGCCAGAGGTCCGCGATGGCGGTGACGTCGAAGATCATCTTGGTCTCGACTTCGGTTGCCTCGCGGATGGCTGCAGGGCGCTCCGCCTCTGGCAAGCCGGTGATCGCGGGGTTTCCCAGGACGAAGGGAGCTGCCTCATCGTGGGTGCAGCCGATGAACAGTTCGACATCGGGCGCGACCTTCTTCCACTGCTCCTCAACGGAGTCCGGCAGCGGATCGGTGCCGACGTAGGGTGCGTAGGCGAGGTCAGCCGCCAGGCCGAACGGCTGCGCAGCAGCCTGGGCTGCTCGCTGGGCAGCGAGAACTTCGCTGACAGGTGCTGTGGCAGGGTCGGTGGAGAACGCTGCGGTAAACGCGGGCCGCATGGCTTCCACCATCGGAGCCCGCTGACCGACGAGGTCCGTGTTCCCGAAGCGAACACCAATGGGGGCACTCTGGGAGATGGCGCGGCGGAAGAGACCTCGAGCGGCCGGAGCGGCGAGAAGACACAGCACCGAATCGGCACCCGCGGACTGGCCGAAGATTGTGACCTGCTTCGCATCTCCGCCGAACCCAACGATGTTGGCTTGCACCCACCGGAGCGCTGCGAGCTGATCGAGCAGTCCGAGGTTTCCAACTCCGAGTCCTTCGGGGTGGAGGTAGCCCAGCGCCCCGAGCCGGTAGGAGACGTTCACGACGACCACTCCCCTGCGTGCCAGGCTGTCGGGGTCGTACTTCGGGGCTTCGCCGGTACCCGAAACGTAGGCGCCGCCGTGGAACCACACCATCACCGGCAGCCCGTCCGCATCCGTGGGCGCGACAACGGATAGCACCAGGCAATCCTCCTGCTGAGCGATCCCGTCCAACAGTGGCCCGTTCACGTCGTCCAGGCGGGATGGGTCCTGCGGAGCGGCCGGCCCTCGGGCTGCTCCAGCACGTGCAACATCAGGAGTGTTGATCAGAGTTGGTTTCTGGAACCGCTCAGCGGTGGCATATGGGATTCCCCGCGAGTGTGTGAGTCCGTCCTGCTCGAACGTGTCTACGAGCCCGGAAGTGGTCTTGACCATCGGCCGATCCTTTCATGTCAAACTGTTTGATGTGGGTAGGATACTCCTGGAGGTTCACAATGCAAGACGTCATCGACACCGCCCTGACCGAGTGGCGAGCTCGGTTCCCGGGAGCAGACCTAGCGGTCCTTGAGCTGTCCGGTCGGCTCGCGCTCGCGCAGCGCATCATGTCCTCGAGGAGCGCCGAAGTACTCGCCGATCACGACCTGGAACTGTGGGAATGGGATGTGTTGGCAGCGTTGTGGCGGTCGAGTGACCAGGAACTCACCATGGGTGAGATCGGAGCGCAAACGTTCATCACTGCTGGGTCAGTGACGAACCGAGTCGGCCGCCTCGAACGACGTGGGCTGGTTGAGCGTCGGCAGGACCCAGCTAGTCGGCGCCGTGTCCTCGTGCGTCTCACCCTGAGCGGTGAAGAGACGGCTGAAGTGATTGCGCCGACCGTCGCGCAAGCCGCTTTGGGTGACGCGAAGCATCTCACCCGCCTGGATCTCACGCGCCTGAACCAGGACCTCACCGTTCTGACGCAACTCATGGCAGGTAGGGCTTCAGGCGGAGACCGGTAACCATTCGCCCACCGAACTGGATCCCGCTGCCTCGTCGCATGCGATGCGGGGCGCTCCGGTCAGCCGTCCCGTCCACGCCCCCCTACGGTGACGCGGAGCGACTTCCATTCGGGTCGACCATGCTGCCGCGCGGTGCCGCACAAGGCTGGCTCGTGCCTCGCGGACGACCAGCAGACCGCGGGCTAGAACACGTTGCTGAACCCAGATACCGACTCCGCCCTCGCTGACGACACAGTCGGGGGCCCGAGTACACCTGCCCAGACGCGAGCCAATGCACGTGCTGACATGAGGCGGGACACTCGCAGGAACGCCCACTGGGCCATCGCCGGCGGAGCCACCCACTTCGGCACGCTCATCACCCTGATCGCGATCACCCACCGGACAATCTGGCTCGACGATAACGCGATCATCGCAGCATCAACCCGATCATGGGATGCACTGCAGGACCTGACCGGCCGGATCGACCTGGTGCACGCCGCCTACTACGTCGGCATGCACCTCTGGTTCGACCTCGTCGGGTACAGCCCCTTCACCCTCCGCTTCCTCTCCGCTCGGTCGACGAGGTCCGCTGAGCCTCCTCCGACATCTTCTATCGGATCGACCGACCTGCTGCCCTCCTGCTCGGGCCTCTCCTCGTGCTCGGAGTGTTGATTACCTCACCGAACCTCGGTCTGCGACCCTTTACGACGGATGGACGGCTGGCCTCTCTCAAGGAGCCCGGTCGATTCCCGTGGGACCACCATGGCAGTAGGTTCACGCAACGGGCTGAGCTCATCGGCGCGAAGAGCAGCCAAGGCAACCGAAGCCAAGTACTCACCGACCCGGGCATTGTCGACGCGGACCGTGCTGAGCGAAGGGAGGGTCAGAGCCGCAAATGGGTCATCATCATGGCCGACGATCGAGAGCTGCTCTGGAACGAGCATGCCCCGCATTCGAGCAGTCCGGACCACACCAGCTGCGACCTGGTCGTTGTAGGCCGCGATCGCCGTCACCCCGGACACACGCCAAACATCGAAGTCTTCCTCGGCACCAGGAATCACGAGGGGTGGGAGTTCGAGTTCATGTGCCGTTCGTTGCGCAAGCTCGATGCGTTCCTCGAGGAGCGAGCGCAATCGCGGGTCGGCCGTCACCGCATACCCAAGGCGTCGATGCCCAAGCGATGCGAGGTAACGAACCTGCAGCGACGGCCCCTGACCGAACGAGGTGGACTCAGGCGCCGGAGCAGGCGATCCGGGTGACGGGACAATATGGCTGACTCCCGCACGTCGCATTGAAGCAATGTCCGCTGGAGCGAAGGGGCTTGTGGCGATGACGACGTCGGGTGAGAGCGTCTCCCAGAGGGGACGTGTTCGCCCGGAAGAGTGCGCGGTCCAAGTCACCAGCGTGTACCCGGCCGCGTCAAGTGCAGCCGAAGCAGCCTCAAGGTGCGCCCGCATGCTGTAATCCAACGGCCAGTCCGGGAGGACGTACAGCACGATCATCGTCTTGCCCCGCGCGAGCGCCCGGGCACCCGGATGTGGCTGATACCCAAGAGCAGTAGCTGCGTCATGGACCCGCCGCTGCGTCTCTGCGGAGATGGTCTGCCCCGGAGTGCGATTCAGGACGAACCCCACCGTCGCTCGGGAGACCCCCGCCTCCCGCGCGATATCGGCAGCCGTCACTCGCCGAGCAGTCATCGATCACCCCTCTCTCCAAAGCCTAACGGACTACTTGCGCGCGCTAGCCGTGGCGGTTACGGTGATCGTCACTAGAGCGGTCTAGTTCCCAACGACGACGGAGTCGCCATGCAACGACGCATCAACCCCTCGAATCCCAAACCCACAGTCCCGGTTCCCCCGGTTCCTGGCGCCGACCCAACCTTGCCGTTGCGTGACGAGGCGGAGTCGCCAGTCACCGTCTCCACGGCAACCGTGCTCGAGGACGTCAGTGGACGCGTCAGTGCCAAATGGATCTGGCTCATGGTCGTCGCCCAGTTCGGCGTGTTCGTTGCGTTCATCACTCCGCTCGCGATCTCGCTCTCGATCCGCCTGCAGGCGATCGCACCGGGACATGCGGAGTACCTGGGCTACATCACGGGCGCGGGCGCTGCGTGGGTGGTGCTCACCGGTCCCTTCCTCGGCATCCTGAGCGACCGCACTCGAACGCGAATCGGTCGACGCCGGCCCTTCATGATCGCGGGCATGATCGTCGGCATGGTCGCCTTGTTCGTCATGGCCACTGCCCCGACGACGCTCCTGCTTGGCGTCGGCTGGGTCCTTGCTCAAGCAGGATGGGGGTCGGTCCTTGCGGGCCTTCAGGTCCGAACGGCAGACCGCCTTCCGGAGGAACAGCGAGGCAAAGTCGCGGGGCTCACTGGTTTCGCCACGCAGATCGCTCCGGTTCTCGGAGTGTCCGTTGCCGGAGTGTTCGCTGGGGACGCGCTCCTGTTGTTTGTGGTTCCCGGTATCGTCGGCGCGATCCTGGTGCTGCTGTTCGTGATCTTCGTCCACGAGCCCGACAGCCGACGCATGAAGCTGCCGGCGTTGAACGTTGGTGCAGCACTACGCAAGCTTGTGTTCAATCCCCGCCGCTACCCGGACTACAGCTGGAATTGGCTTGGACGGTTCTTTTTCTACTTCGGGCTGTCCCTGAATACGACCTTCACATCGTTCTTTTTCGCCCAACGCCTCGACATCACCGTGACCGCGGTGGCCGGCATCATCGCGACCGTTTCCCTCGGCGGTATCCTCACCACCACGCTCGGAGCACTCGGAGGTGGATTCCTGTCGGACAAGATCCGGCGTCGACGTCCGTTCGTCTTCGCGTCCGGGATACTGTTCGCCATCGGTGCGGTCATCATGGCGTTTTCCACGAACCTGCCGCTGCTGATCGCAGGGTCCCTCGTGAGCAGCATCGGTATCGGCATGTTCTCCGCGGTCGATCAAGCGCTTCTGCTTGACGTCCTCCCTGAGCGTGACACAGACGCTGGCCGATTCATGGGTATCACCGGATTCGCCACCAGCATCCCTCAGGCAGTGGCGCCCCTCGTCGCCCCGGTCTTCCTCGCTATTGGGGCCACCAGCGGCGACAAGAACTACACCCTCGTCTACGTCCTCGCCGGTCTTTGCACCATCGCCGGTGGCGCTGTCGCCATGCGCATCCGCTCCGTTCGTTGACGCTCGCCTCACCGCCGAAAGGACAATCGTGACCCTCGACTGGCACGCCGCCTTCATCACTCCGCAGCTGAACTTTGCCGGCGAAACACGCTCCGCGGCGTCCTACTTCCGCCGTGACTTCACCGCACCACACAACCTGACGAAGGCGGTCCTTCGAATCACCGCCATCGGTGTCGTCGAGCCGTGGCTGAACGGCGAACGGGTGGGCGATGAAGTACTCGCGCCGGGTTGGACGTCCTATAAGCACCGACTTGTCGTGTCCACGTACGACGTGACGGATCACGTTCGGGTCGGGGCGAACACTCTCGGTGCAGTTGTCGCGGATGGCTGGGCGCTTGGGCGGCTCGGGTGGGAGGACAAGCGCAACCACTTCGCAGAACGACGGGCACTATCAGCACAGCTCGAGCTGCACACGACCACATCCGTCGAGTACGTCGCCACCGACGGTGAGTGGCATGCCGGGACCGGTGGAACGCGCGCAGCGTCGATCTACGACGGCGAAACGTTTGACGCGCGCCTCGAGCCAGCCGGCTGGGCCGAACCGACGTTCGACGGAGCCGCTTGGCAGCGGGTTGAGAATTTCGACTGGCCAACAGCCGCTCTCATCGAGCCAGAATCCGAACCTATCCGTCGTATTGAAGAACTTGCTCCCGTGGCCGTTCTCACCACGCCGAGCGGAAGAACCGTCGTAGACTTTGGGCAAGAGATCAGCGGTTGGGTCAGATTCACCGCTTCAGTCGCTTCCGGAGCGACGGTCACGATCCGGCACGCGGAATGGCTCATTGACGGCGAGATCGACGTCGAAACACTCCGATCTGCCCGCGCCACCGACACATACATTGGAGACGGGAACGGTCCGGCGACCTGGGAGCCCCGCTTCACCTTCCATGGCTTCCGGTACGCAGAGATCACCGGCTGGCCGGGTGCCATCACCGCAGACGCAGTACGCGCGATCGTCGTGCACACCGACATGCGCCGGACCGGATGGCTCACCACCTCCAGCCCGCTACTTAATCGGCTGCACGACAATGTTGTCTGGTCAATGCGCGGCAACTTCGTCGGGGTGCCTACCGACTGCCCGCAGCGCGACGAACGGCTCGGCTGGACCGGCGACATCAACGCCTTCGCTCCGACCGCCGCATTCCTGCACGACGTCCGAGGGGTGCTGGGGTCCTGGCTTGCCGATCTCGCAGCGGAGCACACCGCGAAGGGCTTCGTTCCTTGGGTCGTACCGGACGTTCTCTCCACCCCATCCGCGCCCACCGCGCTGTGGTCCGACGTCGCGGTCAGCCTCCCTTGGACGCTCTACCGCGAGTACGGCGATGCCGCCATCCTCGAGCGCTCCTACCCGTCCGCAGCACGATTCGTCCGCGATGTCGCCGGCCGCCTCAACGACCATGGTGTCTGGGCTTCCGGCTACCAGTTCGGCGACTGGCTCGACCCGGACGCACCAGACGACAACCCCGCCGGTGGGAAAACCGACCGCTACCTCGTCGCGACCGCGTACTTCGCCAAGGTGGCACGCGAGATGTCGAGCACCGCCGCCGAGCTCGGGCGATCCGACGACGAGAGAGAATTCCGGGCGCTGGCAGCCCGTGTCAAGGAGGCATTCCAGCATGAATTCGTGACCCCAGCGGGCCGGCTCACGAACGAGACGGCAACCGCATACGCACTGGCGATCGTGTTCGATCTGCTCACCGCTGAGCAGCGGGCACACGCCGGCGGCCGGCTGGCCGACGTTGTCGCCCGCTCCGGGTACACCATCTCGACAGGATTCGCAGGCACGCCGCTGGTGACCGACGCGCTGAGCAGCACCGGTCACGTGCAGGAGGCGTATCTGCTGCTCATGCAGGAGCAGTGCCCATCCTTCTTGTACCCCGTGACGATGGGCGCCACAACGATTTGGGAGCGGTGGGACTCCGTCCGCCCAGACGGCACCATCAACCCCTCCGGTATGACCTCTCTGAACCACTACGCCCTCGGAGCAGTCGCCGACTGGATGCACCGGACCATCGGTGGGCTCACCGCTACTGAACCGGGCTACCGGCGAATGCGCATCGAACCGCAGCCCGGCGGCGGTCTCACGCACGCCACGTTGCGGCACCACACCGTCCATGGTCAGGTCGAAGTGAGTTGGAACGTCGAGGGTGGTCACGGCAAGGTCTCGGTCTCCGTTCCCCCTGGCGCACGTGCAGAAGTAGTCCTCCCGCTCCACGCGGACGGACTCGTCGAGGAAGTCGAAGCCGGCACGCACACTTGGAGCTACGAACTCGACGCCACTAGGACCGCGCCCCGCGACTACTCCATGGACACTTCCCTCGCCGATCTCGGCAAGGACCCGTCGGTGTGGGCTCCGTTGGCGGCAGTGTTCGCCACCTACCTCCCGGGTATCCCGATCGACCCGACGTCACCGGAAGCGTCCGGAATGTCGCTGAACACGATGCTCGCGTACATCCCCGGCGACCTACCAGAGCTGCGCGCCGCGCTCGTCGCCGCCGTCACCGCAACCAGCACGACCACAACCCAGGAGAACTCCCCATGAGCACCGACCTCCAATCTCTCACCCTCGAGGAGCAGGCCTCCCTCCTGTCAGGACGAGACTTCTGGACCACGAAGCCACTCCCCCAGCATGGCGTGCCCGCAATCGTCCTCACCGACGGACCCCACGGGGTCCGCCTACAGGGCGGCAACGCCGATCACCTCGGCATCAACGACAGTGTGCACGCAACCTGCTTCCCGCCTGCCGTTGCAATCGGGTCGAGCTGGAATCCCGACGCATCATCGCGAATGGGCGCCGCGGTCGCAGCCGAAGCCCGGGCGCTCGGCGTGAACGTCGTGCTAGGCCCCGGTGTGAACATCAAGCGCTCACCCCTGTGCGGCCGGAACTTCGAGTACTACAGCGAAGACCCGTATCTCTCGGGCGTCCTCGGTGCCGACTTCGTGAAGGCCCTACAGTCCGCCGGCGTCGGCGCCTCCGTCAAACACTTCGCCGCGAACAACCAGGAAACCGACCGCATGCGAGTCAGTGCAGACGTCGACGAACGGACGCTGCGGGAGATCTACCTCCCGGCGTTCGAGCGTGTCGTTAAGGAGGCGGCGCCAGCAACGGTGATGTGCTCGTACAACAAGATCAACGGCGTTTACTCGTCCGAGAACCCCTGGCTGCTCACCGACCTTCTTCGCTCCGAATGGGGCTATCAGGGCGCCGTCGTGTCCGACTGGGGCGCTGTCAGCAACCGGGTTGCGGCGCTCCGAGCTGGGATGGATCTGGAGATGCCGGGAAGCGGCGGCGATACCGATCAGCAGATCATCGACGCCGTGCGCCGAGGGGAACTGGACCCTAACACCGTGACTGAGGCAGCGCGTCGCGTGCTGCAGCTCACCGAGCTCCACACGGCACCAGCCGGAGAACTCAACATCGACGCAAGCCACGATCTCGCCAGAGAGCTCGCCGAGGAAAGCGCTGTGCTCCTCCGCAACGAGGACGACGCGCTTCCGCTGCAGACCAACGCGAGGGTCGCGGTCATCGGCGGGTTCGCCACCACGCCCCGCTTCCAGGGCGGCGGCAGCTCGCACATCAATCCGACCAAGGTCGATGTGCCGCTGGAAGCTCTACGCTCGCACCCCGATGCAAGGCAGATCGAGTTCGCTGAGGGGTTCCCTGTCTCCGGTGACGGCACTGTCGATGACGTGCTGCTCATGGAGGCAGTCTCCGTCGCTCGCGGCTCTGACGTTGCTGTCATCTTCGCCGGACTTGCAGAAGCGGACGAATCCGAAGGATTCGACCGGGAAAACCTGAACCTCCCCGCCGACCAGATTGCGGTCATTCAAGCGGTGTCCGCAGCCGCGCCTCAGACCGTCGTCGTGCTGTCCCACGGTGGCGTTGTATCGCTCGAGCCCTGGCACGACGGGGTGGACGCGATTCTGGACGGCTTCCTCCTCGGGCAGGCCGGCGGATCAGCGCTTGCGAACCTGCTCTACGGTTCCACGAATCCATCCGGTCACCTCGCGGAAACCATTCCGCTGCGCCTGGCAGACATCCCCAGCTACCTCAACTTCCCTGGAGAGCAGGGTCATGTGCGGTACGGCGAGGGCGTCATGGTCGGCTACCGTCACCACACCACACTGGACAGCCCCGTCCGGTACCCGTTCGGGCACGGTCTGAGCTACACCACCTTCAGCACTGATCATGTCAAGGTCACGGTTCTTGACGATGTGACCGCCGAGGTCGCCGTGACGATCACAAACACTGGCCCGCGTGCTGGGAAGCACGTCGTGCAGGTTTACGTCGCGACTGAGACCGGGCCAGTACGCCGACCTGCACGCGAACTCCGCGCGTTCGCAAAAATCGGCCTCGACAGCGGTGAATCAACGACCATCACCTTGCAGCTCGACCGTCGCTCGTTCGCGTACTGGGACATCACCGAACACGATTGGGTTGTTGCGCCCGGGGACTACACCGTTCAGATTGGCGCGAGTGCGCACACGGTCGTAGCGGAGCAGACGATAACGCTCCTCGGCGAGGAGCGAATGCAGCCGCTGACACTCGACTCAACGGTCGGTGAGTGGTTCTCTCACCCGGCAGTTGGTCCCGCGATCATGCAGGGCATGGCCGCATCCATGACCGAGGAGCAGCAGGCTCAAGCGGCGCAGCAGCAGGACCAACTGCGGATGGTCGAGTCGATGCCGATGCGTCAATTCCTCTCCTTCACTGGCGACATGTTTCCTGCCAGCGCACTTGAGTCCCTCATGGAACTCAGCCGAGCGAATCTGTCGGTCCCCGCATGACGGGCAGCGCGGCAGTGCCGGATCCTGGCATCGTCTCGAGGGTCACGGTGGATGGCCGTCGATTCGTCGACGTCGCTGGCAGAGAAGTGATCCTGCATGGCATCAACGTGGTGTGCAAGGACCCGACGACCGACCACATGTACCCGGATATGGACACGTTGCTCCCGCGCTTGGCCGGCCTGGGCTTCAATTTCCTCCGCCTGGGTGTCTTCTGGGCGAGCGTTGAACCTGCCCCGGGCAACTACGACAACGACTACATCGGCAGGGTCAGCGCCGTGATTGAGCAGGCCTGCACTCTCGGACTGCATGTGCTTATTGACCTGCACCAAGACCTTTATGGTTCAGCGGTCGGCGGGGAGGGCGCTCCGCCCTGGGCGACCCTGCACGGTAACCTGCCTGTCCTCCCCGGCGACACCATGTGGTATCAGGCTTACATCACCAGCCCCGCGCTGATGCGCGCGGCCGACGCGTTCTGGGTAGACGAACCCGCCGCGGACGGCGTCGGGATTCAAACTCGGTACATCGCCATGCTGAGGCATCTCGCCAACCGGCTCACGCCCCAGCCGAATGTCATCGGCATCGAGCCGATGAACGAGCCCTACATGGGCAGCATCGCAGGCACCGCATTCCGTGATGCCACCGCCGCCGCGACAACAGCCGACCCGATGTTCGACCTCAGCAAGCCGGACACCATCAGCCCTGCAGCCCGCTCGGCGATGAGCGACATCCTCAACGATCGTTTTACGGCGTTCGATCGGGACACCCTCACGCCATTCTTCGAGCGTGCCGCCGATGCCATCGCTGCCAGCGGCCCGGCACTGTTCACCGGCGGAAACATCTACAGCAGCTCGTTCATCGACACCGCCATCGGCAGGCTTCCAGAGGGCGCTCAGGCGTACGCGCCACACGTGTACGACGCCGTCACCGACGCAGCCTCTTACGAGGGGTACGACCCAAAGAACCTCGAAGCACTCGCCCACCAAAAGCACGGCACTCAGGACCTGCTGCGCCTTCCAACCGTCGTCGGCGAATGGGGCGCGTTCCCGTCCGAGCCATCAACGCCCGAGCGGCTCCGCCACATGTTCGGCCTCATTGAAGAGTACCGATGGGGCAGCGCCTATTGGTGCTACCAGCCCGGGATGCTCGACGACCCGGAGTTCACGCCGCTCGTTCGTGGGTACCCCCTCGCTGTTGGCGGAACCCTCCGTAGCTACCACTGGGATTACGACGCCCACACCCTCACCGTCGACTGGCATGCCGAGCACGACACCAGCACGGTGCTGTACGTGCCCAGCCTAGGAGCGGTCACACATCTCCAGGTGGCCGGCGTGCCCGCAGACACCGTCGCCATCGATGCTGACTCGTTCGGCTCGGGCGCGCTCATCACGGTCACTCCCCACGCTGAGGGCCCCCAGCAGATCAGCGTGCAGGCGCCGAGCCGCAGCTGAGCACGATCCGCGCAGACCATCGGTGCTGCGCACCGCAATACATCGACGAAAGGGAACCATGCTCACTCGATTCCATGGGCGCCGCGCGCTGATAAGTGGAGGAGGATCTGGCATTGGACAAGCGACGGTGCTACGTCTGCTGGAAGAAGGCGGCACCGTTGTCGCAGCGGACATCAGCGAAGCAGGCCTCGCAGACACCCGCATGAAGGCTGGCGACGCCGCAAATCGCCTTCACACGATTCACGTCAACATCGGCGATGAAGGCTCGGTCCGCAACGGAGTGACTGAGTCGATCGCTTTACTGGGTGGTCTCGACGTGCTCGTGAACGCAGCGGGCATTCTTCGGTCATCGCACACGGGCGCGACAAGCCTGACCGACTTCGAGCAGGTCATCCGTGTCAATCTCGTCGGCACCTTCCTCATGATCCGTGAAGCGATTCCCGCGCTGCTCGAAGGCAACGCTCCTGCCGTGGTGAACTTCAGCTCGACCTCCGCCGGCTTCGCACATCCGTACATGGCCGCGTACGCAGCCAGCAAGGGCGGAATCCAGTCCATGACTCATGCACTAGCGGCGGAGTACTCCCAGCAAGGTATCCGCTTCACTGCTGTACAGCCGGGTTCTATCTCCTCGGGTATGACGGATGGGTCAGGAGCGAGCAAACAGTCCGTCGGCCCCGGACTGCCTGACGATGCGAACCTGATGCTGATGCACAAGTTGCAGCCCGGTCTTGGCCCAGGTTTTGCTGGTCCAGAAACCGTTGCCGGTGTAGTGGCGATGCTCGCCAGTGACGACGGTCGATTCATAACGGGCACGGAGATCCGCATCGACGGCGGTACCCACTACTAGCTGTGCTACTGCCTGCGAACAGCCCCGCCTAGTCGACAGTGCGGGGCTGTTCTTTCAGCAACATGCATGTCAAGGAGGCTCCAACGACGCCATACCGTACGCGACATGCCCTGGACACGAGGGGCACGGCGAGAGCTTTGGCGAGCTGGTCGAGTAAAGATGACGATCCCGATGAAGGAGCCTGATCGCACTTCGCTCTCCGGGCATAGCGGGCACGGCGTTTTTTGCCCACGGTACCTCTCCTTGCTTGTTTCGTCAGTGCGTGCAGCGGAGTCAGCCAGTCGTTCATGAAGGACGCTCGTCTTCGGCAGACGCGTCACAGCCGCGATGACCTGCTCGAGTACCGACGCCGGGGCGAGGACCGCTCCACGGCTCGTTTGACTCACTCAAAGGCTACGCCGCGGAAGTATCAGCGATCCGCTCCCCCAGCGCATGCCCATAGCAACGCTTCGACAAGACGTCGCGGGGTCGGGGAGGTTTCGGTGCACAGCGTCGACTGCACACCGCCGACTGGGACGGATCCAGCCTTAACCATGTTCCTCGAAGGCAGCGGAATGCGACGGTCCCGCATCGCGTCCCATCGGTGCGGCGATGGCGGTGGGCACACCCGCCCGTCGCGGATGCCGCCATGCCCGCGTCTCGCGCTCGAACGCGGCTCGTGGCGGAGCGATTGGAACTCCGCCAGATTCGGCCTCAGCGACGGAAGGGTGCGAGCCGCTGGAGCTGCTTGACATGGCCCGGCTCAAGCTCGTCGATTGTGGCCACGCCGAGGAGGCGCATGGTGCGCTCGATCTGCTCCGACAGGATCTGGATCATCCGGTCGACACCGGCCTCACCGCCTGCCATGAGGCCGTAGAGGTAGGCGCGCCCGACCATCGTGAACCGGGCACCAAGTGCGACCGTGGCGACGATGTCGGCACCAGACATGATGCCCGTGTCGAGGTGCACCTCGGTGTCCTTCCCGACCTCCTTGACTACCTCGGGGAGCAGGTGGAATGGGACGGGAGCGCGGTCCAGCTGCCGGCCGCCGTGGTTCGACAGGGTGATGCCGTCGACGCCCATCGCAGCCAGGCGCTTCGCATCCGCCAGGGACTGCACGCCCTTGACGACCACCTTGCCGGGCCACTGGTCGCGGATCCACTCGAGGTCCTCGTACGTGACCGTCGGGTCGAACATGTGGTCGAGCAACTCCCCAACGGTCCCCGACCACCGGTCGAGCGACGCGAACGCGAGAGGTTCCGTGGTCAGGAAGTCGAACCACCACCAGGGACGCGGGATCGCGTTGACGATGGTCCTCATGCCGAGCTGCGGCGGGATCGAGAACCCGTTGCGCTTGTCCCGCAGGCGGGCGCCCGCAACCGGGACGTCGACCGTGACGAGCAGCGTGTCGAAGCCGGCGCGCGCGGCTCGGTCGACGAGCGCCATCGACTTGTCGCGGTCCTTCCACATGTAGAGCTGGAACCAGTTCCGGCCGTGTGGGTTGGCGTCGCGGACGTCCTCGATCGCCGTCGTACCCATCGTCGACAGCGAGAACGGGATGCCTGCCCGCCCAGCAGCCCGGGCGCCGGCGCGTTCGCCTTCGGTCTGCATCATCCGAGTGAAGCCGGTGGGGGCGATTCCGAAGGGCAGCGCGGTGGGCGCGCCGAGCACGTCACGGGACGTATCGACCTTCGATACGTCGCGGAGAATCGCCGGGGTGAACTCGATGTCCTCGAACGCCTGCCGTGCGCGGGCGAGCGAGATCTCCGCTTCTGCTGCGCCCTCGGTGTAGTCGAACGCGGCCTTCGGGGTGCGTCGGGCGGCGATCGCGCGGAGGTCCCAGATCGTCAACGCCGACTCGAGGCGCTGCCGTCGACCCGGCAGCGAGGGCTTCTTAAACTGCATGAGCGGTGCGAGGTCGCGGACTCTCGGCAGCTGGCGTTGCACCCGGACGAGGGCGGTCGAGGCGGGGCCGGTGGAGGCAGCGGGGACGCCGGTCGCGGGGTCGACGCGGTGCTCGTCGTCGGTGGTGGTCATGCGTGGCTCCTGACGGTGGTGTAGAAGGGTCGGGCGGCCGAACCCGGAGCGGGTGTGTAGCGCACAGGTTCGGTGGTCCGGGCGACGACGTCGCGGAGTGCCTCCAACGAGGCTCCGGCGAGTCCGGCGAGTCCGTGAGCACGAGCCTGGACGAGGACGTTGCCGAGCGCGGTCGCCTCGACAGGTCCGGCGAGGACGGGCAGTCCGGTGCGGTCGGCGGTGAGCTGGCAGAGCAGGCGGTTCTGCGATCCACCGCCGACGACGTGCACGACCCGGACGTCCTTGCCGGTGACATCGAGGATGGTGCGGAGGGTCTCGGCGTAGGCGACCGCGAGGGACTCGAGGATCGACCGGACGATCTCGGCGCACGAGCCGGGCACTGCCAGTCCGTGCGAGGCGCACCACGCGGCGATGCGCGCCGGCATGTCGCCGGGCGCCGCGAACACGTCGTCGGCCACGTCGAACACGGGGACCGCGGTGGTGACGTCGGCGGCGGAGGCGAGCAGTGCCTCCAGGTCGATGCGTTCGCCGTCCCGTTCCCAGGTGCGGACGCTCTCGGAGAGCAGCCACAGCCCGGAGACGTTCTTGAGGAACCGGATGCGGCCGTCGACGCCGCCCTCGTTCGTGCAGTTCGCCTCGCGCGCGGCGTTGGTGACGACGGGCGCGTCGAGTTCGACGCCGACCAGCGACCACGTGCCGGAGGAGATGTAGGCGAAGTCGGGCTCCGTCGCGGGTACCGCGACGACGGCCGAGGCGGTGTCGTGCGAGCCGACCAGCGTGATCGGGGTAGACGGCCCGGCCCCGACCGCGTCGGCTACGGCGGGCAGGAGCCCGCCGATCGCGTCGCCGGGCTGCCCGAGCTCCGGGAAGATGCCCGAGGGAAGCCCGAGCGACCACCGCAGGTCGTCGGACCACCGCCCAGTGGTGATGTCGAGCAGTCCCGTCGTCGAAGCGTTCGTCCGTTCCGCCACCTGTGCGCCGGTCAGCCAGTACCCGAGCAGGTCCGGGATCAGCAGGGCCCGGTCACCGCTCTGCAGGAGCCCGTCGCGGAGGTCGGCATGCAGTTGGAACACCGTGTTGAACGGCAGGTGCTGCAGGCCGTTGCGCCGGAACAGCGCCTCCTTGCCGATCTTCCGCAACATCGATCGCGACGCCGCATCGTTCCGCTCGTCGCGGTAGTGGTACGGCTGGTGCGTGATGCGCCCGGCCCGGACGATGCCGTAGTCGACCGCCCACGAGTCGATCCCGATGCTGGCGACGCCGTGATGTCGGGCCAGTGCGTCGCGGAGCCCCAGCCGCACCTGCCGGTACAACTCGAGGGCGTCCCAGTGCAGGGCCTCGCGCTCGCCCTCCCACACCGGCACGGGCCCGTTCGCGAACCGGGCGACGTGCTCCATCCGCACGCCTCCCCCGCCCACGTGCCCGATGATGACCCGACCGCTGGTCGCACCGAGGTCGACTGCGGCGACGCTGCCGCTGGTGTGCATCGCGCTACCTCAGGAAGGCCGCGGCGACACCGGCGTCCACCGGCACGTGCAGACCCGTCGTGTGGGAGAAGTCCTCGGTGCAGATGGCGTAGACGGCGTTGGCGACGTTCTCGGGCACGACCTCGCGCTTGAGGATCGTGCGCTGGGCGTAGAACTTGCCGAGGTCCTGCTCGTCGATCCCGTAGGTCTTCGCCCGGTTCGCACCCCAGCCGCTCGCGAAGATGCCCGAGCCACGGACGACCCCGTCGGGGTTGATGCCGTTGACGCGGACGCCGTGTTCGCCGAGCTCAGCCGCGAGGAGCCGAACCTGGTGCGCCTGGTCGGCCTTCGTGGCGGAGTACGCGATGTTGTTCGGCCCGGCGAAGACGGAGTTCTTCGAGGAGATGTAGACGATGTCTCCGCCGAGGCCCTGCTCGATGAAGACCTTCGCGGCCGCCTTCGACACCAGGAATGACCCCTTCGCCATGACGTCGTGCTGCAGGTCCCAGTCCTGTTCGGTGGTCTCGAGGAGGCTCTTGCTCAGCGAGAGCCCGGCGTTGTTGACGACGAGGTCGAGACCGCCGAAGTGCAGCAGTGCCGCCTGGATCGCCTGGTCGATGGCGTCCGCGCTCGTCACGTCCGCGACGACACCGATGGCCTGGTCCGGGCCGCCGATCTCTGCTGCCGCTTCCTGCGCCTTGGTGAGGTCGAGGTCGGCGATGACGACGGCGGCGCCTTCGGCGGCGAGGCGCTTCGCGATCGCCTTGCCGATGCCGCTCGCCGCACCGGTGACCAGCGCGATGCGGGTCACCAGCTGCTTGGGCTTCGGCATGCGCTGGAGCTTCGCCTCTTCGAGCGCCCAATACTCGATGCCGAACTTCTCAGCCTCGTCGATGGGGGCGTAGGTGCTCAGGGCTTCGGCGCCGCGCATGACGTTGATCGCGTTGACGTAGAACTCCCCCGCGACCCGGGCGGTCTGGGCGTCCTTGCCGTAGGAGAACATGCCGACGCCCGGGACGAGCACGATGAGCGGATCGGCACCGCGGATGGCCGGGCTGTCCGCGGTGGCGTGGCGGTCGTAGTACGCCTGGTAGTCGACGCGGTACTGTTCGTGCAGTTCGTGCAGGCGCGCGGTCTGCTCGTCGGCACTCGCCGAGGCCGGCAGGTCGAGGATGAGCGGCTTGACCTTGGTGCGCAGGAAGTGGTCCGGGCAGCTGGTGCCGAGCGCCGCGAGTTCTTCGGCGCGCTCGCTCGCGAGGAAGTCGAGCACGACGTCGCTGTCGGTGAAGTGCCCGACGACCGGCTTGTCGTGCCCGGCGATGCCTCGGATCGTCGGGGCGAGGGCGGCGGCGCGTGCGCGACGCTCGTCGGTCGGCAGTGCTTCGAACCCCGCTCGGACGCTGCCGAACGGGTCCGCCTTGCCGTGCTCCGCGAGGTACCGCTCGGCGGTGTCGATGATCCAGCGCGAGTTCGCCTCGGCCTCGTCGCTCGTGTCCCCCCACGCGGTGATGCCGTGGCCGCCGAGGATCGTGCCGATCGCCTGCGGGTGGTCACGCTTGACGCCTGCGATGTCGAGCCCGAGCTGGAACCCGGGCCGGCGCCAGGGCACCCAGACGACCCGGTCGCCGAAGATCCACTCGGTCAGGGCCGGACCGTCCGCCGCGGTGGCGATCGCGATGCCGGCGTCGGGGTGCAGGTGGTCGACGTGCGCGGCGTCGACGAGGGCGTGCATCGCGGTGTCGATCGACGGCGCGGCTCCGCCCTTGCCGTGCAGCGTGTAGTCGAAGGCGGCGACCATCTCGTCCTCGCGCTCCACCCCGGGGTAGACGTCCTGGAGGGCACGGACGCGATCGACGCGCAGGACCGCGAGGCCCGCCGGGGTAAGGGTGCCGAGGTCGCCCCCGGAACCCTTCACCCAGAGCAGCTCGACCGGCTCGCCCGTGACGGGGTCGGTGTCTGTTCCCTTGGCGGAGGTGTTCCCGCCCGCGTAGTTCGTGATCCGCGGATCCGCGCCGAGCGCGTTCGAGCGCGCGACTAGCGCCCTGATCGTGGTGTCTGCGTCCTTGCCGTGCGCCTCGGGGTCCACCCGTGCCTCCACTGTGTTCGTCATGTTCCTACGCGCCCCAGCCGGCCTGGACGCCGCCGACACGGTCCGCCGCGATCGACTGCTGGTACCCGGACTCCAGGTAGGCGCGCATCGGGTTCGCCGGCAGACCGCGGGACTCGCGCCACTCGGCCAGGTCCTTCCGGACGTCGGTCTGGTACGCATCCATGAAGACCTCGTTCGCGCCGAGGACGTCGTGCGCCTCCTGTGCGGCGGTCAGTGCGACGCGGTCGAGGAGAAGCGCGCGGGCCGTCATCTCCTGCACGTTGAGCACCGAGCGGATCTGGCCGGGGATCTTGTCCTCGACGTTGTGGCACTGGTCGAGCATGAACGCGACGTCGGGGTTGTCGTAGCCGCCGCCACGGATCACCTCGACCAGGATCCGGAACAGCTGGAACGGGTCCGCGGCGCCCACGATCAGGTCGTCGTCGCCGTAGAAGCGCGAATTGAAGTCGAAGGAACCGAGCTTCCCGAGGCGCAGGAGCTGCATCACGATGAACTCGATGTTCGTCCCGGGGGCGTGGTGCCCGGTGTCCAGGCAGACCATCGCCTTCGGCCCGAGTGCCGCCGTCTGCACGTAGCTCGTGCCCCAGTCGGGGACGTCCGTGTGGTAGAACGACGGCTCGAAGAACTTGTACTCGAGCACGAGCCGCTGGTCGGCACCGAGGCGGTCATAGATCGTGCTGAGTGACTCGTGCAGGCGGTCCTGGCGGGAGCGCATGTCCTCCTGCCCCGGGTAGTTCGAGCCCTCGGCGAGCCATATCTTCAGGTCGCGGCTGCCGGTGGCGTCCATCACGTCGATGCAGCGCAGGTGGTGACCGATCGCCTTCTGCCGGATCGTCTCGTCGACGTGGGTCAGGGCGCCGAACTTGAAGTCGTCGTCCTGGAACGTGTTCGAGTTGACGGTGCCGAGCGACACCCCATGCTCCTCGGCGTGGCGCTTGAGGTCGGCGAAGTCGTCTACCAAGTCCCACGGGATGTGCAGCGCGACGGTGGGGGCCAGGCCGGTGTACTCCTGCACCTGGGCGGCGTCAGCGATCTTCTCGTAGGGGTCCCGCGGGGTGCCCGGTGTGCTGAACACCTTGAAGCGGGTGCCGGAGTTGCCGAAGGCCCAGCTGGGCAGCTCGATCTGCTGTCGGGCGAGTTGGTCGGCGATGCCGGCGAAGGTCGGGGTCGATGTCATCGTGCACTTCCTCGTGAGATTGAATCGTTTCAAACATAGTGGCGTTACCGATGGAACTACAAGACGTCAGCGGGTCCGTGCGTGCACGACGGAGCTAGAGCAATGCCAGGATGGCGTCATGGCAGTGAGCGTGCGGGAAGTCGCAGCGCGCGCAGGTGTGTCGCTTGGCACGGTTTCAAATGTGCTGAACCGGCCCGACAAAGTCGCGCCGAGCACCGTGGAGCGCGTGCAGTCCGCGATCGAGGAACTCGGCTTCGTCCGGAACGACTCGGCCCGTCAGCTCCGAGCCGGTCGAAGTTCAACCGTTGGCTTCGTCGTCCTCGACGGCGGCAACCCCTTCTTCACGGACGTTGCCCGCGGCGCCGAAGACGCGGCGGCGGCCGCGGGCCTCGCCGTCCTGATCGGCAACTCAGACGAATCCGCGGACCGCGAGCGGACGTACGTCGACCTGTTCGAGGAACGCCGAGTCGCCGGGCTGCTCATCTCCCCAGCGGGAGAGGACCTGTCGCGTCTGGCCCGCCTTCGCGACCAGGGCACGGCCGTGGTCCTGGTCGACCGTCGTGCCGACGAAGAGCACTTCGCGTCCGTATCGGTCGACGATGTCGCCGGGGGGAGGATAGCCGTGGAGCACCTCGCGGCTATCGGCCGCAGGCATATCGCGTTCATCGGCGGCCCGTTGAGTATCCGGCAGGTCTCCGACCGGCTAACGGGTGCTCGCGCTGCGGCATGCGAGGCAGGCATCAAGCTCGAGGTCCTCGCGACCCGGTCACTGTCCGTACTCGAGGGGCGCCGCGTCGGTGAAGCGCTGCGTGAACGCCCAGTCGACCAGCGGCCGGACGCCGCCTTCGCGGCCAACGACCTCCTCGCAGTGGGCCTTGAGCAAGCATTCGTAATGCGTGGGACGATCGCAATTCCGGAGGACATCGCGATCGTCGGCTACGACGACATCGCCTTCGCCGAGGCCGCGGTTGTCCCGCTCACCTCGGTCCGGCAGCCAGCGCAGGACATCGGTCGCCGTGCCATCGAGCTGCTCGTGGCGCAGGTCGAGCACGGACAGGACATCGACCTTCAGCGGGTCGAGTTCACTCCGGAGCTCGTCGTTCGGCAGTCAAGCACCGACAAGGGCTGAACCACGCACCACCCGCCTGCCCCGTGCTGCCGGAGCACCTCGAACTGTCACACAGTTTTTCGGCGTGAACGAAAGCGACACGGGATCGCCGCAGAGCTGTCAGCACGGCGACCTCTCACGCACGCAGCACCACGCTCGCCCGAGATCCCTCCGGCGCTGGGCTGCACCCCATTCACTCAAGTGCGGTGTAGCCCCACCCGGCACGCGACGCTGCCATCTGCAGCGCCAACAGCGAGGCCTCGCCCGCCACGCGGACGCCGGACCGGAGTCGTCCCGGAAGCGGTCGTTTGTGACCGCCGGGCGGTTAGCTGCCGAACGGTCGGCCGGTGCGGAACCCGCCGGCGTTCGGCTCGAACGGAACGCTTCCGTTGTGTTCGTTCGCGAGTCGTTCAAGCTCTCGCTCGAGCGCCCCGTCGACCAGCGCCGCGAAGGAGCGGTAGCCGCCGGGCAAGGCAGCTGTGTGGAGGACCGCTGTCTGGGCACGACGCTTGAGACCTTCCCGCAGCGCCACGGTCGTGGGGATCGTCGCTTCCTTCATTGGTTCAGCGGGCGTGGACTCCCGCCTCGGCGACTCAGGCGTAACAGGTGCCTCGACGCCCGTTCGAACCGGTTCAACGTTGGCGGTGAGTCTGATTGGGCTGTTCGCACCGGGGCGGCGACGTTCTGGTGCACTCATACGGCGTTCTTCTCCTTCTCCAGGATGCGCTGTGCGTACATCTGACCGAGTGCGTCGTAGAGCGCGACCGCCTTCCGGCCGTCCACCCCGGGCCATGCACCGAGGGATGTTGCGGCGGCATCAGCCTCCGCGAAGCGAGACCACTCGGGAAGGTATCTCGGGTTCAAGAGGTCGGTCCCATCGTCGAACTTGACCACTCCCCCAAGCTTCCAGACGAGCTCGCCAAAGGCGTCGACGAGGCCTTCGATCTGGAAATCATGTTCCTTGGTTCGCTTCCGCCGTGTGACGACGACGCCAGCCACACGCAGATCCGGGTTCATCAGGTCGGCGGCGTGAAGTGAGACGAAGTCTCGAACCCGGATGGCGGCTTCGACAGAGTCGTAGTTCGGGTCAGAGGGGATGAGCACGGTGTCTGCAGCGGCGAACGCCATTTGCACGAGGTGGCCGAGATCAGGCCGGGTGTCGATCAGGACGACGTCGTACACGTCCGTCCAACCGGACAGTGCTTTGGTGAGACGACGCACGGCGCCGACGACGCCAGCCTCGGATTCACGATTGATGAGATCAAAGCGGGCCGGCAGCACGTCGATCCGCTCCCCTTCTGGTGCCGCATCTGTATCCCAGCCACAGGCAACTACAGCCGCCTCCCCTGCGCCATCCTGAGCGGCAGCGATCACCTCGGACATGGTAGGGATCGGTGCGGAAGGATCCCACTCGATCCCTAGACGTCGAGTGGCGTTCGCCTGGGGATCCATGTCGACAACAAGAACGCGGCAGCCAGCTCGCGCAAGCGCCGCAGCCAGCTGGCAAGTCACCTGCGTCTTGGAGACACCACCCTTGTTGTTCGCAATCGCTGTGATGTGCGTCATCAGCCCTCCGCGGCAATCGTTTCAAGGCTTGGTTTGGTTGTAAGCCATGCAACCCAATGTACTCAAGTCTTACAATGAACGCAAGAGTTACAAGCCACGTAACCAAATAAACCCTTGCGTTTGCTGGGTTGGCTTGACCACTTATACAATAATTACATCAAACACAATACTTACAAGCCATGTAACCAAATAAACCCTTGGGTTACATGGCTTGACGAGCGCAGAGCGCATACCCACTCAAGCTGCCAACTCAAAGTCTCGGAGCTCTTGCATGAGCCCGCGGCGTACAAACCTCATAGCCTCTTGGTGGTCTGCTCGGCCGTCGCTCGAACACGGGTATGCCGGGTATGCCTCGGGGCCGCCGTAGTCGTCGAAGGATCGGAACATGACGACCTGCGTTGTGGGGGTGCGGTCACGGCCGCGGCGGCCGGCCTTGCGGATGAGGTGGTTCTGCCACCAGGCCCAGAGGTCGCGCTCGTTGACATACTGCTGTTCCCGTCGCAGAAGGATCCCGTCCACTCCGAGCTGCTTGGCCACGTGTGTGCGGAAGTCCTGGAGCCGTCGCCTCCAGCCGGTGGGTGTGGCGATCGCGAGGGTCCAGCGGCGCATGCGTGCGAGGGCTGCCCGTACGCGCCCGCGGGGGAGTCCTGCACGGTCAGCGACAACTTCGGGCGCGTGCTCCTCAGTCGTCAGGCTCTCGTAGACACGGCGGGCTGTTGGTCCAAGTCCTGCACGGGTGAAAACGTCGTGCCGTCCGGCGTCGAGCCGGTCTTCTAGATCGTCCAACAGGGTGACTCTCACGTCGAAGAGGTCGCCCGGGGGGCGGGCGGTCACATCGTGAAGTGGCCCGACATGCACTGCGGCTGTGGAAAACCGGTCTGTGAGCCGCCAGACGGCCGCGTTGGGGCCGTCGGCCTGGCGCCGGCGGGTGATCCAGCCAGCGGCGTGGAGGCGGCGGAGCGAGCGGTCGACGGTGCTCGAGGGGATCCCGGTGGCGATCGCCACCGACCGGAGTGCGGCGCCGACCGCGCGGGAGCCGGAGCGCAAAGACAGCCAGGCGAGGTAGGTCAGGACGGTGCTGTCGTGCATGTCCGCCTCGGTACGGGTCCAACGGCCGGGAGAGGCGGTGAACGCCTGAAGCATGGCCTCGACGACGGCGACGATCCCGGTCAACTGGGTGAGGTCGCGGTGTTCGCGTTCCTCAGGCGCGTACCGGTACAGCACCGCCCGCTCCTGCGCCTTCACCCACTGCCGCTCGAGGCGCGCAGCCGCCTCGGCCGCGGTGCGGGGCTCACGCCCGCCGGCGGGGCGGTTGCGGGTGCGGTAGTGCTCCATGCCGGGGGCGGTCTTCGCGGCGTGCTCGACGTCGGCGAGGGTCCACCCGGACACCGCGGCCGCGAGCAGGCACAGGTAGCCGGTGCGGGACGGGTCGCGGCCACCGGCGACGGTTCCCATGTGCGCCTCACCCCACGCCGGCAGCGAGCGGTGCACCCGGTGGTGAGCGTCGACGGGGCCGGTGGGGGAGGAGCCGGCCGGGTCCACGGCTGGTCGGAGCTCGCGGAACGCGGCGGTGACGCGGAGCAGGTCGCCGGCGGTGACAGTCGGGGTGCGGAGCACGGCGACGTCGTCGGCGCCGGCCATCACCTCGGAGGCGCCACCGCGTGCGTGCGGGGTCAGGGGCGGACGGACGGCGCCCGTGCGGTCGTTACAGAGCAGCCCGTGGTCAAGAGACGGCAGGACAGCGCGTGCGGCGCGGGCGAGCTGCACCATCGTGGCCTTGTCGACGCCGGCGAGGGGCACCCACACGTGGAACCCGCCCGTAGGGCTCGAGCGGCACACCACGTGCGGCACCTGCGCGTCGCGGAGGATCCGCACCAGCACGCCAAGGTCCTCGGCCGCCTGGTCGAAGTCCTCCGGGGTCTTCGCGTCGAGGTCGAACGCGGCGAACCAGAACCGTCCGTCAAGGTCTGTGAGATCGATCGTCCACGGCGTCGACGGGGGAGTGTGCCCTGCAGTCGGGAACTTCGACGGGTAGCTGTTCGACCGGATCGTCCCGTCGGCCTCCGCGATCATGCGGTTCACGTACCGACGAGGCGCGATCAAGCGCGTCAACGCCCAGGCGCTATCCGGAGAGGACACGCGGGCAGATTGATCTGTACCGAGCGCAGCAACGTGCGTTACGATGGCGACACCTCCTCCTCTCGGGGTGGCGGTACGACAAAGGCTCCCGGCTCCAACCGGGCTTCTTCATCGGAACTCTCACAACCTGATTTGTTTGGCGACTAGGCAGGTTGTGAACATGACTTGGGGCTTTGCCCCGGACCCCCGCCTCGTGCGGGGGTTCTGTCGTTTAAGCAGCTGGGTCAGCGACCTCCTGATGATCGACTGCAGCGGTACCGAGGATCGGCAGCGCGCCTCGCTCGTCCTCGAACTGACGACGCAGCTTTTCGAGGTAGAGCGAGAAGGACAGGTCGCCGGATGCTAGCGCGGCGCGCTCGTAAGCGGC